>Ga0114996_10001379_pt1 | contig 32790 bp, 26 predicted proteins | sample ArcticOcean_MG_C_4_FD_87039 | JGI IMG/M metagenome (GOLD analysis project Ga0114996, IMG submission 87039) | Marine microbial communities from western Arctic Ocean - ArcticOcean_MG_CB4_134 | ecosystem: Environmental > Aquatic > Marine > Oceanic | place: Arctic Ocean: Canada Basin | collected... | reverse complement strand
TCGAAGCCAATCGGCGGAGGGGGTGGGGCGTCATCCTTCTCCTCTTCCTGCTCTTCCTGCTCTTCTTCGAACCCGGGCGGTGGCGGCGGCATGTCGAAGCCAATCGGCGGAGGGGGTGGGGCGTCATCCTTCTCCTCTTCCTGCTCTTCCTGCTCTTCTTCGAACCCGGGCGGTGGTGAGGGAGAGTCGGCACCCCCTGCAACCTCATCCCCAGGTTCAACGATATCTGTCTGTGATTGAACGTCATCAGAATCGAGAGTCTGTTGCATTATTGCACCTTCATTCTCTTGGTGATCTTCGTCATCCAAACCTAGAAGCATTCTCCTTGCGGTTTCGTGATCAATAGATGAGGGTGCTTCTGGGACCTCATCTTCTTCCATATCTGGAAACTCGGGTGGTGAGAAACCAATAGGAGGAGGAGGGGGGAGGAAATCGCCAGGAGGCGGGGGTGGAGGCAACCCAAAACCAGGTGGCTCGGGAGATGGTCCGGGGTTATTTTCTTGTTTTTCTTCTCCTTCGTCTTCGTCATACGAATTGGAGTCTCCGACCATAAAATGACCCTCTGGGTACATACTCACGGGTGACGGGTTCGTTTAACGGTTACCTGATAAGAAAAATGATTGTTTGCCTGAGAACGTTGAAGTCGGAAACGTCCTCGGCGACCGTATGAGCTCCAATGATGGAACCACCCCTCCCGTATTGTTCGTGGTTGGAACCGCGGGTGCGGGAAAAAGCTCGCTAGTTACTTCCTTTCAGAGATGGGCGCGATTCTTGGACATAGATGTGTTAGCTGTCAATCTTGATCCTGGTGCGGAAAGGGTGCATTATGACCCGGAGTTCGATGTGAGAGATCTAATCTCACTTTCTGAAGTTATGGACGAATATGACCTAGGCCCTAATGGTGCTCAGATTCTTGCAGCCGACCTAGTTGCTTCCCAAGCAGAGGAGGTTTTCGAAGAAATTGAAGGTCTTTCTGGCGATATCATGATAGTAGATACTCCGGGGCAAGTGGAGCTTTTTGCATTTAGAGAGGCTTCCAGTCATCTGGTCCATGTTCTTGGACAAGGTAGAGCGTGCCTAATTTTCCTGTTTGATCCATTGTTATCCAACACCCCAAGTGGGTTCGTTTCTCAGATGCTCCTATCCTCCATCGTTCACTTCAGACTAGGCCTACCGACTGCAAATTTCTTGTCGAAATCAGACTTACTGGAGCCAGATAATCTAGAAAAAATCCTAGAATGGGGGGATAACTTAGATGTCTTGGAAGCTGCTTTGTTCGAAGAGTCTTCGATGCAGAGCAACTATGGTGGTGGTGGGCAGAGGGCAGAGTTTGCAATTGGGCAACTCAGGATGATGCAACATGCTGCAATTCAACCAGGCCTGATTCCGATATCAAGCGAGATGGAGGAGGGACAAGCGGACGTGCTAAGTTTCGCCCAGAATATCTTTGGAGGAATGTCGGATGCCAAGGATGGATTTGCAGGAGACATTGAGCATGAAAGACAATGAAGTGAAATCGGACCTACTGGCAATTGATGATCTTTCTGAAAGGTTGTCTGAAATTATCGATTGGGCAATTAGGATAAAGAATGACGAAGAAGCACTGTTCGACTTCAAGCCCTTGGATGGGATGTCAGTTGGTTCGATTTATGAAAAACCATCAACTAGAACCAGAGTGTCTTTTGAAGTAGGTGTGAATAGGCTTGGTGGGCAACCAATCACACTACTTGCGGGAGATATGCAACTAGGCAAGAGTGAGACGATTGCAGATACCGCTGCTGTTCTTTCCCGATATATGGACTGCATAACCTATCGATGCTTCGGGCATGATGATGTAATGGAGCTCGCGAAGCATTCAACGATCCCGGTAATCAATGCCCTTTCTGATCTTCACCACCCTTGTCAAGCTGCTGCGGATATGATGACGATAGTGGAGAACGTGGATAGAGTGAATGGCCATGTAGCATGGGTTGGAGATGGGAACAATGTCCTGCACGATCTAGTCCTAGGGTGCTCAATACTAGGATTTGACATCAAGTACGCTACGCCGGAGGGTTTTGAACCGGATGAGGAGGTCATCGCAAGAGCTCTGAAAATTGCAGAAGAGTCCGGTTCCAAGATCTTCGGGTGCAATAGTCCCGAAGAGGCGGTTACCGATGCTGGGGTGATATATGCCGATGTTTTCGTATCTATGGGAGAAGAAAACATGGATAGGAAAATGGGTTCCTTCGATGGTTTTCAGATTAATGAGAACCTAGTTTCTAACGCTGACGACGACTATCTCTTCATGCATTGCCTTCCCGCACATAGGGGAGAAGAGGTGACCGATGAAGTGATTGATTCACGGAACAGTGTTGTTTTCGATCAGGCGGAAAACAGGATGTGGGCGCAAATGTCAGTACTTACCCTCCTATGTAACGAAGCGGCTTGGCAGGCTTACTGGGACCTACGTTAACTTGGAATTAGTGAGATTACCAAGAATGCAAACAGACTAAGTTGCATTGATATCTTGATGAGTGTCTGAGCAGCACGATCCTCTGATGCGAATAATCTAGGTTTTACCATCATCAAGGAAATGAGGGCAGGAATTACAAAAATCACATGCCAATCTGTAAAAATATGGAAAAATGGCAAGAATGGGGCAAGCATTGCGGCTAGAGCCAGTACAAGTAACCCTGCAGCTACTGTACGTGCCCCATCAACGCCAATTCTCATTGCAAATGTGTTCCTCCCCTCATCGCCATCAATATCTTCAATGTCTTTCACAATCTCCCTAGAAAGATTGTACAAGAATCCTATCAGGAAAACTACCCATACTCTATCGTCAAATGGCTTAGACACACTCGCAGCGCCGAAGACTATCACCAAACCTACAGATAGGCTAATTGCGAAGTTTCCTGGTAGTCCTCTCTCCTTCACCTTGAAGCTGAATCTAGAACTGGATTCATAGTTGAACAATAGAAAAAGGGCCAAGACCCAGATAGCCAATGCAGGAATCCAATTTTCAACCCCCATCTCGCCGATGGAAGAAACATATCCAGCAACCATCAAAGACAATACTGACAGCAGTCCAGTGGCTTGAATTCCTCTTTTTGCAGTGTCCAATGTTATCGCTCCAGATGGCAGGGGCCTATCTGGCCTGTTAATTCGATCAATGTCGACATCCAGGTAGTCATTAAGGGCGTTCCATGAGAACATGAATGTCATTACTGAAACTGAGTGAAGTGCCGTGATAAGAGCGTATTCACCGCTGGGGAGACCTCTAGATGCTAATACTGACCCCAACAATACGCCAAATATTCCAGTCACAGAATTCCCAGCTCGAAATAGGGAAGACCATGTGCGGACTGATGTAAGTGCTTTCACGCTTCACTGAAGAAGCATGGATGTCTTCATCCCTTCCCTACTAAGATAAAGCAAGGAGAGTTTCCTGCTGAGAAAGCCCCCAGACACATACAGTGTAGACACTGCCTCGAAATGGACCTCGGACGTGCCCTACTTTTGAGAATCTGGAATCCTTTGACATGATGTTACCTACTTGGTTCATGGTTGCCCCCCATCTAAATCTGTCATTCAAATGATCAAATATTTCAACTGTGTTTGCAGTCCCTTTCTCCCCTAGAAGGATCAAAACCTCCCCCCTAAGTCGCTGTGTTCGAGACATCATGACACCTTCACTTTGATTGGCGTGGATGACCTCATCCTACGATGTAGACCAGCCCATCCTCTAGGGCTTACTTCAACGATAGTTGGACCTCTTCTCAATGGCAACCATGATTGGTTGTCATCGAGCATTCCTGAGTGAGTGACGAGAGAGACGTCATTACGACGTCTTGGTGCTGTATTAGTCATCTTCAGACTCGATAGAGGAATAACTTGGTGAGGATTCGGTCTCTTCCTGTATCTAATTCCAGTGTATCGCTTTTGTCTTCTAATCATGACTCTATGTATGGTGATTAGCATATTAACCGGGCCAATAGAGCCGGGGGTGAAAGTGAAAGTGAAATTCTTCAAAGTATTCTGAAGTGCAACGTTTTGAAATAGAGACGGGCTTTCCCTAGGGTGCCGCTCGTGTGGTGTAGTTCGGTCCATCATGTCGGACTCTCGATCCGTCGACCCGGGTTCAAATCCCGGCACGAGCACCAAATTGTAGAAATGACGATTACAGTCATAAGTCCTTCTTCATTGGAGGAGTAAGGTCATATGCGAATAGAGCGGGATTTGAAACTTACTTTCGATGATGTTCTTATTCGTCCAAAAAGGAGTACACTAGTCTCAAGATCCGATGTAGATTTAGTCAGAGAGTTCAAGTTCAGACATACAAAGGAGACATGGTCTGGAATCCCAATAGTTGCTGCGAACATGGACACTACAGGACTATTTTCGATTGCCAAGGTGCTTCAAGGCCACAAGATGATAACTTGCACGCAGAAATTCTACTCTACTAGAGAATTCTCGGAGGCATGGGAGGTTGGAGTCGATCCCGGTTGCATAGCGGTGACCTGTGGTTCAACGGAGGAGAGTTTTGACCTACTAAAGAGGAAGATGGAGACTGACAAGGGGCTGAAGATTATTTGTATTGACGTTGCAAATGGGTATCGAGAAGTCTTCCTTCAGTTCGTCATGAAGATTCGGAATGAGTTCGTTGACAAAATCATCATTGCTGGCAATGTTGCGACGAGGGAGATGACTGAAGCCCTGATTCTAGCTGGAGCTGACATAGTGAAAGTCGGTATCGGACCTGGTTCGGTATGCACGACTAGAAAGGTTGCTGGTGTTGGCTACCCACAGCTATCGGCAATTTCCGAGTGCGCCGATGCTGCACACGGCCTCAACGGACATGTGATGGCGGATGGGGGGTGCTCTGCCCCTGGAGACATATCCAAGGCATTCGCCGCTGGGGCTGACTTTGTGATGCTTGGAGGGATGCTAGCAGGCCACAACGAATCTGGCGGGGAAATAATTGATGGAGAAGGCGGTAAGCAATACAAGTCATTCTACGGAATGTCATCAGCAAAGGCGATGGAAGCTCACTATGGGGAAATTGCTGACCACAGAGCTCCAGAAGGAAAGGAAGTTAGGGTTCCTTATCGGGGGCCCCTTGAAGGCACGATCCAGTCAATTCTGGGGGGACTTAGATCTGCTTGCTCGTACGTTGGAGCTAGGAGGATCAAGGATCTCCCCAAATGCACTACTTTCATCCGTGTCAGTATGACGACAAATGAAGTGTTCCAGAGGTTCGACGTCGATTAATCGTAGTTATTGCAGAGCTCACCTTGCCCAGGGAAGCTAGTGGGGTCCTTGGGGTTGGTGTTCCATTTGCTCTCACACTTATTCACAAAGCCATCGCCATCAGAGTCAATCAGTGAATCAGACGAGTCGAACGGGTCGTATCCAAAATAGTACTCCCATCCAGCCCACATATCATCGTTATCCTGGTCTTGGTGGAAAACCTCCGAACCATCGTTCCACATATCTCCGTCAGTGTCGTTTTTGATGGGGTTAGTCCCATTTTGGTACTCTTCGAAGTTTGTGTAATTCTCTAGATCATCATAGAAAAGGGAACCGGCATTGGAAGAGGGGTCTATGTGACACTCGAAATCTTGGGGGTCATCCCATCCAGGGCAGTATCGATACATCAGATTAGTCCTGTTGAGGCCATCATTATCCAAATCCTCGCTGCCATCATTAATCCCGTCAAGATCTGAGTCAGGCATCCTCGGATCCATTGGCCCCCTAGAACCGAGTGCGTTCAGTGTGTTGTTATCGACAAGCCCGAGTTCGATGGCCTCTTCAGAATAACTGACCTCCCAACCATCAGGTAGCCGGTCTCCGTCGGTGTCATCGTCTACGGGATTGGTGTCCCACCTATCTGGAGCCTCCAGAGAGTTCTGCAGAGTGTCATTGTCTATGTCGAATATTGAATCTACTGGAGAACCGAATGAGGGGTCTAGTGCCCATCTACCCTCATCAGGAATTGAGAACCCGGACAGGTTCATCTCATGCAAGAAGTATTCCGGATCTAAAATCCCGTCATCGTTCCTATCGCCAGAAGAGTCGAAACCTGAGACGTAGTTTATCCAAATCCACCCCCCAGGTCGCTTTCCGCATTCGATCATTGATTCGCAACCAGGAGGGAGCCAATTGGTAGCGGAGACCCAAAGGCTGTGACTGTTGGTATTTTCTTGGACCGAGAATACCTGCATCTCCCAACCATCGGGTTGCCCGTCATCATCCGTATCATTGAGAAGCGGGTTTGTTGCGCTCTGCCATGGTCGGGGAACAAATAGGACTTCACTGCCGTCGTTCAGCCCGTCTCCGTCAGTATCGGCATTATTGCCATGAGTGATGTACAGATCGAGGCCGTCGACGACCTCCTCTCCGTCCTCGAGACCGTCGTTGTCGGTATCAAACGCAGAGGCGTTGGTGAAGTAGTAGACCAAGGTTCCATTGTCGTACCAAGGGTGCCCGTCGACGGCCTCTCTGTAGTCTTCCAGACCGTCGTTATCAGTATCCTTGTCTGTGGCATTTGTGAATGTCTCGTAGAACTCAACAGCGTCAGACAGTCCATCCTTGTCGGTATCAAAGACGCCGGGATCGGACCTGACAGTGACTTCTCTCACTCCAAAGTCAACAATGCGAATCTTCCATCCTATCACCTCTATTCCATCAATGAGTCCGTCTGCATCAGTGTCTTGGACTAGTGGATCAGTCGACCTCCCGTCGACGACTCCATCGCCATCCCGATCCCTTGCATTATACTCATCCAGATTTGTGAACCTCTCGTGCTGCTCGACCACAGTAACCAGTGAATGGAGTCGACTTTTTACCTCTTCATCCACCTCGACATTGATGTGGTAGACCCAACCGGAGGTATCCGTCTTCACGGGGATATTGATGTAGTTGCTATCCACAACTGTTCGGACCCAGAGAACTGTCCGATTTGCCTGAACATATTCTCCCAGAACGACATCAATCCTCTCAATTGTAGTTACACCAATCATATCCTTGTATGTTACTGAGCCATCGTTGTCAGCGTCATATCCATCGAAATCGGGATCTTCATCAGCGTTGCTACCATCGTTCGGATGGATTCCGCTGTGGAACTCCCAACCATCGGGCATGCCGTCTTGATCAGTATCTGGGTCTAGTGGGTCAGTGAAGTTAGAAGGCCCCCAGTCGTAAGAAACTGAAAACTCCTCCACGTTATTCAACCCATCACCGTCAGCATCGCCATAAGCGTCTGTAGAGTTTGCTGGATTTAGGAACCAGTTGTAATCGGAATTGAAAGAATAGCAGAATTCGAAACCATCTGGCATCCCATCACCATCGGTATCCCAATCTCCAGGCCCGTTCAGCCTACCATCACCATCCATATCCTCATTGAACCAGTTGGGATTATCCAATGGATTCTTCTTCTGAAGTGTGGTCTGAATCCCCCCGTTTGGGAGGCTCTGAGCCGTGAACTGTATTTCTGATGCAAAAGCACGGAGGTGAGGAGCCGGTAGAGTAAGAGTTCCAAAGGTGGGACGACCACAGAAAGATTCCAGATCCACCAGATGAGTCGAGATCTCCACTAAATCATCAATCAAATCTCCATCGCTATCGGAAGCTCTAGGGTTTGTGTTATATTTCTCCTCCACAAAGTTTCTCAGTGTGTCTGGCTCTGGTAGCTCCAAATCCAAAATGGCATCACAAGAGTGCCCAAACTGAGACCCCATTTCCTCCCACAAATCGTCGCCGATGTCTAGTTTTATCTCGGCCTGCATAGATGGGGTGAGGAGTGGGCAATTCCAGTTTCCATCAAGTGGATCTAGCAGTGTAACTATTCCCGATGGAGTGGTAATCTCGTGCGTATGTTTAGACTCCCAGCGATCGTTCAGGCCATCTCCATCAGTATCCTTTAGGCGAGGATTTGTGCCCAACTCTGACTCTTCCAGATTTGTCAGTCCATCCCTGTCCGGATCACCTAGTGGTCCGTTGTCCGGATTAGGGAATGTCTCATTCTGCTCCCCGGTTTCCCTCTCCGTATCCACCGAGGCTACTGGAATGTCCTCGCATTCGACCTCGGAGAGGCCTTCGCCGATTGTGATACAAGGCTGTCCCGTGTCCAGAGGATCAAGGCCATTCTCGATTTCCCATCCATCGTCTAGGCCATCGCCATCGGTGTCTGCTTCCTGCCAATTTGTTCCGTAGAGTGTGCTTTCCATACGATCTGCAATACCATCCCCGTCCCAGTCACATCCTATTGTGGGAATATCCGGTGGGCACTCTCTCTGGTTGCCCGGATTCAGTTCTAAATCCTCTACAGCTGATTCGAAACCTCCTCGCTCTGTGCTAGAAAGACCAGCCCCTACTACCGTGTATAGTCCTGCCAAACACAGTGTTGCGGTTATGGCGGCGACAGCATATTGATTGTGAGTCAAGGCCATTCAAACACCCCTCCTTCGTAGAGGGCGTTTCATGCAACTTGGGTTCGGCTATAATGATTCACGGAGGTTGACTGTTGGTATTTTGAAGATTTAGCATCCAGAAGAGTTATTATTTGTCATTCACCCTTCAGAAAGGCCTCGATTCTGTCGAATGCCTCGGATAGTAATTCCACTTCCGGCAAGCATACCATTCTGAAGTGTCCTTTGCCCATTTCGGGAGAGAAACCAGAGCCGTGGACGAGCAAAACATGCTTCTTGTGGAGGAGGTCCAAAACGAACTTCTTGTCATCCAATGATAGAGATGGATCAGTAATTCGTACGAACAGGTAGAATGCGCCCCCAGGGGGTTGGCATTCTATGCCATCAATCGAATCGATACGGCTCAATGAGTAATCCAGTCTTTTTCTAATCAGTTCCCGATGTCCAGACAACCAACCTTGATCCCCGATAAGACCTGCGAGAAAACCGTGCTGAGCAGGAGTTGAGGCGCAAAGACGACTTCGGAGCAGTCTCTCAACCCCATCTCTGACTTTAGTTAGCACTCCATTGGGATCGTGCCACGCCATGTACCCTATCCTCCACCCAGGGGCGAAATAGACCTTCGAGACCCCGTTTAGTGTAATTACCGGAACATCGTTGGATCTCGATGCGAGTGATACAAAATTTCCTGAGAAGTCTAGTCCGTCGTAAATCTCGTCGGAGATAATTGTGCAATTTGGAAAACCTCTAGCGATTTCAATTAACGAATCTATTTCAGAAGATAGGGGGACGTTTCCCGTCGGATTGTTTGGGTTGATTAGAACCAAGAGCTTGACTGATTCATCTATCTTTGAGCGAATATCGTCGAAATCGATACGCCAGCAGTCATCCGAGTCTAGCTTATACTCGATTGTCTTCGCCCCGTACATCTGCGGGTATGCCATGTATGGTGGATAATGGGGTCCCGGTGCGAGAACCGTGTCTCCTGACTCTAGGAATGCTGCGAATATTATTTGCAGCGCCTCGGTCACTCCATGGGTAACGTAAACATCTTCCTCGGCGCATGCCCACCCCTTTTGCGACTCTGTGGTTGCTATTGCCTGACGTAGGGAAGGAATTCCATAGGAAGGGCCATACCCGTTTTCTTGGGAGTCGAGTGCTTTCTTGTAAGCAGAAATCATGTGCCCGGGAGTCTGGAGTCCTTTGTAGGCTAGAGGGTCGCCGATATTCAGGCGAATTATTTCATGACCCTGTTTCTCTAGTTCTATTGCAGGGACGACAACGTCTCTAATCGCGTACTCGATTGAAGAAGCGCGCTTGGAGACGTCGACTGAAACTCTCACTTCTTCACAACCCTAACAATTGACGGGCAGATTCGAGAGCACCAGGAATTCCATCAGAATTGGAACCTCCGCCCTGGGCCATTGTTGGGCTCCCTCCCCCTCCTCCATCGATATGGACAGAAATTGAATTAAGTATCTCGGCCGCATTGTGGATTTCCGCTGCATGCGTTCCTTCTGTGCTGGCTACGATAATCTGTCCACCGCCGTCCCTGGTGCCGAGGACTGCAAGTGTTGGTTTGGAATGGTCTCTAGTTAGTTCTCCGAGCATAGTCATCATGGCCTTCATGTCTCCCTCGACCTCCATAACTGCATAACGAATTCCATCCCTCTCAACTGCCCCGTCACTGCCCCCACTGGTTCTTAATCTGACGATTTCGGCCTCTAGTGAATCAATCTTCTTCTGTTGTGTTTTCCACTCATCGAAGAAACGTAAAACAGCGGCTGGGAGGTCTTCGGAAGAAACTCCAAGGACCTCGCTCGATTCTTTCAATAGTTGCTCCTGTATTCTTGCGTGCTCTCGTGCCGTCTCGCCTGCCACAATTTGCAGACGCTCCACCCCGTCTTGGACTTGACTGGAGCGAATGATGCGCAACTCGCCAATATTGCCCACGTTGTCGTGATGCGTGCCTCCACATGCTTGGACGTCGTGATCGCCGATTCTAATTACTCGGATATCACTATTTTTTGGAGGGCCACCCTGATACAACTCGAAACCGTATGCTTCGTCCGCTTCAGCTCGTGACATTACGAGTTTTTCTATTGCAGTATTTGCTGCAAGAACCTCATTTGAGTGGTCCTCGATACGGTTCAGATCATCCCTAGAGAGTCTGGAGTGGTGCGTGAGGTCAATCCTAGCGTAGTGAGCACCTTTGTTTGATCCGGCCTGCCAAATATGAGGCCCTAGGAGTGCCCTGGCACTTCCCCCAACAACATGTACGGCTGTGTGATGATCCATTAGTTGCCTTCGTCTTTCCCAACTAACGACACCGGAAATTTCACCCATAGGTAGCGAACCATCTGTTAGATGGTAGATAATCCCGTTTTCTGCCCTAGTGTCAACGACAACTGCATCTCCCAGAGAACCCTGATCTCCTAATTGCCCTCCGCCCTCGGGGTAGAATAGTGTTCGATCAAGAACCACGTAGTGAGTTGGTGTATTACTAACCTCGTTAGACAACTTCAGTAAAATTAATTGTGATTCAGAAAGTCTATCGCAACCGAGAACCGTTGCTTCGAAAGAGGTTCGGCTGGTATCTGAATAATAGTCCATGGATGTATCGGGGAAGGCTTCGGAAGGGAAAATATTGGCCCGGTTTCTTTCTTTAGCGGCGGCTTTGGTTCTTTCTGCGTTTCTTGAGGCCATATCTGCAGCGAAGCCGACTCTGATTCCTAAGTCTGTCCAGCCAGATAGATTGGCTATTGAGATGACCATGTCTGGGTTCAAACCGCGTTCCTCGGACAGACGGAAGAGCGTCTCATCGGGAACATCGGTAGAGTCGGTTGGTAAATCCCTTAGGGCAGTCTTGACGGCTGCTTCACCCTTTCGAAGCATTTCGTAGTATCTCCTTTCCTCGAGATCCAAAATATACAGTACACCTTCATGAGATTGAGTGAAATTGGTGAAATCGAGATGTACTTCCATATGGTGAGAACCAAGTTCGGAAAGTGAAACTTCTAGTCCCAATTCATCCTTCATTCGACAGACTCTTCTTGCTAGCATTCGGACTAAATAGCCGGCCTTGGAGTTGCTTGGGACTAATCCATCCCCCAACATGTTGCATATTGCATGCATATGATCTGGGATGGCATAGATACTTGATAGTGGTTCAGTGAGGCGCTTGAGCTCCTCGATTGAGACTTCCAGACCTGATTCTTGGAGCCTCTCGGACAACTTCAGGAATAGAGACTCTACGTCAGTCCCAACATCGATGTTGAGAATCCCCGCTAATCGTGATAGTTCTCCGAGAAGCAAGTCGGTATCCACCGAGAGTCCGAGCCCAGTCACCACTTCCTCGAATCCAACCAAATCTTTCAGTAAATCAACCGATTCCGGATATATTGCATCATAGATTGTCGGAGTGCCAGCAGCAGCCCAACAGAATCTCTCTAGCCCATAACCAGTATCAATAATCTGCAAGTCCATCTCTCGGTATCTGAGTCCCTTGATCTCGGTGTCACCTTGTTCATGTTCCTCGAGGTTCATGAAAACTAGTGTGGCCAGTTCCAAACCTCCAACTATCACTTCCAACGCAGGTCCTGCATTCCCCCCACCGGACCAAGGATTCTCAACATAAGTCAGCTCCATCGGACTAATCCCAAATGTCCCTACGAGCATATCGTCACAATACCTGACGCATTGATCAATCCAATAGATTACATCATCTTCCTTGGGCTTGTTGAAGGCATGATGAGCCATCATCTCGAAAGTAGATAGGTGCCTCCCAGATCTTCCCACGGCGGCCACATCGGTTAGCCTAATGCAAGGTTGGCTAATTACCAGAGGATTAGCTGGAGGGGGGACAAGTCCGGTGGTCACGTGAGGCTGGAAGTCGGCAATACTTGCTATTGTTAGGTGGATATCGTCTCTCCATCTCGCTACTATCGGGTATGGGGAGATTCTAGTGTGACCTCTCTGTTCGAAGAAATCTTGGAACTTCTCACGCATTGCATCCTTCAGTTCCTTACCCCTCATCGAGTAACCAGAGATTATTGGATTTCCTATGAATGTGTAGGGGTCCTCGGTACTGTCACCACAGGTCTCCCTTCTTTCGTCCCTTGTCCAGAATCTTGCTCCGGTCACAGAACATTTCTTGCAAACGTGGCCTGACTCAGACCAGAAGGGAATTTTCACCTCTCCAAAGTTCACTACGGCCCCCTCGGCCACCCCATTGGGCAACGGGTCTTGAAGTCAATGCGCGAAATGACCCCGGTGTGTTGAAAGGAGAACGTTTACCGGAAGGGTTGATGGAAGACTGGAGTCAGTTTCTGGAAGGGGATGGAGATTCCCTGATGAGGATAAAGAAGCGAGGAGAGATGCTTGTCGATGCCGTAATTGTTTCAGATAGCGCTCATGCTGGCAAGAGCAATGATAGATCACTCGAGCAACTGACCAACACGGCATCACTACCAGGAATAGTTGGGGAAGCATGGGGGATGGCAGACTTCCATCAAGGCTATGGTTTTCCGATAGGCGGAGTAGTTGCCACAGACATAGAAAATGGTGGCGTCATCTCTCCCGGCGGGGTTGGATTCGATATCAATTGTGGAGTCAGGCTTTGCTCAATAGATCTCGGAATTGAAGACTTGAGGCACTTGACTAGGAAAAAATCAGGAAGCGGCAATAAAGAATTTGGAAACCGGCTGAAGGCGAGAATACCGGCTGGAGCGTCTGGCAAGAGTGGCTACAATCTTAGTTCGAACGAGCTCAACGATATCCTCGCAGAGGGTGCAAAGGCTGCTGCCGATATTGGCCTAGGTCATGACGAAGACCTTTCTAAAATTGAGATGAATGGTAGATTGGAAGGAGATTCAGGAAGTATTTCTGAGGCAGCAAAGAGAAGAGGTTTGTCGGCCCTCGGATCAATAGGTAGAGGGAATCATTTTCTTGAGATTCAAGTCGTTGACAAGATATTGGATGAGAGGGCTGCGAGAAGCTTTGGATTGGAGGAGGGAAGGCTGACTGCAATGATTCACACCGGTTCCAGAGGATTGGGTTACCAAGTGTGCTCAGAGCACGTCAAGAGCCTAGAAGGCAGATTCCACAAGTCGGATGGTAGATGGAGATCCGAGGAGTGGGGGATTTCGATTGCTGATCCTCAACTGGCCTCCGCTCCTTTCTTCTCCAAGGAAGGTGAGTCGTACTTCGATGCGATGAAGGCCGCGGGGAATTATGCCTTCGCGAATAGAAGTAGCGTGACTCATCATCTGAGAAGTGCGCTCCGAGCCCATATGGGCACTGAAGTAGATGTTGGGGTCGTGTACGATGTATGCCACAACATTGCACGCGTTGAGGAACACGAAGTTCACGGTTCTTCCTGTACGTGCTGTGTACACAGGAAGGGTGCAACGAGAGCATTTGGAGGAGATAGCAAGGAGCTTTCTGGGAATTTCGCCGGAATCGGGCAACCGGTACTGGTCCCTGGAGACATGGGTACTGCATCATACGTCATGGCAGGGCCACCTAGAGGCAACAATCGGGCTTTCGGCTCATCATGCCATGGTGCTGGAAGGGCCATGTCAAGAACCGAGGCAAGAAAGAAAATTGATGGAGCTGCTGTGAAAAGAGAACTAGCTGAGAAAGGGGTTGCAATATACGAAACCAATGAGAAGTACCTCTCAGAAGAAGCACCTGATGCATACAAAGACGTGAATGAGGTGATTAGGCTCACTGAGAAAGCTGGCCTCGCTAGACCAGTTGCGCGTCTAAGGCCGCTTATTGTGATCAAAGGCTAGTGAGGGCTACTTCGAAGTTAATATCAACTCGATATCATCATGGTCTAACATGATGTACCTCTCGAATTTCTCATTGGACTCGCCGTTAACGTTCATGCTTATGTCATACTCCTCCCAATCTGAAACCCCATTTCTATCGATGTCGAAGTTCCGATTTTCATCTAGAGATGGACCGCCATCTCTTTCCCAAATCTCGAAGAAGACACCGAGTGGGACGTTCATCTTGTCCGGGGTCTCGATGTGCAATGTTGTGGAGCCAGTATCCGAAGCATCGTGCACATGGACCCACCTCATCCCCTCTCGGCAGCCAACCTGATCTATCCCGGTATTCGGATCAATGGAGATTTGCTGGCCGTTCACGATAACTTTCAGGCTTGGATGATAGTGGAAAGAAATACCTACATCTTGGTGCTCTAAACCCCCTAGGCAGCCATCGGAAACCTCCCAATCTGGTTCCGGATCAAATATTCCTGGCTGAAATAGAGCCACAGCGAGGAAGGAAACGGTGGCCGCTACGGCGGCCGAAAGGAGCCATTGCTCGGTCGTCATAGAAATCATGCCCATGTGTGCCCGGGGTGGGCATTTCTCTTGAACTATGGGGGAATAGTGGTTACATCGAATAGCCTACTCTGGGTAGGGTAGTAATTGGTTGTGCGGAGCCAGACTGAACTCCATCGGCCTCCTCCATTATTATAGTCAGCAGTGTGTTAACTAGTGCTCGAAGCTCGTCCAGCTCCTGCTTCATATCATCTAACTTGGTTACCTCTGTCATTGTCGCATCCCATCTGAAGGATTGCTCCCTCAAACCGTTAGATCTTACTTTGGCCTATAAATAAGACAGTAGAATTTTTCTGTCATGTGGACTTTTTTCAGCCTCGCTAGAACGCCATATTCTACTAGTATTCCTCATCGTATTCCTCATCGTATTCCTCATCGTAGTAGCTACCACTACCTGGTTTCCGAATAATGTAGAACGCGGCACCAATCAGAGAGATCAGTAACACTAGCAAGCCTGCGATCCAGAACAATCCACTGTTAGGCCCAGACCCGACGGACAATTCGCTGACCTCTACGTCGCTAATCTCTACGTTCATGTAGTTGTCATTGCCGTAGTCGCCATCCACTACGAGCACAAGAAGAGGTTGTCCGGCCTGCCCGGGACTGTACTCGAATTCCACCTTCACACTAGTGCTTCCGGGAGACAGGTACAACTCGATTGGACCATTCATCAATGTGGAAATAGATGGTTGGAATGTGCCATCTATCCTCTGCTCGTATAGGCCCACAGTAATGGTTCCCTCACTCTTACCTGGGTTCGCCCAGTAGGTCACTATGGTGATCTTGTCTCCCACAAGTGGATTCTTTGTGGGGGTAATCTGGGCACGAATATATTGCCCCTCAAACTCCACTACCCTGATAGACGGTGTTCTGGGGTTGTCTGGGCCGCCCAGACCAGAGACCTCATTCCCAGCCTTGTCTGTTGATGTGATCCAGAATGAGACCTTGTCGCCATCCTCGATGTTGAACATAAGAGATGGAGAGAAGTCAATCTCTCCTTTGTAGACGGCAGCACCCTCTGTGCTGGAGAACCAATGAATCTCGCCATTTTCTTCAGTTCCAGGGATTATTTGGCCATTTCTCTGGAACGCCCAAGACACTTGCAGAGGTCCGTAGTTCATACCTATCTCTTCGTTGATTGTAATCGTGACCATGACCGCATCCATGGAATTTGTCTCGATGACAGTGAGGGAAGAATCCGGATATTTCTCCACGTCGAATAAAGCGGTTGGGGGCTTTGTGTCGACAGTTGCTGAAGCATCAGTATTTGCCACAGAGTGTGAAGAACCAGGAGTACCAATCAGAGTAGTAGTTAGCATCATAATTGGTTCAACTGGCTGGAAGTTGGGGAGTACCATCTCGACGGTAAAGTTTCCGAACGAGTCGACTGTTCCGAGCGCCTCGTAATTTCCACTTCCATATACCATTGATAGTATAACTGTCAAGTCAGGGGTGACTTCGGAAATCAGGACTCCTGTTCCTACGTGATACACCGACCCGCTTACTGAGAATGCATCCCCCTTACCGAGGTAAAGAGATGTTCCGAAAGCTGGGATTATTGGAGTTGTCAGATCCTCGGCATAGTTTGGAATCGCTATAATCCTGTTATCCAAGCGCCATGAAAGTGAGCTGAGGACCTCAGACTCTATCTGATCCAGGCCATCCTCAACAAGAACTCTTGGCTTACAGTCGAAATCTTGCTCCTCGAATGGCATGTCCCATGACATCTTGAACCTAACACTCAACTCGGTTACGGAAGAAGTGATGTACTCAGTGCTTGCACTAATTGTTTGGAGCATGCTATTGCTTGGACTGGATAGGGTAGAAGTAAATGGTTCATATGAGAAAACGCCGAAATCACTTGAATATCCACATAGGAATATGGTGATATTGTCGATGGTTCGGAAACCGTTTGGCTCATCCAAGCGGACCTTGAACGTGTGTTCCTTTCCTGGGACTAGGAAGTAGTCGATGCTGTCCTGAGTGAGTCTGTCCAAAGAGAATGTGGACCCTCCGCCGGAACCGGTTCCGAGTCCTGCACCTGCGAATTCCACCAACACGTCCTCGGCCACAACTACGGAAGCCCAGGAGTTCTCGGCACCAGGCCCACCACCTGTCTCACCATCTTGGTAACTCAATCCAGCCCAGTCAGTTCCCTCAACGTACAGGTGTATCATTTCATTGTCCAAGGAAGAGACATCGATGCCCATGAATTGGACTTGCTGCTCTCCAGTTAGGCCCACGCTCAGATCGCTGTTCTGATACTGGTACTCGCCTTCGTCGGCCTCTCCATCCCCATTCTGGTCATCGATTCCTTCCCTCCAGTACCTAAGAGTCAGGGTTTCCCCTCTGGCTTCTTCCTCACTAATTGTGATGTATGGAGAGAAGGTGGTCGGAGGTACGACCATTCCATCTACAAACTGAAGGCCAATTGGGGTCTGAACTTGCATTGAGCCGGCTACTGGAGGATTTGTGTCCACCACGATATCAACAATCGTTGGGACTCCCGTAGTATCTTCTGCCCCATTTGTAGAGCTTGATGGCCCGACTCTAAGCATCAGAGGTGAGAGAGACATTGAGCTCGCGCTAGGTGGTGAGACCAAACCATAGAATGCCCCCTCTTCATCAGTCTGCAGGGGATAAATCGCTCCTGAGAGATTTAGTGCTACTGAGAAATCACTGGCAGATGGCCTCTTTCCTGCTTCATCCTGGAAGCGAACCGTTCCAGAAATATTGAGGATGCCTCCTTCTTGAATGGGGAATGGGTAAAACAGCGTATCGTATGTATTCGATATCACTCTGTCAAACTCATCCCTAATCTCAAAGGAATCGATCTGCAAGTCGTTCTCGACAGCGTTCTCACCTGATTGGCCACTCTGAGAAGTAGATGGCCAGATTGTGTCGCCGTTAACATCATTTGCGCGAGCCGCCCACACAATGTTGTCCACGTCGTCCCAGTTCCAGTCAATACTGAATTGCCAGTGAACTTCGATGTCAACGTACCCATCACTGTGAGTGGATTCGGTGACATAGGCAGCACTGGCATCCAGTGGTGCCAATGAGGCCCCAGAGGTTTGAGAGAACTGAGTCAGTGATGAACCCGACCCCCATAATCCGTCTGCTCCATTCTGGACCATGAAACCGATTGAGTTTCCATCGGAAGATGTCCCGATGAGGGTGATATCGGAGATTTGTGAGTTATCTGTCAGGTGATGATGACTCGTGATTATCTCCACAAGATTTCCATCGGGGTAGAAGGTATTTGGGACGGAGAAATCCCTATTTACGAACAAGAAGTCGTAAATAACCGACCCATCGACTGAAATTGCCCCGTAGTCAGAAGTGATGCTCATGGGGATGTCGGTGTCATCTTCGAAATCGATATCGGCGATTCCGTCCAGATAGTTTCCGATGGATGGCCCCAAGTCAGTGACATTCTCGAAGAACAGGTATCCGAAACCGATTGAAGAGACGGATACTATTTGTGCAGAAGTTGAAGTCACAGATAACGGGACCTCGACCCAATCTCTCCCGGTGGATGATTGTGTATGCGTCGCGCTAAGAAACCCAATGCCGGACATTTGTGCTAGGCTGAGGGCACTAATGAATGGAGAGTTCCCACTCCCACCTGAAACTGACGAGCCGGCAATGGATACCGTAACAGGTGCCTCGAAACCATCAGCGTCTGGAGTAATGCTAACGAGACCAGAGTTTACGGTTGCCGATTCTGGAATCAACACAGTTAGACTCTGAGAATTTGAGCCATCAAGGGAGACGGTGGTGCTTCTAGAGACGGAGTCTCCGAGAGTCATCCAGGACTGCCATCCTAGGTTCCCATAGGCGTAATCATCGTTATCGAACATCGGGAAGGTCCACTCGTCGGTTCCGTCGTTCAAAACATCCAAACGAGAGTTTGAAGGTGGGTCGGAGAAGGTTGAGGAAATGCTTAGGACATCGATCCATCCATTAGTAGGCAAAGTGACAGATGCAGCGAAACCTACCTGCTGGTGTGAGAATTGTATTGTTCCTCCCTTATTTGCAGCGCCCAGAGAATTGCCCGACTTGTCGTAAACAGTTACGGACACATAGCTCGAAATGTTACCTTGAATTGTTACGCTCTTGATGGGGCGAGATGAGAAGATGAAGTCGGAAGTAATCGTTCCAGTGACTGCAGTTGCGTTGAGAAGGCCATTCACGACCTCCACGCCGGAACTGAGGTCCCAGCCATTTTGTCCCGAGTCTGCGTTCAGAACTCTCTTCCCACCGATGAGTACTCTTTCCAATTTGGGAGACTGCTCCGGGTCATCAGTGCCCATGTGAATCTGCAGTCGGACCTGTGAGTATTGGTTTGAGTCGACCCCTGCGAGGCTGAAGGGGAAGGAGAGATTTGAGAATCCGGGAACTTGGGCACCTGTATTCGCATCGAGGAGCGAACCACTAATCCATCCACCTTCGTTTGCCTGACCCACGATATCGACGAATCCCAGATTGAATTGCTTTGCATTATCCAAAGTGAGAGGGGGGCTAACCCAACTACCAGGGATACCAAAGTTGGAAACCTGAACCCCGGCGTTATCGATGAACCAGCCGGCTAGGTTATACACGGAATCGGATCCAAATGCGAACTTGAACTTCACAGAGTCGCCCTTGTAAGCATCCAGGTTCGCTCTTAGATTTGTCATCTCGCTAGTTGAAGACCAAGCTCCGGACCAAGCTGTTCCAGTGCAATGATCCATGGTAAAGATACCCAACCCCTGGAGATTGTGCCCTGCGAAGGAAGATGAGGTTCCGGTATACCATCCCGGATCGAAGTACTGCCAGGATCCGCCATTTACCTTGATGAATACAGCGCCGCCATCCCAACCAGCCTCACTACATGACCAGTGGTCAAATGTGAGATAGGAAGTTCCGTTCATTGGGACATCATAGAGAGGCGAAATTAGTCTGGCTTCGTCAATTCCGTTCTCATAATTCCCAGAGAAACCGATCCCGTATACATACGGGAAAGAATCAGCCTTTGGAGGTCCCGAGTTAGTAGAGACCTTGTTTAGGGTGAATTTACATTTGTCATTACTGCACGTCCCAGAGGTCGATCTAGACCATCCTGGGGCTTCGGAAACTGTAGGGGAGTTGGCTGTTGAGTCTTCGAATCCGAGCATTACGGAATTCTCCCCCTTGGGGATCGATCGATAAATCCAGTCATCGGGAGAAGGGTTACCTTGAGAATCTGGCATTCCATAGTGCGACATCGTAGAGGATGAGTTGAATTCGTCTATGAACAGAGTACTCCCGTTATAGTCTACAATTCTGAATTTGGAAATAGTTAGGCCCTCTCTTGTATCTTGAGATGTCCCCCCATAATTGAAAGAAGAGCTTGTGTCAACAACGATCCTGATGTCCACGCTGGATTGGTTCTGGAATCCCGTGGGTATGTCGAATGAAACTAGTCTGAAGTCACCGCTCTGATCTCCGTATATTTGTCCGTCATCGGCAATGTATCCGTTTCCAGGAATTGGTCCCGATCTTACAGAGCAATCCGACGAGGTGCTGCTAGTGCTAGAAGAGACGTCGGCCCATGTGTTTCCATTCAGCGAAAGTTCGACACATGCGTTGTCACTGGAACCTCCCTCAAGATCCCACTCCATGTTGAACTCGATCTTGGAGGTGGAGTTGGTCCCCGTTAGGTCGATGTTCTGCTCTAGGACCCCGTATGCATTGGAGTTGTATGTACAAGAAGGAGAAGTTGTAGTATAGCAACCGTGATGCCAGACATCCAGATCGACTCCCTGATTGATGATTTGTACATTGTCGATGAACCATCCGGGCCTTTCGTTGGTGGCATCGGGATGAGTCCAGATTACGAATCTGAATTGAATCTTATCTGAGTCATCTATTCCCGTCAATGATGAAATCGAGAAATTGCTAGTAACCCATCCGCTGTGAGATGGCGAGGCAAAGACTGGGACGGGTGATGTCGCCCCATTTGGAGTGGGGGCATCTGGAGAAAGAGAGCTAGGGTACCCGCCCTGAGGTTCAATGTAGTTCCAATCGCTCCAGAGTGAATTTGATTTTAGGCGATATTCGACCCATGTGCCGTCTCCTCCTCCTGAGGAAGTGCTGTCAACATGATACCAGTGATCGAAAGTGAGGTAGTATGAGCTAATGTATTCGCCCCTTGGAACATTCTGCTCTGGGATAAGAAGATGTCCGGATGTCCCCGCGGGAACAGGTTCACCGGGCATAGTTCCAGCGGAAACCAGACCTTGTGTGGATGAAGATGGAACGACGCCATGTGTCAGAGTCTGCTCCTCGCCGAAAATACTTCCATTCAGATCTAAGAATGTGGTGGCCCTCCAAAGTTTACTCCCGTGACAGATAAATGTCATCTCAGAAATCTCAGAATCATCCAGATTCCTATTCTCATTCAAATCTAGGCCAGCTTCAATCTTGAATCCCGCATATGAGCAGTTGACTCCACTGGGCTCTGAGAATATGTCAACCTCGTATTCGTAATAGTCCCCTAATATCGCTGAAATATCTCCTCCAGACCCACTGGAGTCGCTGATTACTATCGTGGGTGAAGAAGTGTAGTTGGCGCCCCCATCCGTTATCTCTGTAGAGTGAATGACTCCCGTAGAGTAGACATTTGCCGAAAGAGACTCTCCGGTTCCATTTGCCACACCAACAGCAATAACGTCTGATGACTGAAATCCAGACCCAGGAGAGTCAATGGTGATTGATGTGATTGTTCCGTTGGAGTCGACCGACCCTACCGATGCTTCGGCCCCAGAACCATCGCACTGACACTGAATCAGAACCTGATCAATAGTATCGAAACCTGAACCTCCATCATTGATTGTGATACTCTCTATGCCAGAACTCACCGTATAGGACCCAGAGAATCCTAATCCACCCCCTCCAGTTGCAGATAGATTCTCGGAAGTGTACCCACCTCCTGGGTTGTCTATTGATAGGGAAGTGACGACGTCGCCATTTGAAAATGTCTCGCAGTAGAATATGGATTCTAGGATTTCGTCGTCATCCAAGACCTGATTAAAGTTGTTATCGAATCCATGATTGATGTAGTCTCCGGGTGATCCTCCACAGTCTGAGAGGTTAGTGGATGATAATTTTACGAAGACCCTGCGCCATCCTGGAGCATACTGGTATGCAGAATTTAGAGTTACTTCGATCTCTCCTACATCGAATGTGCTTACATTGGAGCGAGTACCGTCGTCCTTGAGAACCAACTCACCTTCATCATTCACCTCAACCCCAACTAGGTTTCCAAAGGCGAAATTATCCCCATCCCATGAAATTCCTGAATCTGAAGAGGAAGGGGGTGGCGAATTAGTAACGTGGACCCATCCATCCATTATTGTAGAGTTCGTAGGTACTGTGAATCCGTCCACTACAGTAGGACTTCCTTGGCTATTGATTATTGAAGGTCCAGACCAATTAGATACACCTGCATATGAAATTGGGGACAGCATCATTAGTAGAGACATGACAATAGCAAGTCTTGCGCGTTCACTGGGCATGCTCACGCTGTAGATTATGTCAGTTATGAACCAATCTACGTAACTCTAAGAAAAGGGACTTTTAGATGGAGCCACTGGGGGGAATTGAACCCCCGACCTTCGCCTTACCAAGGCGACGCTATACCTCTAAGCCACAGTGGCAGCGCGGCGACGACCGTAGGGAGAGGTTTAATCGTGGCGACTACCGAGGAGCAGACTTTCTACGAACGTCAGTGTGAAAACTAATGGGTCGGTGCGCCCCAGTAGCCGAGGTCGCATAGCCCGGTATTGCGCGGGCCTGGAAAGCCCGTGGGATTTTTCCCGCGCGAGTTCAAATCTCGCCCTCGGCGCCAATATCTTTCCAAATGATGTCAATCGCATTACTCTGGGGATGAGTTTCTTATTCAATGCCAATGGCCTCACGAGAACATGGAGCAGACGGGAGAGGGTGATTCGAAAGTTAGCGAAGAACGCCTGATGGACAGGTTGAGTGATTACCCGGTTGGTAAAATGTTCTCCAAAGCAAACAATAGGTTGAGTATTCTAGATGTGCTATTATCTGAAATAAAGTACAATATTTTCCTAGTCAGAAAATACTGGGGGGCCAAGGAAGGGATAATGGCCAGTTTATTTATTTCAGGGTTCTTTCTTGGCGCATGGGATCTTGGAATTGGTGAGATTTCCAGTGGCGGGGACTACAACAGATGGGGAATCCTAGGTGGTGACAAGAGTGGTTTCTTACATATGGAGGACCTAGCCCTAATACTGGCCCTTCTTTCGATAATTTGCTGGGTTTCATTCGTTGTGATGCTTTGGAATAGCTATCCAATAATGAGGGAAAACATGGTCTATCTATTGATTGGAATGGGTTTTATCCAGTTTGGCTACATCAAATCACATGCAGATAGCCCTACTTTCCCATGGGAATCAGGAATTGGCGGATGGATTTGGATCATGGTTTCAAACCTAGTGATGCTCTTTCTATCGATTTTCGTAGTGAGGAAGGCAGTGGTCGAGACCAGGGACATACATGTGCAGAGAAAGCACTTCCACCCCGACCCTAGAGTCATAGAAAGAGCTTGGAGGGACCACAGTCTCCTTGCTTGGAGTCTTGGGATTGCAGTCTGGATTTTTATTCTGAATATCAGCTTCTGGAGCAGCACTCATTCAGTAGCCCCAAGCCCTGGTGATTTGGACTTCAACTACTCCTTAGTCATACTTCATCTATTTACTGGGATAATCGCCACATTTCTGCTACTTGGAATTGTCTGGTTACCCGAATTCATGCTTGGAGCAACTGAAGTAAGAATTCAATCATCCAGAGCACGAGAGGTTTCGGGAGAAGTGTTCGAGCCCAAGAAATCCGAACAGGGGAAATGCCCGGTTTGTAACCGAAACACAACTGCGATTCAGGAAAAGACTGGTGAGATCAGCATTCCCTGTGAATCGAATGACTGTTCAGGAAAAGGCGTGATTGGATCTGAATGTAAAGAATGTGAGACAAGAATTCCATCTAGGGTGGTGTGCACAAACTGTGGATCCAACACCCCAGTGGGAAGCCACTTTGGAAGGGTTGAGGCTTGGTGAAGGACTCGACTAACGAATTTCAAGATGCTGAGAGCAGCGATTTCGAGGATGTCTCGAAGAAAGATGCTGCCGGAACCATTGTCGCTATCAGTCTATCATTTCTAGTTGTAATGGCCTCTTCCATTGCACTACTCTACGTATGGAAAGGACAGAATCTAGTTATCGAGAGACCCTCATCGGCCCTGTCCTCATGGGAAACAGAATACAGAAATCTTGTTGGGGCAAATGATCACTCGCTATCTGGACTTGATGGCAAAGGGGTTGTTCTTTGTGTTGTTGACTCGGGAATAGACCTCAGCCATCCCGATCTCAGAGATCTTGATTTGAAGGGATGGCGAGATTTTGTGAATGGCATTGATGATCCCTATGACGATGAGGGTCACGGCACAGCAATGTCTGGCATTATTGTGGCCAATGGAGGATTGAAGGGAATCGCCACAGGAGTTGATCTCCTAGTAGCGAAGGCTATTGACAACGAGGGACAGGGGAGTGCCAGTGCAGTTGCCGATTCTGTTGACTGGTGCGTCCAACAGGGAGCAGATATCATTTCTCTCAGCCTAGGAGGGGGGCAGAGTTTCGGATCGGGATTATTCACAACCGATCAATTGGAGCAATCAGTGGACGAGGCATTGGACAGGGGTGTTTTCGTAATTGCTTCGGCGGGCAATGATGGCGAGGATGATGACGGAGACGTGGGTTCTCCAGGTTCGGTTGAAGATGTGATATGCGTTGGTGGAATTACTCGCGTAGGAGGAATTTGGTCCGGGAGTTCTGAGGGAGATAATGATGGAAGAATTTGGCCAAATCCAATCCTACCAAGAAACAATCCGGACAAGAAACCGGAGATAGTAGCTCCCGGACACGAGGTCCCGGTACTGATGGCCTCTGAGGTTGGGAACAGTGGATGGTGGGGTTGGTCCAGTGGCACATCAGCAGCCACTGCATGGGTAAGCGGTTCTCTGGCACTTCTGCTGCAGGAGGATTCGGACCTACAGAGAGAGAACTCTTCGGGAAGACAATCGATTGAGTCGGTTAAGGGAGCAATAACACAGGCATCCCAGATGAGAGAGGGCCAAGATTCACATGACAATCACTATGGGTACGGGCACCTCAGGATTGACCGATTAATTTCTCACTTGGAAGGTGATGGGAGCACTAATGATTCTTCAGAAATGCCACAATGGTACCACCTGACAGATCTGTAAAGCCAACAGAGTCTATCTCGTTGATTCTTTTGACTAGTTCGATCCATGAATTGAATGACTGAACCTTCAACTGGGCCGGGGTTGGTTCCATCCCCTCGGAGAAATCGCCCACATCACCGGTTGGAACAGTTGGTTCCAGCAGAAGTACTAGCCCCCCTGGTGCTACCAAGTCGAATGCCGCTGTAGCCGCTGCAGCTCTTTCCTCTTCCGGCAAGTCAATTAGAATCAAGTCCAAGGGCATTGGAAGAACGGAATTTAGAGCGGCTTCGGGGATGGAAATATTTGAGGCTCGTGAGGACAAAGTTTCTGCAAATACCTCTTGCCATGTCATGGAAACCACTTGAGCCCAGTCTTCTGCCTCGTATCTCCTGATCAATCTATCAATTATTACACAAAATCGGGTGCCGGGTTCTATTATTCTGAACGCCTCGGGTGGATTTACTTGCCTTTCTGGATGGTTCTCATTACTTGTGGACCATAGGTCAAAGAGCCATGCGGAAAGATGGCCAATACCGCCACCTACGAGAACTGCGTTGCTTGGGTTTATTCTAGAGCAGACATCCCTAATCCTAGCCCTCACAGATCTAGGTAACAGGGAGAGGTCCATGTGCAACATCTGTTCTCCGATGCTGGATGCTACATCTGGCTCAGACTGATCTCTCTCAACGTCCTCAGAGAGGAGGAGGTCCATCAAATCAGAATCAGACATCTGAGGCAGACCTGTACCATTACCGTCACCGTCCACGTTTCACTCTGACGAGGCTTGCACTTCAATAATACTCTAGGATGGGTTGAATACTCGGTCTCATCACGATTATGCGTGGATGATGACGAAAGTGCTTTGTCCGATTGCCCTGATTGCGGCGAAGTTACTGGGCATTCAATTATCAAGAGGACTCCAAAGGGAGAGGGAGAGGATGTATTGGCAAGGTGTGATTCATGCTCACTAGTCCACATTATCATAATTCGCCCCCCCAAACCAGTAATGGTGAAGACTACCTTATCGGAAGGGAGAAACAGTTTCGGCGTAGAAATTGAGGTCGATGAGGACGAAGATATCTCCGTTGGCGACATGTTCGAGCATCAAGAAATCACTTGGAAGGTGACGAGAATTGACAATTCTGATTCTCGTTCAGAACAAATCCTCAGCGCATCTAAGATTTTCTCCATGTGGGCAACGAGATCTGACAAGACAGTAGTTGGCATCACAATGACCAGTGGAGAATTTAGTGAATCAGGGAAATTGGAATGCGAGTCAGACCGGTTATTCTCGTGCGGTTCGATCATTAACTTCGCAGACTCGAGATGGAGGATCAGGGCAATTCACACTGGAAAAGGCAGGACACTCACGGGAAGCAGAGTTGCGAACGAGATACGTAGAATATACCTTCACCCCCCTGAGAATTCATATCGATGACAGTTAGTTCCCATCAAATCTGACGGAGGAGTTTGTACTGTCTTCGAATTCATCATCATCTATTATTTCCAGTCTAAGTCGTATAACTGATAGTGTAAACAACCAAATTAGGAGAGCGGTAAATAGAGACAATGCCGATATCAGGAAGTTGTCATTATGGCCCTCTGGATCACCCTCATTTTCGGGTTCAGATCCTAAGACAAACACATGTGCGTCTAGATTTGTGGATTCCTCGCCACCAAGAATCGCTCGGACCATCACTGTCTAGTTGCTCTCAATTTGGTTTCCAAATCAATGCTGAATAGTCGAGCAATAAGGGCAATGTTCCCCGATGACGTAGTGATCTGAGTTCTGCTCATCTACAGACAGTGGTTCACGGCACTTGAAACACATCTGGATATCGGTCTCGGCCAAATTGTAGTCAAGAGCAACACGTTGGTCGAAGACGAAGCAATCTCCGTTCCAATTAGAGCTGCCGCATTCTTCGAAATAGCCCAGAATGCCTCCTTCGAGTTGCTTCACGTCTTCAAAACCCGCATTCAACATCACTGCCGAGGCCTTCTCGCATCTAATCCCACCAGTGCAGTACATAACTACAGTTTTGGACTTGGACTCGTCAGAGAGAGATTCGATGGCGTTTGGGAAGTCCCTGAAAGAAGAAATTCCAAGTTCCAGAGCACCGTCGAAGGAACCGATTCTGGTCTCGTAATCGTTCCTTGTGTCTAGCACCAGGATGTCCTTTCCCTCATCCAGAAGGTGTTTGAAATCCAGTGGTTTGATGTAAGGACCAGTAAATTCAGATGGCCTGATTTCCGGCATTCCTAGTGATATTATCTCATTTTTCCTTTTGACGAGCATGCGACGGAATGGCTGGTATTCGGTCCGACTAAATTTTTTTGGAATTCCTGAGAAACGCTTGTCCGACTCCAGATATTCGACAAATTGTTTCACTGACTCCTCATTCCCTGCCAGAAAGAAGTTAATTCCATTGGGACTCAATAGAATTGTTCCCTTGAGAGCTAGGTCGGCGCATCGATTCAGAAAGGGTTCACGCAAGTCATCACAATCAGGCAAATCGACGAATCTATACCCAGCGATATTCAGAATGTTGTCAATCACTATTGTAGTGCGAGACGATGAGAAGTAAGAACGCTCTGCATTACCTTCGATTGGTCCAAGGCATCAACAGAGTCTTAGTGACATGTACGGCGACTCCGGGGTTCTCACGGAGTCGGCGCATCCCATACTCATACCATTTCGTACCATATGGCAGGTATATCCTAGTCCTATGTCCTTTACTACATAGGTTTCTCCGAATGTTCCCTCTCACTCCCAATAAGAACTGAAATTCATATCCCGGCCCCTTTCCATTGCAGCGTGAAACTGGAGGTTTGTGGCGCGGATCGTCCTTTCCCGGTCCTAAGCCTCGAGATTCTAGGGACTGGAGGGCATGCTCTATTACTGGGATGTCATGTGAGGCTATTGCTGTATAAGCCCCCGAATCTAACATCAAATCAATGGTACGATTGGTCGCATCAACAATGTCATGATAGTTTGTGTAGGAAATTTCTGGTGGCTCAAGATAGATTCCCTTGCAAATCCTAAAGTCTGACTTGGGGCCCAATAAGTCGCACACGCTGGAGATATCTTCCAGGGTTCTGAACATCCGTCCTTGAAGAACGACCCCGATGTTATCTATGCCCTTGGAATGCATGGCTAGTGCAGCATCAATAGTTGCCTGTGTCGCACGATTATCCTCCATGTCTAACCGCACGAAGATATTGTTTTCCGCGGCTTTACGAACTATTTGTTCGATATTTGAATGCGCTGATTTCTCGTCAATCAATAGCCCCAAGGCAGTTGGCTTAATAGAAATGTTAGCATCGATTCCACTATTCACAATTGAGTCGATAACAGCCTCATACTCATTAATGAACCACGATGACTCCTCTATGGTCGTGATCTCTTCCCCCAGTACGTCTATGGTGAAGCATGCTCCCTCTGAAGACATCTGCTTCATCTTCTCAAGTGCCTGTTCAAGGTTCTCACCTGCAGTGTACCTCTTTGCTACCCATCCTACAATGAAGCGAGGGGCAAAGGGGAGGAAGGTGACAATGGCTCGGCCGAAGAAACTCATGCATGTCACAGAGTGTCTAGAGACTTGACAATTACGGGAGGGTGATTTGCTTACCTCTAAGAACGGGGACGTCAAGTTCGGAAAGAAGAGATATCAGAGCCTGCCTCTGCCAACCCTTGAATGATTTACGATCCAAGTGTGCGAACAAATCTCCACCAGGGAATGCAATCCTTGTTGACTCCACTGCTGTGCGAACTGAGTGAGTCCATGGCCCAAGGGGCGTGGAATCATCTTCTTGTTTTTCGAAAACTATTGCGTAATTAGCCAGAATATGCCCAACCCAGACCTCTGATGTCGAAATCACAGCTTTGTGTCGAGGTGCATAGTGTCCACCACCCAGACCAATCATCACATCTCCCTTCCCACCCCATTTCCTTGTAGTAGAACCTTCTGACATCCCTAAGCAAAGAGAGATTGTCTCGGACCAGACTCTAGCAGCTCTTTCATCCGACCATTGTTCTGAAGTTGAGCCTATTTCCAGATACAACGTAGGTGTTTCTAGAAGAGGGCCATGGTGAGTTGCCTCCAGAGTGAGGTCGTACTCTTTGTCTAGTTCGAATTCTGTTGCAATTCTACTCATTGTTCTGAATAATTCTCCGAACTGTGTAGAAGGAGGTACAGCAGTACCAGTGATTCCTCCTGAGCGAGCTTTCTCGCCGTGAGGGTACTCTCCCGGAACTCCTACTGCATGGAGAGTCAGGGCAGGAGTCTCTGATGCAGAAACGTGCTTAGAGAGAACGAAAATCTCGTCAACTTTGGATCCGGTAACTGATTCGTGTTCAGAATCAATTCCGTCTGCCCAAATGTGCATCCCATCGATAAGAAGGGCGTCAACATTACCACTCGAATGCCCCGTAACTTGGCCGTGACTGAAGGCTTGGGAAACTCCCCAACCCTCCACCTCCATTACTTTGGAGAGGATATTCATCGAGGCGGGGTCCTCGGAAGAGGCTAATAGCAGGGTGACCATGTTGGCTGAGAGCGATTCCGACTTCAATATTCTCGGGTACTCTTTCAATAGTTGTTCGGCTTCGGAGGCACATGGGGCCAAGCGAAATCGATTTTGTCCCCTCAAGGATCTCCAAGGGAAGTAGTATTCACGTGTTGACTGGAACTCAAGGAGAGATTGCAAAGATCAATCGAAATGGAGAATTACAGGGACCGGTGGTTACCCCATTTCCTACTTCGATAATTGATGGTGTTATCTTGGACCAAATCTGGATTGGGATTTGGCTAGATATAGAATTTAGACAGGCGAGAATGGCTGCTCTGCCAATCGAAACAGAGTGGAAGGATGGTTCGAGCAGAGAGGATTTGAGGTCCTCGATTAACTCGTTGAGGGAAGAGGAAGTATTGCCCTCAAACTCTCTCTGGCACAGAGTGCTAGATTCACAGCCAATGAAGATAGACAAATATGAGGATAAAGTTGTTTTTACCACTGTTTCTGGAATATACATGATTGACTCGGACGCTAATGAGATTTGGAGGGGTTTACTCCCAAGGTGGCCATCGATCTCTATTTTTTCCGCGAACGACGAGATAGTCGGAATAGTGGAATGTCCCGAGGGAATATCAATTTGGTCAAAGGCAGGAGGAGTTTCGGTCCTTGATCCCTCAAATGGTCTCGAGATTTACACGAGAGTGATTGATTTCGGAGACAGTGTTTCCAATGTAACATTCTCTGATGAAGGGGGATGGTTTGTGATGCTCCACGAAGGTTCGATTGCGGTAATGGACAAAATTGAGGGGGACCATTCTCTCTTCAGAACCAGCGGTCCGGTTTTGGATGCCGAGTTCAGTGACGGTTCTTGGAAATGGACTGGTTGGAGGCATGATGGGTTGTTGATTGATTCCGAGACAAGAGTTTCTGGCAGGGAAAACGTTGGAGTGGCCATCACAGATGGCAACATTTTGACAAACGATGGTTCTTGGAGCAAATTACAGTACTATTGAGAGTCGTCGGTAATCGAATGGCCGCACTTGCCGCAGACCTTTCTATCGCTGTGCTCACCCATGAAAACTCCTGGCCCACAGTTGGGGCACTCCGTACCCTTCCTGACCAGTTTGCCATCTTCCACAGAGTATTTTGATGGCTTAGATTTCTTCCATTTTTCTCCGGAACCTCCCATCAAGCCTCACCTTCCTCTTCGGCTTCGTCTGACTTCCCTTTGGGAACTGAATCTTTTGCCTTTTTCTTCTCTGGTTTAGTTTCGTTCAGAGACTTGTGTCTTTCGACCACATAGTTGGGTTCTATGGATGCAGACTCAGCGGAGTCGTAGACAAGGATAAGTCCGGATGTTCGTGACATTCCGAACCTTGTGTTGACGTTCTTGACGAAAACTAGTTTCTTATCTGCTCCCGGTTCTGCCTTTGCAGCAGCATCTACCATCTGCGATAGGGATGGAGTCGCTTCTCTAGCATGATTCCACTGGAAAGTTAGTTCAACTCTACCAAGAACCGAATTTTCCATCCTCTCAATGATTTCCATTTTTTCACCTACCTGATATTTACCTTCAGGGCATAACTTCCGGGCCTGTTAATCTCGAGTCGCTTAGCAACCTCAGACCTGTCAGGATGCATGATCACTACTAATCCCTGCCAGTCAGTAGTCACTGGGGCACTGGGGCAGTAATTGCACTGCGGGGAGTCAGACTTCTTCTCTGGATCTGGGAGAATCATGTTGCACTCGCCGCATGCGAAAGGTTGCCTGACCATCTCATTCATCCCCTCCGACCCATTCAAACGAGCCGAGGCCATCCATCTTGCAGTTAAGTCCAATCTTACTTGAACGAGGATCATTGTGGTTGATTGACTTGGAGACAATCCTAGATCTGACAAATGACCCTTCTTCCAGATATCTACCACTCTGAGAACCTTCGATCCTCTTGACTCCCAAATTGACCTGTATTGGCTCATCGAGAATCTGAGACTTGTGCAGAAGGGCTTCCATTGGACCTATCCTAACGAATGCCCCGTACTCAGAAATCTCAGAAACCGCACCATCGATAACCTCATTGTTGTCCATAGAGAAAACCAAGGCCTTGAATCGGACGTTCTGGTAAATCGCCCCATCACCATGGATTATCTTTCCTCTTCCTACAGCCTCGTGGTCGAAAGTGAGGACTGTAAAGTCCTCATCCTCGTCAAATCTGCACTCGAATGCATCGTGAGCCAGCTCATCTATGTGATCCTCTAGCCTACGGCCCCTTCGGATGTACTCGGCAGGTATGCGGATGGTTGACTCTCTTGTTTCAAGGGTGTACATTCTTCTTCCTCCTATGCGGACCTTCCCGAAGCCGGACAGAGGTGGGGGTCGCCTCCCGTCCCTCATCGGCCATGCCTCTAGAGGAGAGGTCCGTGCGACCCGGCGACAAACCCCTCCTGTATAAGCACAACGGATTAACAGATATGTCCGGCTATTTGGTTTGTTCATCAGACCAAAGGTCTGAATGTGGGTTTGGTGCGAATGTTCAAGTGGACTCGAAATTGCATCTCCGGTTCTGATGGTGTCGGCTGGCTCGGAACAAGTATCTCGGCGGAGAGCGATCTGCGCGATAGTGGTTGCTACGGTTTTGACAATGCCAGTGACAACGATTAATTTTGGGACATCTCCAATAGACATCCTTGAGGAGTATCAGGATAAGAAAATGGGCACACAAGGGGAAGAAGATGAAGTTTGGATAGATGGCGGACAGCCGTGGCCACAGTCCGGCAGAACTGCTTCTAGAATTGCTGACGTTCCAGAACATGATCCCTCCGGAGGGTCAGACTCAGGAGAACCTACTAATTCGACCTCACTGATGTCTATCGTAGAACCCTCGGTAAATTGGGCCTATGGGTCATACTCGATAGGGACCGATGCTCTTGCAACGCCGATAGCAGATATGTCAGATTCCATCGAAGTCGGACCTGGGGCAATGCAGAGATGCGGAGAGAGTTCACTGTTCACGGTATTAATTCAGAGTGAGGATGTCTCGGGCTCGGATCACAGTATGCTTCGACTGATTGAGGGAGAGGATTCTGAACTCTCGTGGCAGGTTGACTTGGGGGCTACTGAGAAGATTAAGGCGTCCCCTGTAATAGTAGATATTGATGGTGATGGGAGGCCAGAGATTGTAGTTGCCTATGATGCAGGGGGGGCATTGAACGTGGACGTCTGG
>Ga0114996_10001373_pt1 | contig 32832 bp, 20 predicted proteins | sample ArcticOcean_MG_C_4_FD_87039 | JGI IMG/M metagenome (GOLD analysis project Ga0114996, IMG submission 87039) | Marine microbial communities from western Arctic Ocean - ArcticOcean_MG_CB4_134 | ecosystem: Environmental > Aquatic > Marine > Oceanic | place: Arctic Ocean: Canada Basin | collected... | reverse complement strand
GTGGGGGAGAACGGAAGCCCGTTGAAACGGGCTGAAAGACTCTCAGCCATCGCGTATACCAGCCGTAAACGGCTGGCCTAGTTCACACCAAGCCGCGTTAACGCGGCTGAAAACACTCCATCAGCCTGCGTAGTCGGATCAGACTGTCAATCTTATCTCCGCAAGTAGCCAAGAAAGCGACTCACGATTAAGTTAGTGTCTGATTGGCACACTGCACTAGAACCTCGACGTGAGTGACGAAAACTTCCGAGTTGGAACGACTTTCGATCTCGCTTGGGTCCGCAGTTTCCAGAAAGGGAGTTAGGGCCTCCGTCAGATTAGTGCGGGCCTCCTCGATCGATGCGCCCTGACTGGCGACGTCTAGCTCGGGACACCAGGCCACAAAGCCGTCGTCCTCCCGCTCGATGATAGCCGTCAGGCGGCGTGACCGCTTCATGGGTTCATTATATGTTGCGGATGACTCCAAATATATTGGAGATGACTCCGAACAGGAGATCGATCCAGAAATCTTCGGCGACAGGTGCTCTTAGCGATTGGCAGGCTGCAATCGGCTAAAATCTGTCGCCGCTTCGCGACGATTAACCGGCAAGATTGCCGGCCGTTACGTATCCACTCAAAGAAAGCCTCAGCCCGAAAAAACGCGGAAGAGCTTCTTGATCGGATCATAGAACTGATCGACCACTCGCTCCTTGAGCGGAATGATCGCATTGTCGGTGATCGTGATGTGCTCGGGACAAACCTTCGTGCAGCACTTCGTGATATTGCAATAGCCGATACCCTGCTCGTGGCGCAGGTCCGATAGCCGGTCCTCGGTATCGACTGGATGCATTTCAAGCGCCGCTGAATAGACGAAAAATCGCGGCCCGACAAATTCGTCATGCAGGTCGTGCTCTCGCAAAACGTGGCAGACGTCCTGGCATAGGTAGCATTCGATGCACTTGCGAAACTCCTGGACCCGGTCCACGTCGGTTTGCTGGATACGCCAGGTCCCGTCCTCGGCATCCGGCGGACGCGGCCTGAACGGCTTGATGGATTTCTTCACCTTGAAATTCCACGACACGTCGGTGACCAGGTCCTTGACCAGCGGGAACGCCTTCATCGGCTCGATCGTGACCGGCTCATCGAGCGGGATGCTGTCAAGACGCGTCATGCACATCAGCTTCGGCGAGCCATTGACTTCGGCCGAACAGGAGCCGCATTTGCCGGCCTTGCAGTTCCAGCGAACGGCCAAATCTTGCGCCTGCTCGGCTTGAATGTTATGGACCGCGTCGAGGACGACCATGCCCTCGGTGACTTCGGTACTATAGTCCTCGAAGGAGCCGGATTTTCCTTCTCCGCGCCAGATTCTGAAGGTGGCTGTGTCCATTTAGCTGTCTCCGTCCCGTGAACTGTCTCCGTCCCGTGCTGCCCGGTTTTCCATTTCCCGTTCTTGTTCCTGCTCGCTCGCGCCCATGCTCGCTCGTGTTGGCGTCGACGCGCCGCCGCCGTAGCCTCCCGGCCACGGCCCGGCTACTTCATTTCTTCGATGATCTGCTTCATCTCTTCGGTGAGCGCTTTCGTCGGCTCTTGCTTGACTTGCAGCTCTCCGTCGGGACCCTTGGTGATGACGACATTCACCTTGGCAAACTCGTCGTGTTTGTCGGGAAAGTCCGTGCGCGAGTGGGCTCCGCGGCTTTCCTTGCGCTCGATTCCGGCTCGCGCGATCACTTCGGAAAACGTCAGCAAATTTCCCAGGTCGATGGCCGTATGCCAACCAGGGTTGTAGACGCGGTCGCCCGCCACCCCGGCTGATGCCGCCCGCACCCGAAGCTTCTTGACATCTTCGATCGCCTCGAGCATCTCTTGCTCGTTGCGCACGATGCCGACCTTATCCTGCATCAGGCCCTGCAGCTCGCGCTGGATTTGATAAGGATTCTCCGCGTTCGAGCTGTTGCCGCGCTCCAGCGGCTCCAGCGCCAGACGAACCGTCTCGCCGACCTGGTCTTGGTCCACTTTTCCAGCTGCATTTTCCTTGGCGTACTTCGCCGCAAACTCGCCGGCTCTCTGGCCGAAGACAAGCAGGTCGGAAAGCGAGTTCCCGCCGAGACGATTCGCACCGTGCAGACCCGCCGCCGATTCCCCGGCCGCAAACAGCCCCGGCACATCGGTCATTTGCGAATCAGCTTCGACCCGAATGCCGCCCATCACATAGTGCGTCGTCGGGCCGACTTCCATCGGCTCTTTGGTAATGTCGATGCCGGCCAGCTCCTTGAACTGGTGATACATGCTGGGGAGCTTTTTTCTAATGTGCTCCTCGGCATTTGGGATCCTTTCCTTGATCCACGCGATGTCGAGAAACACGCCGCCGTGCGGGCTGCCCCGCCCTTCTTTGACCTCGCGGACAATGCAGCGTGCGACATGATCCCGGGTGAGCAGCTCCGGCGGCCGCCGGGCATTCTTGTCGCCCTGCGTGTAGATCCAGCCTTCCTCTTCGTTGTCAGCGGTCGCGTGCTTGTAGTTATCCGGGATGTCACCGAACATGAAGCGCTCGCCCTTGTTGTTGCGGAGGATTCCGCCTTCACCGCGAACACCTTCGGTCACGAGAATCCCGGCCACGCTGGGAGGCCAAACCATACCCGTGGGATGGAATTGGATGAACTCCATGTCAATCAGCGCGGCGCCTGCATGAAAAGCCAGCGCCTGTCCATCGCCGGTGTATTCCCAGCTATTGCTGGTGACGCGGAAAGCTCTTCCGATGCCGCCCGTCGCGAGAATCACCGCTTTTGCCTGGAAAAGTTTAAACTTACCCGTATCGCGGTCGTAGGCAAACGCCCCCGTCACGCGGCCGTCGTCTTTAAAGAGCGCCACGACGGCGCATTCCATATGGACGTCCACGTCCTGATGAACCAGATGGTCTTGCAGCGTGCGGATCATCTCCAGCCCAGTGCGATCGCCCACGTGAGCCAGGCGGGGGTACTGGTGTCCGCCGAAATTGCGCTGCAAGATGCGTCCGTCGCTGGTGCGGTCGAATAGCGATCCCCAGGCTTCCAGCTCGCGAACGCGGTCGGGCGCTTCCTTGGCGTGAAGCTCGGCCATGCGGGCGTTGTTGACATATTGCCCGCCGCGCATCGTGTCCGCGAAATGAACGCGCCAATTGTCGCGGTCATCGACGTTCGCCAGCGATGCCGCGACGCCGCCTTCGGCCATCACGGTGTGCGCCTTCCCAAGCAACGATTTGCAGACGAGCCCTACCTTGACGCCTTGATTTGCAGCCTCAATGGCAGCCCGCAAGCCCGCCCCGCCGGCTCCGATCACGAGCACGTCATATTCAAACTTTTCGTACTCGGCCATCAGAGAATTCTCCAGTCGGTCCAAATGCCCATCGAGCAGAGGCGGACATAAATGTCGGAAAACGCCACCCAGCAAAGGCTCATCCAGGCCCACAGCATATGGCGGCTGTTGAGACAGCTCACGCAGTCGTAGCTGGTTTTCTGGAAAGGCGTTTTCGATAGCTGGTCAAGCCGCCCGCCGACCAAATGCCGCAGCGAGTGGCAGCCCAGCGTATAGCCCCCGAGAAAGAACACGTTTCCGGTCAGCACCACCGTTCCGATGCCGATGCCGAAGGTCGTGCCGCCCGCGCCGTCGCTGAACCACATCGCTTTCCAGGCATCCCAGGCAAGGAAGAAAATGAACGCCAGCGCCAGGTAGAGAAAGTAGCGATGAATATTCTGAATGATCAGCGGGAAGGATTGCTCGCCGCGATAACTCTTGCGGGGCTCACCGACCGTGCAGGAGGGCGGATCGGCCCAGAACGCTTTGTAGTAGGCCCCGCGATAGTAGTAGCAGGTGAAGCGGAAACCGCCAGGCGCCCACAAGACCAGCATGGCCGGCGAGAAGGGCAGCCACATCGGCCACCAAGCGGGCTTGGGGCCAAGCCAGCTATGCGCCGAATCGCCGAAGATTTCCGGTGAGTAAAACGGCGAAAGGTAAGGCCCCGCGGTGTAGTGCTCACCTTGGAAAGCCGCCCAAGTTGCGTAGACGATGAAAGAGGATAAGCCGATGAAGACGACCAGCGGCTGAAGCCACCATAGGTCGCTCCTGCTGGTTTGTCCGAAACCGCCGCCCTTGAGCGGTACGTCGATCGATGACATGGGAATAGACTCCGAAGCTGCCCGAGGCAGACCCCTTACGATATCGAGGAAGCGCGGAACAATCAACTGCTGCGACAATCAGGTGTCGTAGCCCAATAGAAATGTCCCCATCGGTAGCCCAGTAGAAATCTCCCCTTGCGCGCTAAGCTCTTTAGCCCATTCGCCTTGTTGAGCCGAGTGCTGTTTTCGCAGCGGCGACGGAGCAGTCAAGGGCGGGCCCGTAGGGCTTGGCTTCGCGGACCCTTGAAGGGTCCGTCGCCGCTGCCATCATCAGCCTGCTAGGCGAAGGGGCCGACCACGAACCTGATCCAGAGGGGACATTTCTATTGGGCGCGCAAGGGGACATTTTGATTGGGCTACAACACACCCGCGGCCGAGCCATTCGGTCCCGCGGCCCGGCTCTCGGCAAGCTCGCGGAAAAACTGCTCGAAAACCGGCACATTCTCTTTGAGAAGTTCGAACTGGTCCTTTGGGATGACGAGTACGTTAGTGGCTTTCACCGCTCTCACCGTCGCGCCTCTCGTGAGATCACTCAAAACCGCCATCTCTCCGAAGTAGTCCCCGCTGCCGAGCTGTGCAATCTGGGTTTGCTTGCCATTTGTCTCGCGCAGGACTTCACATTCTCCGTTTCGAATGACGTAGACACTATCCCCCAAATCTCCCTGATTGAATACGATCTCTCCCGGCTCGATGTGCTGTGCAACGATCCCGGCGGGCGAGCCGACTTTCAATTGAACAAGATCGGAGGGGAATAATAAATTAATGAACCAGCCCGAGGCGACCCGCACCTTTTGACGGACCCCGGGCATCTTCAGCAGGTAAACACTACGCCATATCAGCCAAGCCAGGAACCCGGAGACATGCACGCCGAAAATCTCCGCGACAGCGGAATGATGTCCAAGCGAACCTAGTTTCCCCAGCCCCTCGAACTGAAAGACGGCTCGCTTGCCGCCGTGGATAGCGGCCGCAATATTGACCGCAACCGTCTTCGCCTCGCGCGTCGCGTGTTGCGCGGTTGGCGGCACCCGAGTTCCCGACTCGGTCTTGATGGACGCACAGTCTCCCAAGACCCACACCCGGCCTTCATGGTCCTTCAACTGGAGCTGCGTGTCGGCCAGCAGTCGCCCCTTCTCCTTCGGGCAATCCAGATTTTGGAGCACGGGGGCGGGAGCCGACGGCACGGTCGAAATGATGGTCTTGGACGGAATCTCCTTTCCTGACTTGAGCATGGCCTTTTCCGACGTGGCGCCGGCCAGCCGGTCCTTCAACCAAACCTCGACACCGCGTTTTGTCAGAAGCTTGCTTGCGAACATAGCCAGGCCTTCGACCATTTCGGGCAGGATACGATCGCCGGAATGGACAAGGACGCAGCGAATTTCTTCCGGCCGTATGTGGGGATAAATCCGGGCTATCGCGCGGACAAAGTCATTGAGTTCCGCGATCACCTCCACGCCGGAGAAACCGCCTCCGGCCACCACGAACGTCAGGAGTTTTCGGCGCAGTTCCGGGTCCGTTTCGACGTCCGCCTCTTCGAGCACATGGACGACGTGGTTTCGAACCGCTATCGCATCCGAGAGCGAGCGGAACGGTTTCGCGTGTTCGATCATTCCCGGCATCCCGTAGAAATTCGTAATTCCCCCCAGGCCGATGACCAGGTGGTCAAAAGGAATCACCATGGTTCGGGGGCGGAAGCCGGGACTGACGGTAACGGTTCGCTTCTCCAGGTCAATCTCCTGGACGTCGCGCATAATCAGCCTGGTCCGGGGACAGAGCCGGCGGATCGGAGATACGATGTCGGTGATTCCTATGGCCCCGGAAACCACCTCGGGCAACAAAGGCTGGTAGACGAAATAGTTCTCACGGTTCACCAGGGAGATGGAGACTTCTTCGGGCCGCAGCGCCTTCTCGAGATACATAGCGGCGTAGACTCCTCCGAATCCGCCACCGAGAATGAGGACCTCCCGTTTCGCCATAACCCCACTGTAGCGCCAACCGGTATTTCTCAGTGCGTCTCTTCAGCGCGACCACCGCGATTTCGTTTTCACGATTGGTTTCATCAAATGGCGGCCGTCCGCTCCCTTGCGGCCGGGGCTCTGAATCGGAATTCTCAATCGGTGGCAGCGCACGGGCCCGGCATTGAGATACGCTGAGTCTTCCGTGGAGAGTGAACCACAGCTGAGCCATTCGATGCGCGACGACTGGGACCGCCGGGCCCGCGAAGACGCGCAATACTATGTGGCGTTCGGCCGCCGCAAGCAGAGCCGCGAGGAATTTTTTGCCTCCGCTGCCGACGTGCTGCGCGCTCTGAAGGACGAGCTGCGGCGGTTCCCCCCAGGCACGGACTTCGCCAAGCTCAGCGCGCTGGAGATCGGTTGCGGCCCCGGACGGCTGATGCTGCCGCTCAGCGAGGTCTTCGGCCGAATCGCCGGTGTCGACGTTTCGGGCGAGATGATTGCGCTAGCGCGTGAGAATTTGGCCGCCGCCAGCAACGCCGTCGCCCTGCAAAACACCGGGGCGGATCTTTCGGAATTCGCCAACGAGTCGATTGACTTCTGCTACTCCTACGCCGTCTTTCAGCACATACCTGACAAAGAGGTTGTTTGGAGTTATCTCCGCGAAGCCTGCCGCGTGCTGAAGAAGGGCGGCTTGCTTAAATTCCAAGTGAGCGGTTTGCCGGTCGAGGAACAGGCGAACGCTCACCCGCCCCGCAATGGATGGTCGCTGCGAGGCGCGGTTCCGCAAGTGGCGCGAGATTCGGCCAAGGACGGCTCGGCCGACACTTGGCAGGGCGTCAGCTTTCGCCCCGAGGAACTTGCACATTTCGCCGCCGGCCAGAACTTGCAACTACTCGCAATGGACGGATTTGACACGCAGTATTTGTGGTTCACGGCGCGAAAGCCCAAAGCCGTCTCCGCTGCTGCTGCCGCGTCGCAAACAGCGCTCGCCCGCATCGTGCAAGTCACGAATACGATGACGGCTGATGCCGTCGTGCCCCATTCGGGACGCTATGCCAGCGCGTCGCTGTGGGTCATCGGGCTCGACGAGCTGGACGAAACTGCGGACCTGAACTCGCTGGCCGTGGATGTCGACGGCGACATGACCGCCCCGTCGTTCATCGGGAAGCATGTCTGGAGAGGCCCCACGCAGGTCAACTTCTACCTGCCGCCGGGAGTGCGTTCAGGAATCGTCCCGGTCAGCCTCCGGCTTTCGGGCCGGCTCGTCTCGAACCAAGCCCCAATGCGGGTCATCGGCCCGGGGCCCTGGGTGCCGACACTTCTGGGCGTCAGCGACGGAGTGAACCTGCTTTCCCAGCTCAACGTCGCAAGCCGAACAATCAAGGTCAACATCGAGGAAGTCGGCGTCTCTTCGGTGGAAGAGCTTTTGCAACTCGTTGAAGCGGATGTCAGCGGTAAACCCGTCCCAAAAATTGACGCATTCGCCGTGGACCCGCTGCCTCGCCGCTACGAGCTGAATCTTGTCGTACCGGAACAACTCGAGGCCGGTCTCCAGCAGTTGAATATTCGAGTGGGAAGCCGCAATTTCCCGCCCGTGCCGATTGAAATTTCCGCCAATTGAGATCGCGGCCAACTGAAATTCCGGCCAACTGAAATCGCCAAATGCTCTACGGTCCCGACAGCACGGCACAGCTGACGATCCAGGCCGCCGAGCACATGCTCCGGTTCTGGACTCCTGTGCCATCCTCGATGAGTTCTACCTTGATGCCAGCGCTCGTGGCTGTGGTCGCAGCCGTGACAGGACTCGGCGCTGAACAGGCCTATTTGGTCGTCGCGGTCCTCGCTTACCTCGTGGGATCACTTTGTCTCTACTGGATTGTGCGCCGCTTTCAGCCCAGTTCCGCAACCGCGCTATGGGGGGCGCTGACCTTCGCGGTGGCTCCCTCCAGGGTGTCTTGTCTCTACGGCCAGCCTGACGGTCCCCGGCTCCTGTTTTGGACACTGATTCTAGCCAGCGCGCTCGCCGCCGACGGCCTGCGTCGCGGGTTCAAATGGACCCGACTTGGCTTGCTGGTCTGCAGCGCGGTTTTGCTGATCGGAACCATGCCCGGCTCGGTCACTGATCTGGACTTTCTAGCGGTGCTGGAATTGGCCGTGTTGCTCGGGATCACTTATTGGAAGCGGGTTCAGCGAATCGGCCTCGGCAAGTTCAATCTCGCGAATTCCAATTCGGTCAAGCTCGGTCTGGTCAAACTAAGCCTGTTGCAGCTCACCTGCACCGCCTTGTTCGTCGTGCCGTCCCTGTGGAGTTTCGCTATCTACCCTGTGCTGGTCTACCAGCCGCCGGCGATGCCCGAGGCCGCGGTGGCTTGGGTCCGGGCGAACTCCGCTGCCTCCACAGCGCCGCGTGTCCGCGGGCCGCGTGTCCGCGGGCCGGTTTCCGCGCAAGCTCCCGTGCAGCCGAACCGCGAAGCGATTGACCGCATGGTTCAGTCGCCCAACCGGACCAGGGAATCGCTCCTGTGGCTGCGGGCCCATGCCGTTGAATACCTGATCAGCATGGATTGGGAGAAGTTTCATCCCGTCCTCGAATGCGTGCAACAAGAGGGCGAATGGTGCGTCTACAGAATCCCCTACCCCAACCCGGCGCAGGCAGTTCTCGTGTCGCGGCAGCTCTGGCGAGACCTCAAGCCAATTCGCGGGCCGCACGACGTCGAAGGACTCGAAGCGTACGTGAGTTGGGCGGGGCGTCCGGAAACCATAGTCTTGGACTGGCATGATTCGACATTCGCTGAGATTCGCGCGGATCTGGGACCGGCTGACGCGATTCTCGTCCGAGAGTTTGCACTGCCCGGATGGGAAGCTGTGGTGCTGGGCCCCTCGGGAGGCCTAACGCCAGTGGAGGTTCAGCAAGATCCGGCGGGCTTCATCCTGCTCGACCCGAAGACGGCCGGCCCCACTGTCGTCCAGCTTAAATACAACCCCGACTGGCTCGACCGCGTGATACCGCCTTCGCTCACCAGAGATCCGTTTATCGAGGGCGATTTCCCCGTCATTTCAACAGACGGCATCGGCGACGCTTTCGACTATACGCCGTCCCCTTTCAAGCGTGGCGCGGTGCTGACGATCTTTGGAAGGAATTTCGTTGCCGATCAGACAAGCGTCTTCGTCGCTGGCGAGGAGACAAAGCCTTCCTACGTCGGCTCCAATCAGATCAACGTTCAGCTTCCCCTCTCGACGACTCTCGGAACGATCGATATCGTCGTCGAATCGGAAGGCCGCCAGAGCTACCCCTACAGCATCGAGGTGATCCACTAGTGGCTTGCTTGCTCAGATGGGCGCTCGTGATGCCGCTGTTCGCCGCGGCGGCGCTCTCGCAGCCCGCCCTGCCCCAACGGATCGGCTTCTATCAATGGGTTGGGGAGCTGCCTGCCGACGCCGGCAGCGATCTGCTGACCGAGGCGCGGCATCGAAGTGTCGCGGTTGGAGCGCGAGTTTTCCGGCTCTACGTGGGCGCGCGATTTGACTACATCCATCCCCCTTTTTCGTCCCGGCGATTCAGCCAAGACGGGATCGCGGGACCGCTCACACCGGCCCGGATCGTTCAGATACCCCGCTATCGCGACGTTCTCGCGGACCCCCACATCGAGACTGTGATTCTTACCGTCTACCCGATCAGCGATTACGGCGGCGGTCCCGACGACCTGAATCTGCAAAGGCCCTGGAGCGATCGCGAACGCGACCTAGAGTTCACTCAAACCAGCGAGCTATGCCGGCGCCTCTACGAACAATTCGGCGCACTCGGCAAGACCGTAATCATCGCGAACTCCGAGGCGGACGAAAAGCTGCTCGACATTATGAACTACACGGGGTCCCCCGAAATGGCGATCGAAAATATTCGGCGCTGGACCGAGACCCGTTTCGAGGCCATCCGCGGGGCTCGCGAGGCGCACCCATCCGCGCGGCTGCGCATTCTTCATGCCTTCGAAATCTCTCTCGTGAACCTGCGGATCGTCAAGCAGAGCCGCGGTTTCGGCAAGGTCCCGTTCCCGGAGCCAAGCGAGCAGCGCCGCGGCTGGAACGCGCTGAACGACGTCGTGCCGCATGTTTCTTTTGACCTGCTTTCCTACTCAGCCTACGAGTCGGCGAACTCGCCCTTCCAGACGCGGCAGCCCGACATCGATCCCGCCGCGACAGGAGCGCGGCTCGAGCGCGACCTGAATCTCATCCGAAGCAAAGCGCGAGATTCCGTCTCGCCCAGCGGCCGCGAAGCCTTCGCTGACCGCTTCGTCATGGTCGGCGAGGTCGGCTACTCCCGAGACCGCTTCGAGCACCTCCCGACGGGCGGCATCCTGCCCCGGCTTAAAAGTGCGTTGCGAGCCGCCATCGATTGGGGATGTCCCTACATCGTGCTATGGCAAGTTTTCGACCACGCCCGTGACGGAGACGCAGCGTGGGGCTTCGGAATGTATGACCGCGAAGGGGAAGCGCCTCCGCTCAAACATTCAACCGGTGAGTGTGCTTCCATGCAGAGCTGCTTACAGCGGTTGCTGTTGGAAGGCCTCGGGCTTGGGGAACGCCCAAACAACAACCCAAACAACAAATAAATGCCTGCGTCAGCGTCGAGCGTTCGTTTTCTTGCGCGCCCCGCGGGGCTGGCTAATTGCGGCATTTCACTTGGAGGGGAGGAAGACCTGATGAAGACGCGGCGGCCATCAGGAGCGTGGGCTTCCGCCCACGCTTATGTCGGGCCAATTGAAATTTTCTGCCATAATCGGCAACGATGAACCGGAGCCGCCAACGTTGAATCACAACCACCATCCGCGCTGGGTGCTACTGCTGATCCCAATCCTCGTCCTGGTATTCGCGAACTTCTGGCTTTGGGAGAGTGACAGCCTCATCTTCGGCCTCCCGGTCAACCTGCTCTACCACATCGGCTTTTGTGTTCTCGTTGCCGCCGTAATGCTGGTCGTTGTCAAACGTGCCTGGCCCCCCTACCTCGACAAGAAATAGCATCTCCCCAATAGCCATCAATGATCCTCGCCGTCGTCATCGCCTACCTGCTCGTTGTCACCGTCGTCGGAGTGCTCGGGCATCGCCTTTTTCGCGGCACGGGAGAAGACTATTTCCTAGCCAGCCGGTCCATCGGTCCCTTCGTTCTGCTGATGACCCTGGTCGGCACGAATATGACAGCCTTCACGATGCTCGGCGCGTCGGGCGAGGCCCATCGCCAGGGCATCCGGGTCTTCGCGCTGATGGGCTCCAGCTCGGCACTGATCATTCCCTTCTTGTTCTATTTCATCGGAACGCGCTGCTGGTGGCTCGGCAAGCGGCAGGGCTACCTGACGCAGGTGCAGTTCATTCGCAACCGCTACAACTCGGGCGCGCTGGGCACGCTGCTCTTCGTCGTTCTGATCTTGCTGATGCTGCCCTATATGCTGATCGGCGTCAAGGGCGGCGGTGATGCGCTGACCGCAATCACCGGAGGTCAGATGACCGGCGTTCCGTCCTGGGTTGGCAGTCTGCTGGTTTGTACCGTCATCTTCGGCTACGTTACCTACGGCGGCATGCGCAGCACGGCTTGGGTCAACACCTTTCAGACCGTCGTATTCATGGTGGTGGGGGCCGTGGCGTTTTTCGTAATCGTCGGACGCTACGGCGGAATCGGCGGGGCCATGGAAACCCTGCGCGAAACTCATCACGACCTGGTCGTTTTCGGAACGGGCCGCTTCCGGACGCTCCAGATGCTTTCCTACCTGCTGCTGCCTCTCTCGATCGGCGCTTTCCCGCACCTTTTTAGCCATTGGCTCTCCGCCAAAAATGCCGCCGCATTTCGCTCGGCAATCGTCCTGTACCCGCTTTGTTTCGCCGTCGTTTGGTTCCCGAGCGTGGCGCTGGGGACGATCGGGCGCATCGACTTCCCGCCGCCGCTCGACGGCCCCATTCTGGTGAAGCTGATTCTCAGTAACGCGGGAGGCTTGCTGGCCGGCTGTCTCGGCGCCGGCGTCTTTGCCGCGATCATGTCGTCATTGGATTCCCAAAGCCTGGCGCTCGGGACAATGTTTACCCAGGACATCGTACGGCACTACGGCTTCCACAACAAGCTTTCCGAGCAACGGCAGGTCCTATTCGGACGTGTCTTCGTGGCACTTTTCCTGCTGCTGGCATTTCTGTGTTCACTCGTCACAACGCAATCCATATTCGCCTTGGGAGTGTGGTCGCTCACCGGTTTCGCGGGCTTGCTGCCCATCTTCGTCGGCGCTCTTTATTGGAAGCGAAGCACCAAACAAGGAGCCGCCGCCGCGATCCTCACTGTTGTCGCGTTGTGGGCGTACTTCTTCAGCCAATCACTGCGGATCGAAGGAGCTTACACGGTCGCCGGGAGCGGGCTCATACCGGCTGGAGTCATCGTACCGGCATCCGTGCTAGCGCTGATCATTGTTTCCTTGGCAACGGCGCCGCCAAAAGAGATCAGCAAGTTTTTCCCTAGCGCGGTCCAGCCCGAACCACGAGAACCAGACGTGGCGTGAACGTCCACGTTTGCCGCAAACCGATTCGTCGGTTTGTCCGGCTCGGCTGGCCCGCATGTCTCATCGGATGGCGAGGCGAAGTGCGTGCGAGGCCCGTCAGTACAAGGCGCGCGCCGCTCTGACGTGGCCCACGCCGTCTGCCAGCAATCAATCGCCTCGCGACAAAGAGCGGTTCGACGAGCGCACCAGCCCGATTCTTACTTCCCTTTGAGGCCGAAGCAGTAGATGTTGGAATCGTAGTCGACGGTATAGATCCGTCCTTCGGCGACGGCCAACCCGCTGAAATGAACCCAGGTACTCATCGCATCGCCGCTATGGTAGAGCGCCTTCCCCGTGCGGGCATCGAGAGCGTGGAGAACCGCGGGCTTCGTGTTTCTAGTCCGCGCACCGACTCCTGGGGTCTTCCATTCACCTCTCTGATTTGGGTTTTCGCCAGTCTCGAGGACGAAGACCACCCCGTTCGCTATGGCGACAGGGTCCGGCACTTTGAGATTGTCTGAGATCCACGCTGGTTCCAGCGCGGGCTTGTTCGTCTCACCGTCGGGAACGACCTTGAATGCCATCACGCTGCCGTCAGCGATGGGACCTTGGGCGAGGGGAAAGTCCGGCGCGGATTCAGAAACCGGTCCATATACCGGAACGTAAAGCCAGGTCCCGCCTTCTTCGTCCCGCCACATCGAGAGTCCGCCCCAAATCCCCTCGGACGTGCTCGACTTCGGATCGTTCCCAAGCTTGATCCCGGCCAGCAATGGCGTCTGATGATCTTTGCCGCCGAGCGCGTCGGCATCCAGCAGGTACAAAACGCCCTCTTTCGCTCCGCTGGCGAGCAAATTGTAATTCTTCCAGCCAAACCACACCGGGCTCGCACTGCCGAAATCCAGGTCATACCGATAGACCTCAAGCCAATTCGCGGGCGTAAAGTAATCGGCCAGATCGAGGTCGTCAAGCGACGCGGCGACCACGCTGTTCGAGTAGTCGCCCACGTAAGGATCGAACGGCCCATCCGCCGTGGAACCGTAAACGCGGCCGTTCTCCCCAATGATGGGACCACCCCGTCCCCAGATGCCTCCTGTGTTGGTGTTGGAGAGTAAAAGCTGCCGCACGACCGGATGATGCCGATCCTGGATATCCATGGAATAGAATCCGCCCAGCCCTCCACCACAGCCTTGGGCCAGTGTCGTATGGATCGTGTCGCCGATAAGATTGAGGCTCCAACTCTTCGCAAAGGGAGCCACGAATTGCACCGGCCCATACCGCACCGCCCCGCTGCCCATGTCAAGCCCGTAGAGCGCACCGTCCTCGGCCAGCGTATAGAGAATGCCGCTCCGCCTGTCGAAGGTCGGCGTTGCATTGACGCCGTTAGGGCAATAGACCGTCCCCTGCAGCCCGATGTTGTTGGGCAGGGCATAGGAGCGAACTTTCCACTCCCACAGAATTTCGCCGGCGCCGGAATCCAGCGCGAAAACCTTCCCTTCTTTCCCGGCCACGTAGACGACATTCTTCGTTCCGTAGGCGGTCGGCACGTCCACGGCCACGATCGGGGGCGTCAACGCGAAGAGCAAGGAGCCTTGATTGTCGACCTTGGTTTTCCATTTCAACTCAAGGTTCGATACGTTTTCCGGGCTCAGCGATGTCTCATCTCTGGCCCAACCCGTCCGTTGCGGGTCATGCCCGAACGTCGGCCAGTCGCCTCCCTGTGCCGCCAGCGTCGACAGCAAGCAGCAGTAGGCCAGGCAGCAGCAGGCCCAGCGGATGACACGTATTGTCTGTTTCATGAGAGATTCCGTCTGACTGCCTTACAGGGCCGAAACCATCAGGCCGTGCCGCCGCGCATCATCACTTGCGCCGGATTGATCGCCGCGTATTTGCCTTTGTTGGCGGTGATTTCAAAAGCCTGCGGCACGGACTCGATCCCGTCCAGAATGTGAGTGATCGTCGGTTTGATGCGCACCATACCCGACGCCGCCAGACGAACCGTCTGTTCCAAGTGGCCAAAGGTGCTGATGTCGGGGAAGAGCCAGCGCAAGCTGCGGACACGCATGCGATCGACGTCGATTTCAAGAGGTGCGCCGAAAAACGATACACCGACCAGCTTTCCTCCGGAACGAACCGCTTCCATCGCCTGACCCAGCGTTCGAGACCCGGCGAGTCCCTGCTTCGGGCTCCCGCCGGCACACTCGAAAACCACGTCGGCGCCGTGCCCCCCCGTCAGATCGAGAATGGCGGCCACTGGGTCGTCACGCTTCGCGTTGATCGAATGCGTCGCTCCCAGCTCCGTCGACATCTGGCACGATTCATCGCGGACATCGACCGTGATCAGCTTGCCCGCCCCGCTGGCACGAGCCACCTGCATGCATTCGAGCCCCATGCTTCCCTGTCCAAAGACAGCCACCGTATCCCCGATCTTAATTTGCGCCGTGTCGACGGCCGCCAGACTGTCGCTCAGCGATTGCAGACAAGCGCCCTCGCTATCGGAAATGCGGTCGTCCACCTTGACCAGAGCCAGCTCGGGCAAAAGCGCACGCCCGGAAAAGCACCCGGGAAGTTGAAATCCCACAATCGGACCGTCCCGGCAAAGCTCGCCGCGGCCCGCCTGGCACAGCGAGCATTCGAGGCACGGAAGCTTCGCTCGCGCCGCCACGCGATCACCGGCCTGAAACCGCGACTTCGGATCGGCCTCGATCACGCGCGCGCAGAATTCGTGTCCAAATAGTTGCACCGGCGCCTCGGTCTCCAGCTTTCGTTTGACGTCGTCATAGGCGACCGTCGGAATCCCGTGCGCCAGTTGGGCTTCGGTCACGCTCGGCTGGATGCACAGGACCTCGACAACGACGTGGTCTTCGCGCAGCACCGGGTCCGGCACCTCGTCGAGCCGCATGTCGTTGAAACCGTAAAATCGCCAAGCTTTCATATTGTCGTTCCCCTTCTGTTTCAAAAAAATCGGCCCTAGCAGTCCGTGGCGCGTGGGCGAAAAAGGGGGACTGCCACCCATTTTCGCCCTTCCTAACCCATCTAAAACAGCGCTTCATCGCAAGGAAATTGGCTGGCTGTCCCCTTTTTTCGCGTCCTCGGACTTGCGCCACGGGCTGTTAGGGCTCAACGAATCAGTGTGGCACGTCGAACAGGTGATTCGCACTCGGAAAAGTGCTACTGGTCAGGCGACAGTTCAGCCCGTGTTCCCCCCGGAATTGCGGGATGTGGAAAGTTTTCGGCGGGGCGTAGACAATGTCGCCTTGCTTGGCGATCACCGGATGATCGAAGTCGCCCTCGAAGATCCATTGCAACTCGCCCAGCATGATCACCCAAAACTCAGCGAAGTCCGAGTGAAAGTGGCCGCGATAACCAGGTTCGACCTTGCGCTCGGCGCTGGCTTGCCCGCAGATGAAATTGCCACGAACGCGATTCTTACGCATGGCGGGCCGGCTCCAGCGCGGTTTGCCTTTGTTCGCTTCCGCAAGGTCGTGGATATTGACATGGCGGGGCCAGGGCTTGCCGTTGAGATCGGGCACGTCCAGCGGGTTGGGTCCAATGCTCAGGCGAATCGGAATGTATTCGGTTGATCCATCAACCGGGGCTTTCGGGCGTCGCGCAAACACCGGCGTCGCGCCCGCCAAAGTGACTTCGAAGCGAATCGCGGGCTTGTCTCCCACGACCTCCAGCGAATGCAGTAGCCGCTCAGGGGCAAACACGTAGGAACCTTTCCACGCCTCAATCTTTTCGAACGTTCCGTCGGGCCGCTCAATCTCGAAGTCGATGCGGCCTTCCAGCACCGCCCACCATGCCGGCGAATCGGCGTACATGCGGCGCTCGTACTTCGAGCCCGGTGGCTGCTGAACCATCGAAGCGCGGCTGTTACTATCGGCGATGACCAGTTCGCGCCACGTTGCTTGCCCGGCGTGCTTGGCTTTCAGATCCGCCAGACGGGTGACCGGCTTCATCGGCGCTTCGTAGGCAGTCCTCCGGCGCGGTTTGGGGAAATAGAAAACCCGTTCCTTTTTCTGCTGAGCTTGGCTTGCCGCGGCGGCGGGTTGCTGAGCGGATAACGACGGCGTGGCCGGCTCCGTACCGGCGAGGGCCAGGACGAGTAAGACCGCTCGGATGGTGTCGGGCATGGGCTGAGCCGGTGACGATCGCGGCTGGAATCTGGGGCCCGATGCGTGACGGCGGCGAGTCCCAACAGTCCAAATCAGACCGATCCGGCCTGCATGATTATGACAGAAATTCTTGCTTGGCGGACGTAACCCCAGGCTTCCGCCTGGGGCTCTGTCACTGCTTCCCGAACTCTCTGCCACGCTTTGCGCGGGTTCTACATTGAGGGCATTCAAGACGCGCGCACTTGACCCACTCACTCGGCTTCGGGGCTCTGCCATTCCATTTCGATTTACCAATGGTAGACTACAATCGGCTTTCTCGACGCGCTAGTATTCCGATCTCATGGCCTTCGGACGATTCAGCGACCTTCTTCGCGCGCGCGGCTTTCAGGCGCTCCTATGGACGCAGTTCCTCGGCGCCCTCAACGACAGCGTCTACAAGATCGTCGTCACGCTGCTGGCGGCCACCGCGGTCAGCAGCACCGGCAGCGGCGGACGCGAGCTCGCCCTGGTCGGCGCGGTCTTCATCCTGCCCTTCCTGCTTTTCTCGGGGTACGCGGGGCATTTGGCGGATGTTTACAACAAACGCAAAGTCCTGATCGCGACCAAGTCGATGGAGGCCGGCTCGATGGGGCTGGCCGTTCTGGCTTTGTATTTGGAGAACTTCGAGCTGTTGCTGGTGGTTCTCTTTTTGATGGCCCTGCAGTCGACCCTGTTTAGTCCGGCGAAGTACGGAATTTTGCCGGAGATAGTCGGTGACAAGGACCTTTCGCGCGCGAATGCGCTGATTCAAATGAGCACGAATCTGGCGATTATCGTCGGCACCTGGGCCGGCGGTGAACTGATCGTGCTTTGGAGAGATCGCGCTTGGCTGATCGGTTGCTTGCTATGCGTGCTGGCGGTGATCGGGTTCGCGGCAAGTTTTGGCATCGCCAGAGTGCCGGATCCGCGCTCCAGAAGCGCACTGGCCCTCAATCCCTGGTCGGAAATCTTCGAGGGCCTTCGGCACCTCAAAAGCGACAAACCGTTGTGGCTCACCGTGCTTGGAATTTCCTATTTCTGGATGCTGGGAGCGCTGCTGCAACTAGACATCATTCTCTTCGGGCGTGACGTGCTTCAAGTGACCGAAGAGCAGAGCGCCCGGCTGATTGTCTCGCTGGGGATCGGCATTGCCCTCGGGAGCATGGCCGCCGGCCGCCTGTCAGGGGACAAAGTGGAACTCGGGCTCACTCCGCTCGGCTCGATCGGCATGGGCTTCGCCGGACTGTGGCTGGCCTGGTCGGGTGACTCCTACGCTTGGGCGGCGGTCTCGATGGGCTTTCTGGGCTTCGCCGGCGGCCTGTTTATCGTGCCGCTCACATCACTGCTTCAGCAGCGCAGCAGCGCGGGCGAACGTGGCCGCCTGATCGCCACGAACAACTTCGTGAATATGCTCGGCGTGCTGCTGGCCTCGGGCTCGCTTTATTTGTTGGCTGATGTTCTCGCCTTTACGCCGGACCGCATTATCGGGATTTTCGCCTGGGTCACGTTCGCCGTAACGCTTTACATGCTCACGGTTGTCCCCGACTTCTTGATCCGATTTGTTCTTTGGATGGTGACCCATACCTTCTACCGCATTCGAATCGTTGGACAAGAGCATGTCCCGTTTCGCGGCCCCGCATTGCTGGTCAGCAATCACGTTTCATTCATCGACGGCTTTTTCGTCGGCGCTTGCGTGCAGCGCTTCGTTCGTTTCCTGGTTTATCGCCCTTACTACGAGCAACAGCCCTTTCACTGGGTCTTGCGGAAAATGAACGCGATCCCGATTCAAGGCGGCGACCCGGAGAAAGTCGCCGAATCGATCGAGCTGGCTCGAGACCAACTGCGTCAGGGTCACATCGTCTGTATATTCGCCGAAGGTTCGGTGAGCCGAACGGGCGGCATGCTGCCTTTCAAGCCTGGCTTTGAACGCATCATGGCTGGGCTCGATGGTGTTGGACTCGATAATGCTGGGCTCGACGGTGCTGAGCTCGATGTCCCGATCATCCCGGTCAACCTGGACCGGGTGTGGGGGAGCGTCTTCAGTTTCAAGGACGGACGTCCCTTCTTCCGCTGGCCGGAGCGTTTCCCCTATCCCGTCACGGTGTCTTTCGGCGCCCCGCTTCCCGCCTCGGCCAAGGCTCCTGAAGTGCGGCAGGCGGTCCTCGAGCTTGGCAGCGAGGCGGCGCCGCTACGCAGATCCAGGCGCGACCAATTGCATCCGCGCTTCATACGCACCGCTAAACGGAACTGGTTCTCCCTTGCCGCCGCGGATGGCCACCGCCGCTTGACGTATGGCTCTGTTCTCGTGGGAAGCCTGCTGCTGGCAAAACGATTGAAAAAGTCTGTTGGGCAGCGTGGCGGTCAGAGCGGCCCGGCTCTGCAACGGCGGGTCGGCCTGCTGCTGCCGCCTTCCACCGAAGCTGTGATGGCGAACCTGGCTGTGCTATTGGCGGGCTGGATCCCAGTCAACTTGCCGCGAGGCGCATCGCTGGGTTCGCGCGAGACGGAAAGTGATCAGCTTTCCCAGATCGCCGAGCGTTGCGGCATTCGTGCGGTCATTTGTTCCCGCCGGTTGGGGGCCGAGCCCGGGATAAAGTTCGAAGAGGCGCTTTTCATCGAAGATTTGACGAGGCAGGGTTCCGGCCTCGGGCGAGCGCTCGCAACCGCCGCAGTCTACCTGCTTCCGGCGCGCTTGCTCGAAGCCGTCTACCAGCGCAAAGAAGATACACCCGACAGCCTGGCGACGGTGATCCAGACAAGCGGAGTGTCGGGCTCCGCGAAAAGCGTGATGCTTTCGCATTACAACATCGTCTCGAACGTCGAGGCGTTTGAGCAGGTTTTCTGGGTCAATCGAGACGACCGGGTTGTCGGCAGCCTGCCTTTTCATCACGCCATGGGATTGACCGCGACGCTGTGGTTTCCGCTTCTCGCCGGCTGCGGAGTTCTCTACCACGACGATCCCAGAAACACGGCATGCCTCGGGCAACTCGCCGGCCGATACAACGGCACGATCCTGGTGGCGACACCGGCGCAATACTCGGCTTATCTGTCGGACGTCCGGCCCGAGGATTTCGGCACGCTGCGGTTCGCTCTGGTGGGAGGCGCGGGGATGGACCCCGACCTTGCGCGGCGGTTTCAAGAGAAGTTCGGAGTCGAGCTGATGGAGGGTTACGGGCTGGCGGAGATGACGGCTGTCGTCGCCGTCAACCTGCCCGGCTACGAACAGGGACGCAAAAAGCAGCTCGGCGGAAAGCCGGGCACGGTCGGGCATCCTGTCCCGGGAGTGAGCGCCAAGGTCGTCGACGAGTCAACAGGGGATACGCTGCCGCCCGATCAAGAGGGGTTGCTGCTAGTCAAAGGCCCGGGCCGCATGTTGGGCTATCTCGGTGAGGAGGACGCTGCGTCCGCGAACGATGGCTGGTTGCACACCGGCGACCGAGCCGCAATCGACACCGACGGCTTCATCCGAATCATAGCCCCCTGACCCCAACATTTAGACAACTCGCGATTGGCCCTCCGGCGTGGCGTACGGCTCTGCCGTGCCGCCTCGCGCCTCCGGCGCGTGGTTCGGGGAATCCCCTCGCGATTGGCATTGAACCTTGGCGTCGAACTACAGAGTCGAGCCCCGCGGCTGGGCAACGGAATCAGTTCTATGTGCGATGAAATAAGGCGTCCGCTCACAGGATCACCCTCTCATCGCCCACCCGCCGGGTCACCTTTTCGCGATCCAGATACTCCAGCAGCGGTATAGCATACTTTCGGCTAATCCCCGCCAAGTCCTTGAAGACGGGAACCGTGATTCGATCCGACTCCAATTTACGGTCCTGTAGCAGACCCTTGAGCCGCTCAATCGAATCGCGATGAAACACGAGATCCGTGGTCACTTTTACGAGCATCTTTTCGCGGAGCAATCCTTGCAAAATCCTTCGCGCGCGCGTCGCGTCGATCCGCAACTGCGAGAGCAACTCGGGTAGCGCGGGGACGCTGAGGCCCGCCTGATCGAAAGCCGAGACGATCTTGTCACGCGCCTCTTGTTCGTCTTGCTGCAGCACCACGCGGTGAGTCAGCAATCTCACCGTCTCCGCGTCGATGGCCACCTTCTTATCTCGGACCAGCCGGGCCAGCAGCGCATCAACAAAGAACGCGGGCGCGCCGGCGAACTCCGAGCTGCGCAGGGCTTCTTTCGGGGCGCCGGGCAGCAGCGGGTTCTCCTTGTGAAACAGCTTGAGAAAACCGCTCACCCGGCTCAGTGCCGCGCGAAACGGATCCCGATGCACCAGCCAAGTGGGCGAATCGTGTACTTTCACCGCAACGCCTTGCTGCTCGAGCGCTTGAACCGTCCGCGCATATTCCTCGTCGAGCCAGGCTGTTCGGGAGATGATTTCGGCGGAACTGACCCCGTAGGCTTCGCCCCGGATCAAGGCCTCTAAGATCTCGTTCGGTTGCCCTGTTTCAAGCGCTTCCAGCTTGGATAACCAATCGTCGGCGGTGCGATGGCGGGGAGCCAAATTATCGAGCACCGCTCCGCCGCCGATCGTGACCACTGGAGAGAACTGCCGGATAATAAAGCGGTCGCCGCGCAGCACAACCAGCGGATCTTGAAAACGGATCTGCGTATAGGCTGATTCGCCCGGCTTGAGCACCGGTCGCTGGTCGAGGAAGTAGACGCGCCCTTCGATCTCCGCGGCGCCAGTGTGAAAGTGGACACGGGCGCCATACTTGAGAGCTCGGACGGACGCTAACAAATTCAGCGAGCAGTCGATCCGGCGGCTGGGTTGGAACTTGCCGGCCGCGGCCAGAACCATGCCGCGATGCAAGCTGGATGCATCCACTCCGGCAAGGTTAATGGCGGTACGTTGTCCCGCGACGGCACGCTCGGCTTGGCGGTCATGAACCTCGATGCCACGCACCCGCACCCGCCGCTGATCCGGCAGAATCTCGACCTCCGAGTCGATGCCGAGCGAACCGGAAACCATCGTCCCGGTGACCACGCTCCCGAAGCCCTTCATGACGAAAACGCGGTCGATCGGCAGCCGGAAATGATGGCGGCTGTTCTTGGGTTCGGCTTCACGCGCCAAGCGTCCCAGCTGCTGCCGGAGCTCTTCCATACCCTCGCCGGTCTTTGAGCTGATGGGAACGATCGGCGCGCCCTCCAGAAATGAGCCAGCGAGATACTCCTCGGTTTCGAGCGTGACTAGATCGACGAACTCGCTGCCGGCCATGTCGGTTTTCGTGACGGCAACGAGCCCTTTGCGAATATCCAGTAAGCGGCAAATGTCGAAGTGCTCACGGGTCTGCGGCATGATCGACTCGTCGGCGGCGATCACGAGCATAACGAGATCGATGCCGCCGACCCCTGCCAGCATGTTCTTGACGAACTTCTCATGCCCCGGCACATCGACGAACCCGAGCCGCAGGTCATTGCCCAAGTCGAGATGCGCGAAACCGATGTCAATCGTAATGCCGCGGCGTTTTTCTTCCTCGAGCCGGTCGGCATCGATCCCCGTCAGGGCTTTGACAAGCGCGGTTTTGCCGTGATCGATATGGCCCGCCGTGCCGACAATGATGTGTTTGGTCACGGCTTCGTCAGATCTCCTGTTGAACCTGTGGAGCAGGGGTTTCGGGCAACCGAGTCCGCGTGTCCAGAGCCGTTAAGCCGCGAAGCGGCGCGGGATCGTAGCCCAGCGTGGCTTGCCCGAACAGAGCCGCACCCGCAAGGGTGCGGTCTAGCCCGGCAGTGACCCTGAGTGTTACCGCGATCCGATTTCGGCCCCGACGCGCTGACTACCCTCGACCGCACCCTTGCAGGTGCGGCTCTGTTCGGGAATCCGTGCTCGCATCGATCAGAAATGCGGGCTACTCCTGCCAACCTTGCTCTCCTCGTAGCGGTACAAAGCGGCAGCCGGTGAGGACGCGAGTGTCCATCTTCTTTCCTAACTTTCGAATGAGCAGCAACTCTTGATCGTATACCGAACCTACCGGAATCACGAGCCGGCCTCCTTCAGGGTCGAGCTGCTCCAGTAGCGCGGGAGGCACGGCCGGTGCGGCGGCGGCAACGGAGATGGCCTGAAAAGGCGCTTTCCGGGGATACCCCAGCGTCCCGTCCCCGGCGATGACGCTGACCCGTTGAGCGAAACCGGTTCGCGCAAGGTTGTCACGGGCTGAGTTCACCAGCGCGGGTTCGATCTCGATGGCATATATGTGCAGCGCCAGCAGCGACATCACGGCGGCGCTGTAGCCGCACCCGGCCCCAACTTCCAGAACCGTCTCGCTTTCCTCAAGACTCAATGCCTCCGCCATGGCCGCGACCATATACGGCTGCGAGATCGTTTGCCGCGCCCCGATCGGTTCCGGTTCATCGGCGTAAGCGCGGTGGCGGCTTGCCGGCGGCACGAACTCGTGCCTCGGCACGCTGCTCATCGCTTGCAGAACTCGCTCACTCCGGATGCCGCGCTTGCGGAGTTGCCCCTCGACCATCCGTTGGCGCGGCTCATCCCAGTCCGTCACTTAGCGCAGCCTTTTCTTGTAGAGAAAGTCGCCGCCGACGAGCCCGTTTTCGTCGCGGGTGAAAATCAGCGAGAAGCGCCGGCTGGGGGTCCATTCGACGCGTACAACCTGCTGCTGGGCAGAGGAAAGATCGTAGCTGTAGATCAGTGTCAGGTCGTTGGTCAGTTGCTGTTCGGTCGAGATGCGGGCGCTGGGATTGGCCTCGGCGCCGCCAATTTGGGGATCGACCCGCAACCGGCTCACTCCAAAGAAGCGGCGCAGTCGGCCGGAAACAGGCTGTGACAAGGCATTAGATAGCACCGTGTTCGCTCCGGCTTGTAAGATGCCCTGCTGCGCGATTGTTTGCTGGGAGGCGAAGACAGGGTCCTGGCTGGGAGCGCGTCCGGCCGTGATCAGGCTGACGAGTTCGTTGAACTGCAACGGCGGATCCGAACGGTAGCTGAGGTTGATCTTGCGCGCCGGGCCGGAAAGGACAAGGGCCACGTCCACGTCGCGCACGCGAGTTTCGAGTTCAAAGTTGATCACCGGCTCGATGCGGAAAGGACTGACAAAATCAACATCTCCGCGGTTGATGAAATACCGCGCGCCTTGGAAAACGATCTGGCCCTGCGTCACGCTGACCCGGCCAAACAAGGACGGCTGGAGAGCGGTTCCGGTCACCCGCAGGTCGATGCGTGTCTGCATGTCACGAATGAGATTGGTTTCGACGCGCAGCGCCGGGATGGAGGTGACCAGAACGCTGAGCTGCATGTTCGAAAGCGCCGGGTCGCTCGCCGGTGTTGCCGAAGGTTCCCCGAGCGATGCCAGAATCGCGCCCAGATCGACATCGGGACTCAGGGCGGCCCGCTCGACGACAATATCCCCGCTCAACAGACTTTGCACGTCGGTGCCCGCCAGAGTAAATCCCCCGTCCACGATGGTGCTAACAGGCTGATAACGGATGCGGACTCTTTCGGCCTCCGCGCTGAAGCTATAGCGTGTGGTTCCTTCGAAATCCGCGTTGCCCGATAGCCGCACCCGCCCGCCGCCGGTGGCCGCGGTCAGTTCGTCGATTCGAACGTGCTTGCCGCTAAAGTTGACCCGGCCGTTCATTCCGCTCAAACCGTTTGGAAACTCGCCGTAACGCAGCGTGCCGTTCTTTACATCCATGCTGCCCCGGACCACCGGATCATTCAAGTCTCCGGTGACCTTGATCCGCACGGTGGAAACCCCTGCCGCCCTCAGGTTCGAGTCAAAACTCTGGGCCACGGCGAGATTGAAGGTTCCGGTCAGGGCCAGATCGAAATTCCCCGGCCCGCCCAGTCCCACGGTGCCGTTGATTTCGACATCGGTTCCCTCTTGCTCGGGAGCGCCGGCCGGCCCGGGGCCGAGCAATCGCATGCGGTCCAGCCGCAGGGTCTGATTCTCTAAACTCCAGCGCATCGGAAAAGGGACGTTGGAAATGGAATAGCCGTTTTCAGAGCCAGGAATATCGGCCAGAGCAAACTCCAGGCGGGTCATCTCTCCGCTCGCCCGCAGCTCATCCAGTTTCAAAGCGTCGCCGGAAAACGAGCAACTGCCGTCGAGTTCTCCCGTCAACTGCTCCAAGGGTATGTCCGCCATTCGAGCGAGCGCGACCGCGTCGATCCCTTTGAATTCCACCTCTCCGTTGAACGACCCGCGCGGCTGCAGCCGCGTGCGGCCCTCGATGGTTCCGGCGAGCACATTTCCTTGCCAGTTGAGTGCGACTTCGTCTCCAACCGTTTCAACGACCCCCTCGAACTGCCCGAGTTCTTTTCCGCCCGCCGTCAGATCGGGGACCGCCCAGGAACCGGTCGCCTCGAGATTCTCGAATAGCTCTTCGCCTTCTCCGAGCCGGCCCGATCCCGTGATCTTGAAACGCAACGCGCCGCTGGGCCGGTCCGCCGCTTCAGCCAGCACGGGAAGATAGGCCAAGGGCCAATCGGCACTCTCCGCCTCGAACGTCAACTGCTTGCGAGCCGGTTCGAACTCCGCATTCACCTGGACCCGGGCGCCATCGCGAACGACTTCGAGTGATTGGATCGTCAATTTTTCTTTGCTAAATTCGAAGCGGCCCGCGAGGCTCTCGAACGGATCGCCCCGCAGCTCGACGTCGCGCATCTCGATCCGCCCTTCGCCCGTTGGGCTAGCGAGACTTCCACGAACCGCTACCCGCCCCGCCAGCCGTCCCTGCACCGGGGCGTCGATTCCGGCCTTGGTCAGCAGGGCCTGGGTGTCGAGGCCGGCGATCTCGATCTCCGCTGACAGGGGCCGATCAGGGGCAATCGTTGCGCCCTCCAGCGGCAAGGTCAGGTGGACCGTCGCGCGGGCTGAGTCATACTCGATGCTCCCTTCGCTGATGTTCAGGCGCTCACCGGTGAGTTCGACTTGACCGGCGGCGCGATGGATGTCGTAGCCCTGCGCATGGATATTGGAGACGGTCAAATCCCCCGTGAAAATCGCCCGCCCGATTCCGTCGGCCAGAAAGTTTCCGCGTAAGTCGCCGTCGACTCTCGCATCACCGTATAGCTGAAACGGAAGGTCGTCGAGAGTGCGGCCCGTCCCTTCAAGCCAGGCGGCCGCGTCGTTCATGGAACTCAGGTTCACGGCCAGGTGCAACGCGGAATAGGCATTCGAGGCGACTGTTCCGTTGGCCTCGATATGCGTGTGCGGGGTTGTTAGCTCAAATCTTTGTATCTCGGCGGCCCGATCCGAGACGTTGTAATGCAGCTTGAGAGAGCCGTCCAAGGGTGTGCGGCCTGTCGGGTCGATATCGGGCGCCGACACGCCGGGAGAAAACTCGTCAGGGGCGGCCATCTCGGGGGCCGAAAGCGTCAGCGTCAAATCGGCCCGCGGATTCCGCAGCTCACCGTCGACTTCAATGCGGGCCCCTAGCATACTCATCCATGGCAGAGTTTCAAACCGGGGGAGAGTTTCAAACCAGGGCAGGTTTTCAAACGTCTCACTGGCGCGGTCCAGCGCGGCGTATATCTCATCCAAGGCCACATCCTCGATTTCCCCTTCCAGCCGCACGCGAGGAGCCCCCGCACCCTGGAGATTGTCAACTCTCGCCGACCCAGTGAGCGAGCTGCCCCAGATGCCAATCCTGAACCGAGCCACGGCGAGACTGTTTAGATCGCCGGAGAATTCGGCCTGAGCCGCCACCCCCTCAACAGCGCCCGCGGCCGTCTTTACGCTCGCCTCCGCAACGGAGGCAGTCCCGCTGTGGGTCAGCTGTTCTTCGCCCGCATCCCAGCTTGCCTTGCCCGTGATGTTCGCGACACCGCGCTGGATAACGTCGCTGTCAAGCCATTCGGCAAGCGCGGGCAAGTCCACCCGGCCCTCATAGTTGGCAACGGCTGTTGGCTGCCGCCAGCCGTCGAGCAGGATATCACCGGAAAGCTGGGAATCCCCCACGGCGAGCGAAATATTCGGTATTTCGATACGGTCTCGGTAAAGCCAGATGTCGGCCTCACCCCTGGAGAGCAATGGCTTCAGCTCACCGATTTCGGCTGACGAATCGCGCAGCAGAATGCGAGCGATATAGCGCTCGCCTTGGTGGTCGAATTGGGTCCTGACGCGCAGGTCTTGCGCAAAAAAAGAAACGTCGTAGCGCTTGCCGTTCCAAAAGACGCTGCCGCGATCCATCTCAAACAGGTCAACCGCGATGTCAAAAAGACCGGGGCCGAACGGCTGGCCTTCCGCGGCTGGCGGCTTGGGCAGATTGCTGGCGCCATCCGCCGCCACCTCGATGTGCGCGGCCGGGTCCAGCAACTGAAGCTCCCGCGGCGACACTCGCCCTTCCCAGAGAGAGTCGATTCCAAATCTGAGCCGGACAACAGGAATGTGCAGCAGAGGCGGCGCGGGGGGAGTTTCGGTCCCGTGAATCGTCAGTTGCCGAATTTCCAGCCCGCGGCCGAACAACGAAAAGTCCAAGTCGCCGATTTCGACACGGCCTCCGGTGGCTTCTTCGAGACCGGCCGTGAGCCGCTTCTGAATTTCTTGCTTGACCCAGTCCGTCCGCGCCACGAAGTGAAGTCCGATCAGGGCAATCGAAAGCACGGCCGCGGCCGTGGCGAGCACGATCGTCCAGCGATTTCGCGGGATCTGGAGCAGGGCGTTTTGCATGCGCTAGTTCAAATGACAGCGGGCGGGCCGCAGCACGGCGGCGCCGATAGCTTCAAGCACCGCTTCCGGGCGAATCATCACGGTGCCGGCCTGCTCCCGGCCGAGTCCCTGCTTTCCGCGATATCGAGCCGCGAAGTAGCACGAATCCGCTTCAGCCAATCGTCGAGCAGGGCGTCTACCTTCTGCCGGGCGACGACCTCGCGTATCTGTTCTTGCACTTCCGTCAGCGGCTCGGGAACTCTGGCCTCCACAAGCCGCACCTGCGGCATATAGATATTTTCGTAATAGTTCTTGATTTCATCTTCGGACACCTCCATTCCGGTGCGAAAGCGGAACTCGATGAACCGCAGTACATTGAGCTGCCGCCGCAGGAAATCCTTGAGGTCTTCTTCGGAGAGATTGTAGGCCTTCAGCGCGTCGTCGAAGCCCATCCCGTTCGGGAATTCTTGCTCGCGCGAGGCGGCCAGCTCCTGCTCGATCCGCGAGTCACTGGCGCCCAGAAAACTCGTGACCAGCATCTCTTGAGAGATCAAGTTTTGATCGATCAGCCGCTGCAGCGAAAGCGAACGCGCCTGCGCGGAATCATCCACCGGGCGCTGATTGATGAACGACTCCAACCGCAACTGCTGGTCGACTTCGCTCGCCGTGATGATGTTCTTGCCAACCAAGGCCACGACTTTGTCGAGTATCTCCGCGTGCGGGACGCCGCCCAGCAGCAGACAGTAAATCAAAGGGATCAGGATGTGATTTCGCGGTTTCATTCGATATCCCTGCCTTGAGGCGCTAGAATCTCTGCCCTAACGAAAAGTGAAACTGAAAACCCGAAATGCGCTGGTTCGAGATCGTCCCGCCTCCGGCCAGCAGTTCCTCCCGGGTACCACGAAATCCGATAAAGCGCGGCGCATTGACACTATATGCCAGATCCAGACGAACCGGACCAACCGGTGTGCGGTAACGCAGGCCGAAGCCAACCGCATGCACCATGTAATCGAATTCGTAGCCTGTCGCCGCCCCATTTCCGGCGATCGTTTCTTGGGCGCCCTTGAAGCTGATTCGCCCGGGCCGTGAGTAAATATTGCCTGCGTCATGAAACAAAACGCCGCCGATATTCTCGCCGATCAGAGGGAAGCGCAGCTCGACGCTGTTCACGAAAAGAGCGCCGCCGCCGATCGGAAATCCCGTGGTCGGATCGCGAGGGCCCGCCTGGTTAACCGGGAAACCGCGATGCGAGTTGGCCCCGCCTCCAAAGAATCTTTCCGACAGCGGAATTCGCACGTCCGGATTCGACGCGAAATCGATCAAACTTGTCGCATCCCGAGCCCCCTGCCTCAGCGTTCCGCGCGGCGACATCAGACCGAGCTGGAGCGTCCGCGCCAGAACCAGTCCTCTCCCCAGCCTGTAATAGGTGCTGTTTTGCCCCAGGAACCGGAAGAAGTCGGCCTGCGAACCCCAGACATTGGAAGCGAAACTCAAATCGACCGTGTTGTAGGCGCCCTTGGTGGCATCGATCGGATCGTCCCGGCGGTCTTGAATGTAGGTGCCCGAGAGCAACGCCACACGCACCGGCTGCGCTGCCAACGGGATCAGCTGCGGCGTAATCTGCAGGGTTCCCTGGTCAATCGAGGTGCGGCGGTAGGTGTAGCGGTAGAGCGCGGTCGAGGGCTTGCTGATTTTGTGCTGAAGCTGCACCGCCCCCTCCAAGCGCCTGCCCGTGAACGTTCGGACGTTGCGGGATGTATCCAGCAGGCCACTGACTATCATGCGCCACTTGTCGGACCCGCTCAGCCGCGGGGCTTCGTAGGTGAACAGGGCTCTCTGCTGCAGATTCGAGAATCGGGTTCGCATGCTGGCTGTATGGCCCAGTCCGCGCAGATTCAGCCGGGTCAGCTCCAGAGTGATACGCGGACTGAACGAGGCATCGCCGACCGGTGACGTAACGTCGGCCGTATTTCCGCCAATGCGGGCGAACTCGGCGCCTCCGCCTACGCCGACCGTCCAGCGGCGCGCCTCCTGTAACTGTAAGAGCACGTTCTTCGAAGGCTCGCTGCCCTCGGGGTTCTGCAGGTCCACATCCACTTTGGAAAAGATCCCCAGGTCATAGAGTCGCCGCTGGGTCTCGAACATCGCGCTTTGCGACAAAGGACCGCCTGGGGTGACACGGACTTGGCCGCTGACGAGAGATTCTTGGGTGTGCTTGAGCCCCGTGACGATCGGACGGCGTATCAACAGGCTCTCCCCCTCCTGTATGGCGTACTCGACGATGACGCGGTTGGGCTCTTCGCTGGGGAGCTGTTTCCAGCTAAAGCGGGCATCCTGAAATCCGTTGTCGAAGTAAGCCCCCAGAATCAGATCTCGATCCGTCGCAATACTGAGTTCGCTAAAAACCTGATCGGGCGCGGACGCAAGCTCAGGATAAAATTCGTCGGCTGCGAACTCGGTGATCCCATGGATGCCTACTTCGCTGACGATCGTCGGTTCGCCCTCGTCGATCGTCACCGACACAGCCAGTTGACCTTCTCGGCCGCCTAGGCCGTCTTCGACTCGGCCTTCCACTTTGACGTCGCGGAAACCGTTCGATCGGTACAAGTCCTCAATGGCCTCGATGTCCCTTTGCAGCATGCTTTCGTTGTAACGGCCTCTTCTCAGCTGGAAGCTTTTTTGCTGGATGAGCATGCGCTCGCGAATCGTGCCGGAATCGAAGAAGCGGTTCCCTTGGACGTCGAGCCGAACCAGGCGGTGCCGCGGGCCGCGCTCGAGGCTGTAGACAATGACGATCTCATCAGCCCGTTCCGTCTCACGAAAGTAGTTCACCTTGGCATCAAAGTAGCCGCGGTTTTGCAAATGGTCACGAAGGTTGCGGCGCCCCTCTTCCAGCAGATCATCGTCAATCACGCCCTCCTCGTAAATCGGGAGATACCGGCGCAGTCGCTTGGCCGAGATCGCTTCGCCCTCGACCCGAACCTTGACCTCTGGCCCGCGGTTGAGTTGGAGCACGATCGAGACCAGGTTCGTGTCGGCATCCGGCTCGGTGCCGGTCACGCGTGGTTCGGCCCGCCAGCGGTCGTCCTTGTGAAAGTGCTTTTCGAGACGAACCAGTCCTTGCTGAATCCGTCTCTGATGAAACGGCTTGCCCTCGTGCCATCGCGTGATCCGCCGGACTTCTTCGGCGCTGAGAACCGCGGCCTCCTCCGGTGGTTCTCGGGCGATGATGATGTTGCCAATGCCCGCGCGCGCGCCCGGCGCAACCGTTATCTCGATGTCGCGCTGCTGGTACTCGGGGTTGTCGATGGCCGTATGCGTGATTTGTGGCGTGAAGAAGCCGTTGTCTTCGAGCATGCGGCGGATCTCTTGTTTCGCGAATTGCACCTTTTCTTCGGTGTAGATCTCACCCAGCTCCAATTCAGTGACATTGAGGAGCTGACTCTCGGTAGGGGGCGCGGGAGCACCCACAATCCGAACCAGGCCAAGAAACCAGCTCGGTTCCGCGAGAAAAGTGACCTTGACGCCGCCGGCTACGAGCGTGACGTCGACTTCAATCTGTTTGGAGTAGCGTCCGGTGGCGAACAGGTTGTGCAGAGTTTCACGAACCTGGCGGCCGTTGTAGGGCGCCCCTGCCTTCACCGTGACGACTTCGTCCAGGTGCATTTGCGTGAGAGGCTGGCGGGGAGGGGAGAAGCCGGCCTCGACCACGGTCATTCCCTCAACGTCGGCTCCAGGAGCCTGCACGGCGGCAAACATCACCGCAATCAGCATCAGCAAAAGTGAACGCACAGGCTACTCCAAATTATATGACGCCGCCCATGCCTTGCTGGGATACGCAATACCGCTCGCAGCAGCCACAGCCCCGGTTTGCCGACTCGCTGCCGAAGCCTAGCCCCAATACCGTTCACTTAGCGTATTCGAGCCCAGGGCCGTTCAGCCGCGAAGTGGCGCAGGATCGTAGCCCAGGGTGGAGCGAAGCGTAACCCTGGGTAAAAACCCCTCAACGGGCAAGCCCTGAAAGGGCGGAGGAGCAAACCGGCCCCCTCGTCTCCGAGCAACGCGATCCGCGCCGGGCGTTCGACTTTACCGCAAAACAAAACGACGACCCAGGCAACAAAAACTATCCGCGGAACTGCTAAGTCGACAGTATTGGGGCGTCGCGCTGATACGATCGTTAGTAGCTGAGCGCCCCGGCTTCGGCGGGGCAGCGGCGACTGCATGACGGACGGCGACAGGCAAAAGTATTCGCGGCAGATTCTCTTCGACGAAATCGGTGAATCGGGTCAACAGTGTCTCCTGGAGTCCCGCGCCGTCATCGTCGGCTGCGGCGCGCTCGGCAGCTTTCACGCCGCGGCACTGGCCCGTGCCGGCGTCGGCCACTTGGTCATCATCGACCGGGACTACGTTGAGCCAAGCAATCTGCAGCGGCAATGGCTCTTTGACGAAGCGGACGCGGAACAGGCACTGCCGAAGGCCGCCGCCGCCGCCCGCCGCCTGACCGAGATCAACTCCAGCGTCCAAGTTGAGCCCTGCATCGCTGACCTAACAGCCGCCAACGCCGAGCGGCTGCTGCTGCCCGCTGATGTGATTCTCGACGGCTGCGATAACTTCGAGACTCGCTATCTAATCAACGACGTGGCGATCAAGCACGGCGTCCCCTGGATCTATGGAGCCGCCGTCGGCAGCTATGGCATTACAATGCCGGTTCTTCCCCAGCGCGGCGCCTGCCTGGCTTGCATCTTCCCCCAGCCCCCCGGGGGCGTCCAGCCGACCTGCGATACCGCCGGAATCCTCAACTCCATCACCGCGGCCATCGCGGCGCTGCAAGTCGCCGATGCGCTCAAGATCATGGCCGGCAAGCCGGACGCCGTCGAGTCAAGAATGCTGACCATGGATGTATGGAAAAGCACGGTCCGCACGCTTTCTTCCGGGCGGCCCGACCCCGATTGCCCCGTTTGCGCCCGCCAACAGTTCGAATATCTCAACGCCGGCGGGCGTCGCGCGGCCACTCTTTGCGGAAGAAACGCGGTTCAAATCAATGAGCGGGAGCGGCCTCTTGATCTGGCCGAGTTGCAAACATTACTCGAACCGTTGGGGACCGTGCGGGCCAACGAGTATGCCCTGCGCTTCGTCTGTCCTCCGCACGAGATGACGATCTTCGCCGACGGACGCGCCATTGTCAAAGGAACCGATGACATCGGCGTGGCCCGCGGCCTCTACGCGCGCTATGTCGGAATTTGACCCCAACCCGGAATTTGATCCCGATCTGGAATTTGATTCCGATGCCGCGATTCGCATCCCGATCACCGATGTTTTCGACCTTCATTCGATTCGTCCCAGGGACGTGAAGGCGGCGGTCGAGGGGTATCTCGAAGAAGCCGGCCGGCTGGGCTTTCGTGCGTTGCGGATTATTCACGGGCGGGGGATTGGAGTGCAGCGCGAAACGGTTCGCAAGATTTTGGCGCGCACGCCGTTCGTGATCGAATTC
>Ga0114996_10001371_pt1 | contig 32873 bp, 30 predicted proteins | sample ArcticOcean_MG_C_4_FD_87039 | JGI IMG/M metagenome (GOLD analysis project Ga0114996, IMG submission 87039) | Marine microbial communities from western Arctic Ocean - ArcticOcean_MG_CB4_134 | ecosystem: Environmental > Aquatic > Marine > Oceanic | place: Arctic Ocean: Canada Basin | collected... | reverse complement strand
GCGCGGCAAGGGGGTCGGCGCGCACGTAGGTGCCGCTCAGCGACGCGCGGGGGGGGGGGGGGTCGGGAGGGGGACGGGGATGTGAGAAATTGGTTCGCTGCACTCAGAATGACGTTGCGCTGGCCAGCAGGCGTGCCCGCTTAGCCAGCGCCGAACTTGGTGGTGGGGCGACCCGATTTGACGTTGGGTAGGAAGAGCACCATCACAGTTGTGATGCCAAAGAGCACTCCCGCGACGATGAAGGTGCTGCCGATACCGCGAGAGTCAGCGATGGCGCCGGCGATCAGCGGGGAAATACCTCCGACCGCGAGGCCGCTAAGAAACTGCGCGGCAGTGATGGAACTGTGCAACTCCGGCGGAGCGATGTCTAGGCCGTAAGCGTTGAGCACGAGCGCCGTGCTGAACATGACCAGTCCGATGGCTGCGACCACGATGAACAGCGAGACCGCACCGGCGGTCAATGCGAGCATGGGCGCCAAGACGGTGAGCAACGCGGCAGTGGGCAGCACCGTGTACTTGCGCCCGATCCGGTCGGATATGTAAGCGAGCACCGGCTGCGAAACGAGCGACAGGCCCAGGAGCAGCGAGGCGACCGCGCCAACAAGGCCCTTGCTGAGGCCGAGTTCATCGAGGGCATAGAGCGGGACGAATGCCATGAGGATCATCTGCCCACCCGTGCGCGTGCTGCCCGCGACGACGGAGAGTAGAAGTGGACGGTGCCTCGCGGATTCGCCCAGGGACTTGAAGTAGTCCGCCATGGAGGTGTGCCCGCGCGACGAGCCGGTAGCGAACCCGCGCATGAGCAGGAAGAACACCAGCGCGAAGATCAGGCCGGGGATCAGCGCGAGCTTGAAGATCGTTTGCCACGTGAAGGCGAGGAGCATTCCGCCCACAATCAGGGGGCCGAGAGTATCGCCGGCGCCAGCGCCAATCCCGTGCACGGCCATGCCGAAGGCACGACGCTCGGGCATGCGCGTAGAGATCAGGCCTATGGCGGGTGGGTGCCAGAGCGCACCGCCGAATCCGAGGAATCCTGCTAGGACCGCGATGGTCAGCAGGTCACCCGCAAATCCGATGAAGAAGTAGAAAGCGCCGAACCAGAGCAGCGCAGCGGTCATGAAAAGGGTGCGGCGATTGGCGAAACGGTCGGCGAGCATGCCCATGGGGAATTGGGAAATGGCGCCACCCATGCTGCGAGCAGCCATGATAATGCCCGCAGCGGACGGCGCAAGCCCCAAGCTCGAGACAACCTCAGCCATGAGCACGACAAAGGCGTGACCAGAGAAGTGGACGAAGAAATGTCCGAACGCCAGGGAGCCGAGGAGCCTGAAACCCCTTCGTCCGGATAGCGTTTCGTCTTGAGCCTGGCTGGCTCCTGTGCTCTCGGTGCTCAATCATGCCTTCTGTGCGTCCGCTGGCTGGCCGGGAGCGCGGGGACGATTGTAGCGCACGCTAATCGGTTGACGATGGCCAGTGGTAGCGGCATGCTTGTGCAGGCGCACGGATGCGCCAGCGCCTTCTGGCCGCCGAGGTGATTGATGCTAACCAACGATGAGAATCAGCTACTGACGCAGACCAACGCCGGGACGCCGATGGGCAACCTCTACCGCCGATTCTGGTTGCCGGTGATGCTGGCGGAGGAAGTTCCTACTTCGGACAGCGATCCGGTACGGGTGAACGTGCTTGGCGAGCGGCTCGTGGCATTCAAGGACACGGGCGGGCGCGTGGGGCTGCTAGACGCCAGGTGCGCGCACCGTTCGGCCAATCTGTTCTGGGGCCGCAACGAAGAGAACGGCCTGCGCTGCGCCTACCACGGGTGGAAGTACGACGTGAACGGCACTTGCGTTGACGTCCCCAACGCTCCAGAAGGCGCGACCTTCAAGGGCAAGATTACGGCATTCGCAGCGTACCCAACGATGGAACGCGGAGGGTTCATCTGGGCATACATGGGGCCAGCGGGATCTCAGCCACCATTCCCGGAATTCGAGATCAATCGCGTTCCAGATTCTCACCGGCACATCACGAAGGTGCTGCTGCGAGCGAACTGGATGCAAATGATGGAAGGTGAACTGGACTCCAGCCACGTGAGCTTCCTGCACAGCCGGATCGACAAGGGCGCCAATCCGCTTGCGGTACGCGATCGGATGCAGGGAGCGATGTTCTCCGACGCTACGCCGACGTGGCTATTCAAGGACACGGACTACGGGATCATGCTGGGCGCGCGCCGCAACGGTGAAGGCACCAAGAGCTACTGGCGTGTGAACCAGTGGCTGATGCCATCGTTCACGATGATTGCAGCGAAGCCTGGCACGCCCGTGCACCTCCAGATCCGCGTGCCAATAGACGATAAGTCGTCACTCTTCTACCGAGCAATCTGGCATCCTTCGCGCCCCCTGACCGACAGGGAGCGTTGGGATGCTGAGCACGGTGGGGTGAATTTCCCGGAGATGATCCCTGGGACGTACCTGCCGAAAGAAAACATGAACAACGATTACCTGATCGACCGAGCGTCCCAGAGGACGACATCGTTCTCTGGCATCAAGTCGATCCCGGCGCAGGACTGGGCGGTTCAGGAGGACATGGGCGGGCCAATCGTGGACCGCTCAATCGAGCACCTGGTGAGCTCGGATGCGGCGATCATCTCGGTCCGCAAGCGGCTAATCAAGACGGCGCAGGACCTCCAAGATGGCACGGAGCCGCAGGAACCCCAATCGGGCAGCCGCTACGGCGTGCGCCCCGTCGACATCATGCTCGATGGCGAAGCCGAGGTTTGGGATGGCGCTCGAGAGTACCTCGAAGCGAAGGCCTGGTAAGTCAAGGCGCTAGCTGCGATTCATGAGGAACGTGCCCGCGTCCGAGAAGTAGGCGAGCATCAACGCCTTGTCCTGTGGTGAGGCGTCGGAGACCGCGACGGCCTCGGTCATGTGCAGCACCCACGCGTCGCGCTCGACCTGCCCGATGGCGAACGGACGGTGGCGCATCCGCAGGGCCGGGTGCCCACGCTCCATGCTGTAGTTCGGCGGTCCGCCCCAGTACTGCGACAGGAATCCAGCCAGGTGCGCCTTGCCGGGGACGAGGTCTTCCGGGTACAGGGGGCGAAGGATTACGTCTTGCCCCACACCCTCGTAGAACTTGTCCACGAGCTTCACGAAGAAAGGTTCCTTGCCTACACGTTCGTATAGGGTGCTGCTGGCGAGGCCAGAGCTCATCGTTGCGTCAGGCTCCCGTAGACCGATTCCGGCGTCACCGCGATCACAATACGCTTCTCGTCGGCCATCGTCTGCGCGAACACCTCGTCGCTCTCCTTGGGGGGTCGCCCCATGGCGCGATAGACCTCCTTGAGCAGCTTTACGTGAGCATCCACGTCAGCTCCTGCATTGGCCGTCGGCCACGGGTGGATGACGGCAGGGCCTTCGACGGTGATGTAGCGCCGAGTGTCAAGCTTGATTACAGTGACGGCCGCCCGGCCCGTGCGCTCGATGTTCTTTACTTTAATCGTCCTGCCGCGCGATATCCAGCAGAGATTGCCGTCAACCAAGCCGGTGGTGACGATGGTCGACTGAGGCCTGCCAGATGCGCCGACGGTGATGGCGACCGCGGTGTGGTTCTCTGTGAGCAACGGAAGTGCTTCTGTCAGTTCCAAGGGGGGTCTCCTTGCGTGGTTTGTCCTCGGGCGGTCGCAGAGATTCTATCGGTTCGTGTGGCGAGTGCCCACAGCTAGTCGCGGATGTCCTGTAGCAGCCACTCGGTCGGCACTGAGTTGCCGAGCCCCCTCGCCTTGGCTAATTCGTATGCCCTACCCGCCACCGCGAAGAATTGCGCTCCCTGGATGTTGCCACGTTCTGAGTAGGTGACCTGCGAGTCCGAGCTACGTCCAGGCGCCGCGCCCGCCAGCATATCCTCCAAGAACACGGCACGCTCCTCGGCGAAGATCCCATGGGTGCGCAGCTTCTGCTTCGGGCGCAGGACCCGTGGATTGTCGTCGGCAGGAAGCGCTTCGTAGCCGATGACCTCGTCGTGCAGTTTCATCTCTGGCATGCCGATGGGCGCCGGGGCAGAACCCAACCTGAGTGAGCGGTCCACGCGTTCCATCGTGTCGCCGTCCGGCCGGCCACCGACGCAGGTGATGTGCGCACCGTCAGGCACCCAGCGGCCGAAGATCACTGGTTCGGTGGAGTCGGTGCAACCAGCGATGATGTCGGCGCCCTCGTGGGCTTCTTGAGCGGTGCTAACTGGAACGACCTCGATACCAAGCTTCTCAGACACCTCTTTGGCATAGACCTCTCGGTTGGCCTTGGTGGGGCTGTATACGTTGATGCGCTTGATGTTCCGCACGTGAGAAAGCGACTCGGCGTGGCTCCGAGCCATCCCTCCTGAGCCAATCATGCCAACGACCGCAGCGTCCTCGCGTGCCATGAACTTCGTGCCAATGGCAGAGTCCGCACCAACGCGCATGTGCTGGAGCACGCCATCGTTGATGAATGCGAGGGGCTCGCCGTTCTGGATGTTGATGAGCAGGATCAGCCCGCAGAAGAGGCCAGGCTCCATGCAGTACTTCTCTTCCGTCCGGGTTCCACCGTACTCTTGCTCGTAGGTGATGTCGGATTTCATGCGGATAGCGAAGTAGCCGGAAGACGAGGAGCCACCCTCCATGGTGCCCCACTGATACAACTTGGACGGATCGTCCGTGGGGATGCGGAGATCGATCCTCGGACGACAGACCGCTCGCCCAGCAGCAAGATCTTTATACGCCTGCTCCAGGGCGTCGATGGTGTCCTTCATGGTCAGGACTGCGGAGATGTGGTCGTTGTTGAGGAAGAGGGTCATGGGTACCTCCTGGGAAGAGCCGCACGCGGGGAATTAGATCAGCATACGATACCCGAAACTTGGTAGGCATGCGCACGTCGCGCCGAGTCGCCGACCCAAGGGGGTGCTAGTCAGGAACGCCGCCAACGATTAGGCTACAGGGCGGTTCATCGAAACCCACTACGGAGGAAAGATATGGCGAACTCAAGCGCGGTTGCAGAGGTACAGGCTGGCGGAAGCGACATGCAGATCTTCTGCTACACACCGGACGGCGGAGGCAAGCGCCCCGCAGTCATTGTGATCCAGGAGATATTCGGGGTGAACGATCACATGAAGGACGTAGCGAATCGCTTCGCAGACGCGGGCTTCGTTGCGGCCGCACCGGACCTATTCCACAGGGAAGGCAAGAACGTCATCGTGCCTTTCGACGACATGGCACGCGGTGGCGGCATCCGCGGCAAGCTGACCAATGACGACATCATCGCGGATGTGTCGGCGACGGTAGATCTCCTGAAGAACGACCCGAACGTGGACGCTGACAACATCGGGATCGTCGGTTTCTGCTTCGGCGGCATGGTCTCGTACCTCGCAGGCGCCAGCGTACCTGGTATCAGCGCAGCAGCGATCTACTACGGTGGCGGCATCCTGCCTCGCCCCGACGCACCTGCGGACGCACCTCGTCTGCTGGACGCCACGGTCGACAGCATCAACGTGCCGATGATCGGATTCTGGGGTGACGCAGACGGGGGTATCCCAACCGTAAACGTCGACCTGATCGAGTCGACGCTAAAGGCCAAGGGCAAGGACTACGAGAGCCACACCTACGCGGGTGCAGGCCACGGCTTCTTCTGCGACGCGCGCGGCAGCTACAACGAGGCTGCGGCAAAGGACGCCTTCCCACGGACGGTGGACTTCTTCAAGAAGCACCTGGGCGGCTAGTACGCCTGAATCGCGCTAGAAACCAGAAAGGGCCGCCCATCAGGGCGGCCCTTTCTGGTTTCTAGCGCTACCCAACAAGGGATCTTCTAGAGCGAATCGCGTAAGAAGTCGCCGTCGGGGTACTCGCTAATTAGGCGACGCGCGATAACCTGGCGTTGGATCTCGCTGGTCCCCTCGCCGATAATCATCAGCGGTGCGTCACGGAAGTAGCGCTCGATGGGCAGGTCCTGGGTGTAGCCAACGCCACCATGGATGCGCATGGCGTTGGTGGCGACACGCAAGCATGCCTCACTCGCAAAGAGTTTCGCCATGCCAGCTTCCAGGTCAGCCCGCTCACCACGCTCCATCTTTGCCGCAGCATTGGCGACCAAGAGGTGGGCCGCCTGGACGTCTGTCGCCATGTCCGCGAGCAACTCCTGTATCGCCTGGTGCTCAGCGATGGACTTGCCGAAGGTTTGCCGCTGCTGCGCGTAGCGAATACTGTCCTGCAACGCCGCACGCGCCACGCCTACCGCTCGCGCAGCGACGTTCACGCGACCAAGCTCCAGCCCACGCATGACGTGCCGGAAGCCTTGGCCCTCAATGGCGCCGAGGAGGTCGGTCTTAGGCACGCGCAAGCCATCGAACGACAGCTCGGTGGTTTCGATCCCCCGATAGCCAAGCTTAGGGATGTCGCGCACGACGGTAAGGCCAGGGCCTTTCTGTGCGAGCATCAGCGAGATGCCCGTATACGCGGGCTCGGCATCTGGGTTGGTCTTGCAAACCACACCGTAGAGGTCGCCGTGGCGTCCGTTGGTGACAAACATCTTGCTACCCGATATCACGTAGTGATCGCCATCGTCGACCGCTCGGGTCTGGATTGCTTGGACATCGGTGCCTGCGTCCGGTTCGGTGATGCAGAGCACGCCACGCAAGGATCCATCGGCCATGAGCGGCAACAGGCGCTCACGCTGCTCGTCGGTCCCGGATTCCTGAATCATGAGGGCGAGCAGCAGGTGGGTGTTCAACGCGCCGGTCAGGCTCATCCAACCAAGCGCTAGCTCTTCGATGACGTTGGCGTACACGCAGGGAGACACGCCTGCACCTCCGAAGCGCTCGGGGATGGTGAGTCCGAATAGCCCGAGCTCTTTCATGCGATCGATGAGCGCTTCGGGGTACGTGTCGTCGTGGTCATAGGCCGCTGCGACGGGCCTGACTTCACGGGCGACGAAGTCGCGGACGGTGGCAATGACGAGGTTTCCCGTTTCAGTATCTGAGTTCGTGTCTTGCATAGGAGCCTCCTAAGGGTCGCGCCAGGATAACGGACGATGCTAGCACCGAGTGACGTTGCCGCCGCTCGGTGCTAGCATCGCGCCGACACGAGGAGGGCCATTCATGAAACGAAGTACCGATCGAATACTGACGATGCACGCCGGCAGCTTGCCGCGCCCTACCGACGTTCGCGAGATGGTGGCAGCGAAGGCCAACGGCGACGCCTACGACGAGGGGAAGCTGTCGCAACGATTGACTGAGGCAGTAGCGGAGGTGGTACAGAAGCAACTGTCCGTGGGCCTGGACAGCATCAACGACGGTGAGTTCTCCAAGACGAACTTCACGAACTATGCGAAAGAGCGCCTGGGCGGGATCGAGATCAGAACATTCGCGCTAGGAGACGGGCCCATCCCGTTGCAAATCTCGGGGCGGGACCGCGTCGAGTTCCCAGGTTACTTCGACCTTGGGTTCGGCTCGGGAAGGCCCCGCGACAAACAAGCGTTCTGCGTAGAGCCATTGACGTACGCGGGCGCTGAGACGGTGGCGACGGACATCGCGAACTTCAAAGCGGCGCTGCAGGGCGTAACGGACAGGGAGCCTTTCCTGCCTGCGGTCGCACCAGGGTCGGTCGAGCATTGGCTGTGGAACGAGCATTACGCCACACAGGAGGAGTTCGTTTACGCAATCGCGGACGTGATGCACGACGAGTACAAAGCAATCGCGGACTCGGGTCTGCTGCTCCAGATAGATGACCCGGACATGCTTGACTCCTGGCAACTGTATCCGGATCAGACCATCTCCGAGTACCGCAAGTACGCAGAGATGCGGGTGGATGCGCTGAATCACGCGCTACGGGGAATCCCGAAAGACCGCGTGCGGTTGCACGCGTGCTGGGGGTCGTACCACGGCCCGCACAAGTTCGACATCCCGCTGGCCGAAGTCGTAGATCTATTCCTGGGCGTCAACGCCGGAGCATTCTCCATCGAGGCGTCCAACCCGGCGCACGATCACGAGTGGGTCATCTGGAAAGACGTGAAGCTCCCGGACGGCGCCATCTTAATCCCAGGCGTCATAGGTCACGCAAGCGATTTCATCGAGCACCCGCAACTGGTCGCGCAACGGCTAATTCGCTACGCGGAAATCGTTGGCCGTGAGAACCTGATGGCTGGCACAGACTGCGGCATAGGACCTCGCGTGGGCCACGAGTCGATCGCGTGGGGCAAGTTTCAGGCGCTGACGGAAGGCGCACGCATCGCCAGTGAGCAGCTCTGGGGATAGGGTTCGATAGCCTACGAAGCGATGTCGGTCCCCAAAAAAGAGGGGTAGCGCTGACAGCCCTCTTTTTCTAGCTTTCGGAAATCGCTCCTAATCGATCTGGAAGAAATCGACGGCGGTGCCAGGCATAGCACCCATGGGGATGAACCGCGCGCGGTCGTGAGAGGAGTAGCCCTCAGCTAGCCAGTCCATCCAGCCGCGAAAGATGGCGTTCTGCAATGCCGCGTCCTTGACCTCCATCCAGTGGCCTGGACCCATCACGACCGCAGGGAACGGTGCCTCGGCATCTGTCTTGTCCTGCTTTTGCTCTCTCAGGCGCTGCGCCTGGTCGCCGGTACCCGGCCGCCGCAGCATCCTGCATAGGCAGCGGTTAGACGCTACGGGGTGAGCAGGCAAGCGGTATGAACAACGCTAGATGTGGACTGAACCATTCGTGAACCCGGGGCGCTAAAGGCCGAAGAGAGACCAACCCGGACGCAGATCAAGATCGTTCGGGCGGTGGGTGAAGCCCGCGCCCCGCGGGTGGAGCAACGCCTGCTTGATCGCCCAGAGCGACAGTGACTGGACGCCAGTCATGGCGGTCATCTCTTCAAGCGTGAAGTATCCAGCGTCGAGGGTTTCCTCACCGTCGGAGCGTGGTTCGCCGCCGAGGGGATCAAGCCTGAAGACGACGTAGAGATTGGAGAATGGTCGTTCGGGGTTTCCCGCTGTATGCCGAAAGCCCAAGGAGTCGGTGACTTTGGCCGTAACACCCGCTTCTTCGAGAACTTCACGCTCCACTGCAGAGTGGATCTCCTCATCCATCTCCACATAGCCCCCGGGGATCTGCCAACTGCCTCTGCCTGGGTTGATACCACGCTGGACCAACAGAATCTTGTCATCGCGCAGCACGACGCCACCGCAGCCGATCGAGGCGTCGCCGAAGTGTATGTACCCGCATCCGTCCACGACGCAGGCGGCACGGTCGCGACCGCCGTCGAATCTCGTGGACAGCATCGATCCGCAGCGGGGGCAGTAGGTATGTTGACTCATGAGCCTACTTTATCGCGTTTTCGCCTGGCGCGGGATGGCGCACGGCAGCATGGGAAAGACCGGGGTCGGGTTCTGACGGGAACGTTCTCGGCGACGGCGGCGGGGTGCCGCAGTTGGTCGCTTGCGGTAGCATGCGACCCGCGACGCGTTGGGAAACGCCACGCGCGCGACGAAGCAAGAGATCACGGAGAGCTAGCAAACATGGCTACTAATGCGGGACGAACGCTACGGTTCGGAGTGGTGGGAATAGGCAACGCTGGCGGAGGCGTTCTGGCGACGATGAGCAAGGAGCCCAACGTGGAGCCGGTCGCTGTCGCAGACCTGCGCCCGCATGCGCGCGAGGCGTTCGAGCGTGAGTTTGGCGGCAAGGCCTACGCGTCGATGGAAGAGTTGTGCGCGGATCCAGACGTTGACGCGATCTGGGTCGCGACGCCGAATCCGCTGCACATGCCGCATGCGGTCATGGCGGCCAACGCAGGCAAGCACGTGGTCGTGGAGAAGCCGCTGGCCATCGACCTGAAAGAGGCGGAGACGATGATCGAGGCCGCCGACAGGAACGGCGTGAAGCTGCTATCCGGACACACACGAGCGTTCGATCCTCCCGTGCAGGCGATGGCGCGGGTCGTGAGATCGGGCGAGGTGGGTGCGATCAAAGCGATGAACGTGCTGGCGTTCACCAACTGGATGCTGCGGCCACGTATGCCTGAAGAGGTGGATGTGAATCAGGGCGGTGGCGTCGGTTTCCGGCAAGCGCCCCACCAGATAGACACGCTCCGCTTCCTGGGCGGCGGTCTCGTGCGCAGCGTGCGAGGAGCGCTGGGGACGTGGATGGAGGGCCGCATGGGTGCACCGGGCTACTACACGGCGTACTTGGAGTTCGAGGACGGAACGCCTGCAACCATTGCGTACAACGGCTACGGGTACTTCATGGCGAGCGAGTTGCTACCGTGGGAGAAAGAAGGCGGCGCGACATCCCTCGAACGGCGAATCGAGGTTCGTCGAGCGCTCCGCGACGGCTCATGGAACGAGCAGCAGGCGAAGGACGACGGACGGTTTGGAGGAGCGGCAGGCGCGGCCCAAGGCATCCCAACCGGAGGGAACCCTGGACGATATCTGAGCGACCTCGGTGCGCTAATCGTTACGTGCGGGCGAGGTGTGCTGCGACAATCACCCAACGGCATCTACGTGTACAACGATGATGGCGTGCGCGAGGAGCCGCTGACGGCAGCCGACGGCGGCGGGTCGTCCGACCCGACACTTGCCGAGGCGTACGCCGGAATCATCCTTGGTGAGCCGATCTTCCACGATGGCCACTGGGGTATGGCGACGCTGGAGGTTCAGCTCGCGTTGATGGAGTCCGCACGCGAGCGTCGCGAAGTGATGTTGTCTCACCAGGTAGAGGTTCCTGCAGACCATCGCTAGGATGAATCCCCGCCGTTGACCGGTTAGAGCGCGACCGGTAGAGTCGATTTTGACACGCGTGAGTAGACGAACAGATGGAGGGGTCGGATGGCGGACGAGCACGAGCATGGGCATAGCCACGGGCACGACGAGGACTTCACGGAGCCGCCAGCGGACATAGAACTGCGGGTAAAAGCACTGGAGTCGCTGCTGGTGGAGAAGGGGTTGGCCAATCGTGCAGCGATCGATGCCGTCATCGACACCTACGAAACGAAGGTTGGCCCTCGCAACGGCGCCGCAGTGGTGGCCCGAGCGTGGACGGAGCCCGAGTTCCGCAAATGGTTGCTAGAGGACTCGACCGCGGCGATAGCGTCGATGGGCTACGTCGGCACGCAAGGCGAACAGATGCGGGTGCTGGAGAACACGGTCGACACACACAATCTGGTGGTGTGCACCCTGTGCTCGTGTTACCCGTGGCCGGTGTTGGGCCTCCCGCCGGTGTGGTACAAGTCGGCGCCCTACCGCTCCCGAGCGGTCTCAGACCCCCGAGGCGTGCTCGATGAGTTTGGAACGCAGGTCCCTGAAACGACCGAGGTGAGGGTGTGGGACTCGACTTCTGAGATGCGCTACCTCGTACTGCCTCAACGGCCGGACGGCACCGAGGGATGGAACGCAGAGGAACTCGCTCAACTCGTTTCGCGTAACTCGATGATCGGCGTCGAGGTCGCCCGGGCACCCGGGACGGCGGCGAGCGCCGGATGAACGGCGTGCACGACATGGGCGGCATGGAGGGATTCGGCCCGATCAACGCTGAGCCCGAATCTGAGGAACCGGTTTTTCACACAGCCTGGGAAGGCCGTGTGTACGGGATGAACCGAGCGCTGGGAGCGCTGGGCCGTTGGAACATCGACAAGGGCCGCTACGCACGTGAGCGCCAACGACCCGTCGAATACCTGCGCCACTCCTACTACGAGAACTGGCTGGTGGGGATCGAGACGCTGCTGCTCGAAGCCGGGCTGGTGACTCAACAAGAACTCGAAACGGGAGTACCCGAAGGGCTGATACCCGAAGAACTGAAGCCACGCGTATTAACTGCGGAAGCAGGTAGCCGAGTCCCAAATCGACTTGGCGAAGTGGTACTCCCCGACGACGCACCAGCCAAGTTCGCCCCAGGCAACCGAGTGCTGGCGAAGAATCGGCATCCGAGCACCCACACCCGCGAGCCGCGCTACCTGCGAGGTCATGTGGGGACGGTCCATGAGCACTACGGATCACAGTTGTTCCCCGATATGAGCTCACAGGGCATCGACAAAGGCGGTCATCTCTACTGTGTGCGTTTCGAAGCGACGGAGTTGTGGGGAAAATCGGCGGCAACGCGGAGTGCGATATACGCCGATCTGTGGGAAGACTACCTGGAGCCTGTGGAGTAACCGGCATGCCGACACCGACTAATCAGGACGAGCTGATCCAAGACTTGCCATTGATCCCTCGCGACAAGGACGGCCCGGTGTTCCAAGCGCCATGGCAGGCGGCAGCGTTCGCACTCGCGGTGCGGCTATCGGCGGAGGGGCATTTCACGTGGCCTGAGTGGACGGAGGTTTTCTCTGCCGAGGTGCGCAAAGCTCAAGAGGAGGGCGACCCCGACCTGGGCAACACTTACTACCACCACTGGGTGAACGCGCTAGAAAGACTGTGCGAGGAACGCTGCTTGGTGGGCGCTGACGACATGGGCCTACGTACCGAGGAGTGGCGTCAGGCCTACCTCAATACGCCCCACGGCAAGCCAATCGAGTTGGCGGTCGCAATCCGGCCAGGTCCGCTCGCAAAGTAGGCCAGGGGACCACTCTCGCGCTGCTAGGTGTTACTTGAAATCAAAGGCGCGCAGCGGGTTGCCCGTCAAGATCTTGTCGATCGTCTTCGAACTGAGATCGCCACGCTCGGTAAGCAGATCTTCGAGCCGGTCAGCCCTGAATGCGTCCCCGTGCGGGTAGTCGGTGGCAGTGATGAGGCAATCGTCGCCGACGCGATCGACGACATGCGTGATGTCGTCGCCGACTGCGCACGCCACAAACAGACGATCGCCGAGCCAGTCGTTGAACTTCGTGCGCGCGCCCAGCTCTCTAGAGAACGTGGGCACCCAGTCGGAGCCGATCTCGAGCACCACGACCTTGAGGTTGGGGAAGTCGTCCATGGCGCTGGAGCCGAACAACTGAGTGACACCGTAGAGCACCTGGTTCAGGCCACCGCCGTAGGGGTTGTTCTGCGGGAACTGCACCTGATTGGGGCGAGGGAAGCCCTCCGCCATGAACCGCAGCATCGGTGAGACGTTGCCTGTATGGATCAGGATCGGCAGATCGAGGCGGGCGGCCTCCTCGTAGATCGGCCAGAACTCAGGGTTGCTGAGAGGCATGTCCCACTCGATCCCGTGGGTGTAGACGCCAGCAGCGCCACCCAGCGCCTTGATGCGGCGCAACTCTGCCACAGCATCGGCGGGACGACGGTACGGGATTACCGCGGCATAGAAGATGCGACCTCCAGACTTGGAGCACTGAGTGGCCATGTACGTGTTCCAACTGGTGGCCAGCGCGGACTCCAGTTCAGGGTCTTCAGCGACCGGGCCCTGCCAGATGGTGGGAAAGATAATCTGCTTGTCGATTCCGGCTTCCGCCATGGCGGAGATACGGCCTTCAACGTCGGTGAGGTCCTGAATGGCGACCGGAGCACCCTTCTGCGAAGACCGATTCATAATCGTTGGAGTGCCACCGTAGAGTCGGATCTTGTAGTCGATGACCCACGCTGCGTTGTGGGCGCCAAAGACTGTGTCCTCGGGGAACTGCACGATGAGTGGTCGCTTCCGATGGAAGGCAGGATCCAGATAAGACCACGCCTCTTCAGGTTCTTCTACGTGCGCATCGCAGTCAATCACCAGCATGACGTATCTCCCCCTGTGCGGGCGAGCAGTCGCCCGCCATCGTTGTGAGGCGGAGCTTCGCACGCGGCAGCCACCAGCGCAAGCGTTCGTCTTAGATGCAGTTCGTCATTGAGGCGATGCACGGTGTATAGCCGCCCGGTCTGGCGCACCGTGGTTCGGTGAACCTGAAGACAGCGGGAATCATGAACACGCTCATGGACATCATCCTAACGGGCGTGGTTGAGAGCGAGATAGACTGGATTCCGTTCGCCCTGCAGCAGTGGGACTATCACGTCGAGCGTTTCGGTTCCATGAAACCCGATTCGCCACGTCCGATGCCAATCTCGATACTGCCTAGCGAGTACTTCGACCGGCAGATGCCGGGTACGTTCTTCAACGACGCCGTGGGCAGGAAGAGGTTGGAGTCGTGGGGCCAGGACAACTGCATCTAGTCAACCTACTACTCGCACCCCAACTCCCCCTGGCTACGCTCACGAGAGTTCCTCGCGCGCAACCTCGGCCATCTTCCGATGGACACATTGAACAAGCTGGTACGCGCGAACACGCCTCGGTTCTACAAGATCAAGGTTCCCACGCCCGTGGCGTGTATCGCGGGTAGCCGCTCGTCCGTCTCGCGTCCGATTAGGAGAGGCAACGAAGAAGCCTGAGGTGAAGTCACCTCCGGCCTCTTGCTTTCTTTACGTTGAGCAGCTAGCCGCGACCGACGACCTTCCTAATCAGACCATCCATGTCGCTGGGCGTCTCATCGCCGGTCCACACAACGTACTGGTCGGGACGGACAAGGATCAGACGAAACTCGTACTGCTCGCGACCACCGTCAAAGGAATCGTCGATGATCTTGAGCGGCACGCCCAGCTCATCAGCTGACTCCTGGAATGCAGTCACCGCTCGAGTCGGCGCTCCAAACGCCAGCAGCGTGAAGTTGCTGCCAAGCTCTGCAGCGAGTCGCTTGCCCGAGGACAGCGGTTGCGGAGGCAGGTGGTGGCCCGCGCGTGCCACGAACGTGTGCGACCCATGGGCGCTACATACGCCGCCGGCAGGCCCGTCGACTACGACTGATCCCTCGTAGTTTGGCTCGTAGGTGCCAATACGACTTGCCGTGGAAATGGCCTCCCACTGCTTCTCAAACTCCACCTTGTCCTTGTCTGGGCTGTAGGCGTTCAAGAACTCCCGATCCTGGTTGATTCCATGAGCGATAAAGTCTTCGCCGGTCTCCCAAAAAATCGGGCGCCGCTCCTCGCTGTACGAAGGCAACAGGTCTTTGCCGCCCCAGCCTTGCAACACGGCCGCCAGCTTCCAGCCCAGATTGGTGATGTCCTCGAGCCCGTTGTTCAGTCCGTAGCCACCGTATGGCGGATGGCTGTGTGCGGCGTCACCGGCGATGAACACGCGCCCGGCCTGGTACCTGTCGGCGACTGCGACCTTGAGGTCCCAGAAGCCCACGTGGTCGAACTCGGCTTTGAAGTCGAATCCCGCGGCTCGGTTCAGCAGCGCCTGGAAATCGTAGTTCTCCGTAGTGGTGTCCATGGGCACGGGCGCATGGAAGAACCATGACTCTCCAACGTCGACGCGGCCGAAAAACATCCAGTAGCCCTCCAGCTCCGGGTCCATCGCTCGATAGGTGGTCCGGTCGGGGAAGCGCTCAAAGGCTTGATGGAGGTCCTTTGACCGGAACACGGCAAGAAGCATCTTCTGATCGAAGTCTGAGCCCCGGCGCTCGATGCCAGCCAGCTCCCGCACCAGCGAATGACCGCCATCGCAACCAACGACGTAGTCGGCCTCATGAACCGTTTCGTCGTAAGGCCAGGTCTCGTCGGCGACGGTGACGTGGACACCCTTCTCGTCCTGCTGCACCTTCTTGACCGTCTGCCCATACAAGAGTGTGACATTGGGGAAGGTTGTAGCCTTGTCCCGCAGCACCTCCTCTAACGAGTATTGCGGTAGGCGGTCGTTCTCTTCAAAGTAATACGACTGGACGAGTTCTCTTCCGGGAGGGGCGTACCAGTAGTCGCTCATCATGTTCTTGTAGGCGGTTACACCACCGATGGGGTAGTTATTCGGCATCGCGCGCGCCGCTCGCAGCTCGTCGACGATCCCCCAGAAGTAAAAGTGTTCCAGCGTGCGCTGGGTGAGGTTCTGGCCCTTCGGGATGTTCTGCAACTGTGTGCGGCGCTCGACGAGGGTGCACGAAACTCCGCGCTGCCCAAGCTCCACGGCGAGACCTACCCCGACGGGGCCTCCGCCCACGATGATGACCTGCGTGCGATCGGGCATCGGTTACCCCTGGATAGGCGCGCAACGAATGTGCGCTAGGATCCGTCGGCCAACAGAAGGCCCACGTGTACAAACCGGGTCACTTTACCAGCACCGCCAAGTGATTCAAGGCTCGATGCTGCACGCCATCTGTCCTCCGTGCCTGGCGAGCATGCACGGAGGACAGATGTACGTTACTTTGCGGACTTGGTGCGGCTGGTCGTCCGGCGAATCTTGCGGGTGGGAGGACCGGACGCGAACGGACGGTCGGAGAAGTCTTTGCGCTGGGGAGCACTGCTTCGGCCGACTTGGTTCGCCTTTCTGCTTTCCCAGGGCTTGGTGCCGCTGCGGGCACCCTCTCTGGAATCGGCGCTGGTGCGGGGTCGGCTAGCGGCAGCTGTGTCTTCGCGCGAGTCATTGCCTTGCCGCTTGGCCTGGCCTGGTCGCGCTCCTTGGAAAGGCCTAACACCTTGGCCAGGACGGGCGCCATAGCTCGGGCCGCCACTCTTGAATGGGCGTTTGGCTGGGTCAGATACGGAACGCTTGGACGGGTCAAATGCCGGCCGCTCGCGTTGCTCGGTGCGGTCCGATTCGCTGCCTGATGCACCGACCGAATCGCGCTTGCGACCGAACGAAGGACTGCGGTTTTTGCTCCCGTAAGAGCGGGAGCCGCCTTCCAGATTCCGTCGTGGGCCCGATGGGCGTGGGCCCGATGGGCGTGGGCCCGATGGGCGTGGGCCCGATGGGCGCGAATCGGACTGGGGTGAAGAGTGAGGTTTGTCGGAGGAGTTGGGGCGACCACCGATACGGTCGTCCCAAGGCTCGAGTTCGGAGCGATCGTCCACGATGGGCTCGGCGGGTTTCGGCGAGGGAGCCGCCTTGTACAGGGGAGCAGGGGACAACTCACGCAACGCAACCGCGTCGGGGGTGATGAACGGCGCGTCGATGCCAACCTGACGCATCATGCGTTGGGCATCCCTGGCTTGCTCCGGCAGCACCAGGCTGAGTACCACACCACCCTGGCCTGCACGCGCTGTGCGCCCGGAGCGGTGCACGTATGTCTTGTGATCGTCTGGCGGGTCGAAATGGACGACGGACGCGACATTGTCGACGTGGATGCCCCGTGCGGCGACGTCGCTGGCGACGAGCGCCTGCATTTTGCCTTTGGAGAACTCGGCGAGTGCACGCATGCGCTGGTTCTGGCTGCGACCGCCATGGATCGCTCCAGCCTTGATGCCGACGGACTCGAGGTGCTTCGCAAGCCTGTCGGATCCATGGCGCGTGCGGCAGAAGACAATAGCGGGCCAAACGGCATTGACCGCCTCTGCGATGATGTCGTTGCGGTTGGCGCGGTTAACCTTCCAAAACACGTGAGAGGCCGACGTGATGTCGGGCGTTTCCTCGCCGACCTCATGCCGGACAGCGTCGGTCTGGTAGTCACGCGTGAGTTTGGCAACATCGCCGTCCAGCGTTGCTGAGTACATCATCGTCTGGCGATCCTCGGCGGTCTGATCCAACAGGCGACGCACCGAGGGCATGAAACCCATGTCGGCCATCCGGTCTGCCTCATCGATCACCACGAGATCGACGTCGTCGAGTTTCAGGGCTTTCTGGGTAATCAGGTCTTCTAGACGCCCCGGGCAAGCGACGAGAATGTCGACCCCTTGCCGGAGTGCGTTGTACTGCGGGCCATATCCAACACCGCCATAGACAGCGTGGATGCGGACAGGGCCAGCGAAAGTGCGCATTTCAGTGGTGATTTGCTCAGCTAGCTCCCGCGTGGGAGCCAACACCAACGCGCGGGGGCGCCGGGGCTCTGCACGGCCAACCTTGACTACGAGGGGAATGCCGAAAGCGATGGTCTTGCCGGAGCCGGTGGGGGCACGCCCACAGACATCTCGGCCTTCCAACGCATCGGCGATGGTTGCTGCTTGGATCTCGAAGGGCTGGGTGATGCCTCGACGGTCGAGGGCTTTAACAATCTTCTCTGGGACGCCCAATTGGGCAAAGGTACGGGTCAATGGATCTCCTTGTCCGCGCTTCAACGCGGAATGATGGGTTCATGGTGCCTCACACACATGCCAGAAAAGGCGCGTTACTTCGCGTGCAAAAGGAGGCGGAAAATATGTCGGGCTGGTTCACGATGACTGGAGGAACCAAACACCCGTCAGCGAACCCACCGGCTAGGAAGCCCTGCCGGAGCACTTAGTAGTATACCACTACGATTTTCGACGTACCCGCTTTGCACTGTGGTTAGGGGCGACAATCCTGCTGTCAGGCAGGCTGGCACCTCCTCGCGTAGAGTCCACTTCGCGGAAAGGCGAGGAAATGAGTCATAATAGAGGAGCGCCGCGCGCTACTGCCCCCATGCGCCATTACTGAATTCATCATGCTATTTTCTGAAAATGTCACCAAATCATTCGGTGGCTTCGACCTCTTCACGGGAGTGTCATTCAACGTCGCCGACGGCGAGCGCGTCGCGCTTGCTGGCCCCAACGGTGCCGGCAAGACAACGCTGCTGCGGATGCTGGCAGGCGAAGATACGCCTAGCTCGGGTACGGCAGGCCATCGCAATGGGTCGCTCGGGTACCTGAAGCAGGAATCCGGGTTCGATCCCGAGAATACATTGGAGCAGGAGATGTGGGTGGCCTTTCCCGAGGCGCTCGCAATCTCCCGTCGTCTGGCCGCGGTCGAAGCAGCGCTGCCCGACGCAGGCGATGCGTCAACCGCACTGGTCGCTGAATCACTGGAGCTTTACGAGCGGTTCGCAGTGCTGGATGGCCACATGGTCGAGGCTCGTGTGGCGCGGGTGCTTAGCGGGCTTGGTTTCAAGGCGGCCGATCGCACCAAGGCTTGTGGGGATTTCAGTGGTGGTTGGCGCATGCGCATCTCACTGGCCAAGGTCTTGGTGCGGCGCCCCGACCACATGCTGCTGGATGAGCCGACGAATCACTTGGACACCAAGGCCCGAGACTGGCTCGCACGCGAGTTACACGATTACCAAGGCACGCTAGCCCTCGTCACGCACGACGGCGCCTTCCTGGACAAGGTGGTCAACCGCGTTCTCGAAGTCGGAGACTCGGACGTCGTTTCCTACACGGGCAACTACACCAAGTACCTCCGCGAAAAGGAAAAGCGGAGCCTGCAGCAGGAACAGGCGGCCAGCCGGCAGGAACGCCAGGTGGCATCTCAGCAGGAGTTCATCAACCGCTTCCGCGCGAAGGCGACGAAGGCGACACAGGTAAAGAGCCGCGAAAAGGCGCTCGCCAAGGTTGAGCGTATCGTGCGGCCCAAGAACGAGGTGGGCGCCAAGTTCAGCATCCGGTCGCACGGGCGTGTCGAGCAGAAGGTGCTGACGCTGGACTCCATCTCTCTGGCCTTCGGCGACGAGATCGTACTCATGGACGCGAGCCTAGTCGTCGAGCGCGGGCAAAAGGTCGTGCTCGTAGGACCCAACGGGAGCGGCAAGTCGACCTTACTCCGGGTCGCCATGGGGCATATGCGCCCGATGGGGGGCGATGTGCTATGGGCAGAGCGCGCACGGCCTGGGTACTACGAGCAGCACCAGGACGAGGCGTTGGACCCAGAGCTAACGGTCTTGCAAGAGGTCCAGGAGGCGGCCGAAGGTGCGACCGAACAACGCGTTCGGACCGTCCTTGGTGAGTTCCTGTTCAAAGGTGATGACGTATTCAAACCCGTCTCTGTGCTGTCTGGTGGCGAACGCAGCCGGGTGGCCCTGGCGAAATTCCTGATCCAGCAAACCAACGTCCTGCTGCTCGATGAGCCGACGAACCATTTGGACAGGGCAACGCGTGAAAGCCTCGTGCACGCCCTCGACAAGTACGACGGTACGATCATTTGCGCCACGCACGACACTGCCGTCCTGGACACGATTGCAACCCACGTTTACGAGATGCGCGACGGCGCTTGCGTCAACACGCGCATCATCGAGGCGCCCCTGCCCGACAAGGTGCAGCCCAAGCAGCGCAAAGGCAAGAAGAAGTAGCGCGGACTCTCGGCGCGCAAGCCTTCGCCTCTACCGCGCCCGAATATCCTACGTAGCAGGGTTCCACCAGCCAGGCGGTGCCTCGCAACGCGCCTCAGTTAACTGTGACGGTAGCCGCCATGAACGGGTTGATGATGCAGAAATAGGGGAGTGACCCGGGTTGATGACCCCGCCTTCATATCACGGATCTGCAGGAGAACGACAGGATATCTGTTACAAAGCTGTTAGAACATGTAACCAACGCGGAGCTGCGGCAACACGTGGGGGTCCTCCTCATTGTGGGGGGCGCATCCCCGCTGATGCTCCGCGTTCGATTGACAGCCATTCACACCGGGAATACGCTCGCACCACCCAGCAGATAAGGGAAACCACGGTCGCAAAGGGATGTGAAATGCCAGTCATTGATGCGGATACTCACGTTGACGAGTGCGAAGAGACCTGGTCGTACATGCCTCTGGCCGACTCGAAGCACCGGCCTGTCACTCTGGTCCCAGGGGACGACGTTCCTGAAGGCAGCGCACGTCCGGGCTACACGAGACACTGGTTCGTGGGTGGCACCTTGTCAATCCGGCGCATCCGAGACGACATGCGCACCGGCACGACGGTGGAAACCCGCGAGCTTCGGGACGTGACGGCCCGCCTGCGCCACATGGACAAAATGGGTGTGGACGTTCACATCCTGTATCCCACCGCATTCCTAACGCACATCACCGGCGATGCCGACGCACAGGTCGCCATATGCAAGAGCTACAACCGATGGCTCTCCGAAAAGTGTTCCCAGAGCGATGGCCGTCTTCGTTGGGTGGCCGTAGTGCCCATGCTTGATGTCGAAGCCGCCGTCGACGAGATGCACTGGGCGAGCGAGCACGGGGCCTGCGGTGTATTCAAGCTAGCGACCGAGGTGGGAAAGCGAGTCACCGATCCCTACTTTTTCCCCATCTACCAAGCGGCCAACGACTTGGGTCTCGGACTATGCATCCACACCGGCTCCGGCGACCAGCCGCGCGGCGGCAGTGCCTTTGGAGACGCCCTCGGAAACACCAACGTTGTGGACGCTTTCCACGGGATCGCGTTTTCCGGCCTCGCGGGCAAGTTTCCCAAGATGCGCTTCGGTTTCATCGAAGCCGGCGCGTCGTGGATTCCCTACGTCATCGACCAGCTCTACGCCCGTCGGGAGCGGATGAGCTGGGCGTGGAGCTCGTTCAACTACGCTGACCTAACAAGCCTATTCCAGGACAACCGCCTCTACGTGACGTGCCAATCCCACGAGGACATCTCGTACCTGCTTCGGTTCGGCACGGAGGATAATCTAATGATCGGCACCGACTACACCCACGCCGACGCGTCAGCGGAGATCGAGGCGATCGCTGGCATCCGGCGCATGGCGGACGAAGGGATTATCGACCAGACGGCGAAGCGCAAAATCCTCGAGGACAACCCCAAGGCCTTCTACGGCCTATAGCCCCACCGCTTCAACGTGGGGCAGACGTAACGCTAACTCCAGGCAAGGACGGGGAAGCCAAACCCTGGTGCCGTCCACAGCCCTACACTTTGAGACAGGCTGCCCAGTGCCCCGGACGGACCTCGCGAAGCTCAGGCGTTACCTGCGAGCACCGCTCGTCCGCTATCGGACAGCGGGGGTGGAAGACGCAGCCACTTGGTGGGTTCAAGGGGCTGGGGACCTCACCCGTGATGATGACGTGTGGGCGGGTAAGCTCAACCTCCGGATCGGGCACGGGCACGGCTGAAAGCAGCGCCTGGGTATACGGGTGCAACGGCTCGTCATAAATCGGGTCGCGGGGTGCGATTTCGACAATATGCCCGAGATACATGACCGCGATCCGGTCGGCGACGTGGCGCACCACAGCGAGGTCGTGGGCGATGAATAGGTACGTGAGCCCCAACTTCCGCTGAAGGTCCTTGAGCAGGTTGATAATCTGCGCCTGAATCGACACGTCGAGAGCTGAGACGGCCTCGTCACATACGAGGAACGTCGGGTCGACTGCTAGCGCCCTGCCTATCCCAATACGCTGGCGCTGGCCACCGCTGAATTCGTGGGGGTACCGTGACGCCATCGCCGGGCTCAACCCGACTAGTGACATGATCTCCGCGATGCGTTCTTCGGTCTTGCCCTTTGCCAGTCTGTGGATGGTCAAGGGCTCGCCTATGATCTGGCCTGCTGTCATCCGTGGGTTCAGCGAGCTATACGGGTCCTGGAAGACCATCTGGATGTCTTTGCGGAGTTCCCGCAGCCGGCGTCCGCTGGCTTGCGTCAGGTCTTCACCCTGGTAATGGATCTCTCCGGAAGTAGGCTTGTGGAAGCGGAGGATGCACTGACCCAACGTTGTCTTCCCGCACCCAGATTCACCGACGAGACCAAGCGTTTCACCCTTGGCGATGGAGAACGATACGCCGTCCACCGCTTTGACCATTCCTACGGTTCTTTGGAACACCAATCCAGACGTAACTGGAAAATGCATCTGGAGGTTCCGGACGTCGAGTAGGATCTCTTGGCCGCTCACGCTCGCGGGTTCGGCGGATGGAGATGTCATGAGGTGCTCACCTCTATTGGGTTGGTCGGGGAATTACCTAATTCTGATGCCACGAAGCAAGCAGAATAGTGGGCAGGCGTAACTTCAATCAGTTCCGGTCGTTCCTCCGCGCATTTGTCCAGCGCAAAGTTACAGCGCTCCTGGAATGAACACCCTGCGCCGAGTGCCGCCAGGTTGGGCGGCTGGCCATCGATCTGCTCAAGGTCATCTGTGGGCGGATGATCAAGCCGAGGAACGGACTTCATGAGCCCCAGCGTGTACGGATGCCGAGGCGTGCCGTAGACGGAGCGAGCGGAGGACCGCTCGACCACGCGACCTGCATACATGACGTTCACTCGATCTGCGTACCGCGCGACGACACCAAGATTGTGAGTGATAATCACCAGCGCGACTCCTTGCTGCTTGGTGAGTTGCTTCATGAGCTCAAGGATCTGGGCTTGTACCGTAACGTCAAGCGCCGTGGTCGGTTCGTCCGCGATCAACACGGACGGGTCTCCGCTAAGCGCCATCGCAATCATCACCCGCTGGCGCATGCCGCCACTGAAGTGGTGCGGGTACTGGGTCAGTCGGCGTACGGGATCCGGTATCTCGACAGAAGTCAGGAGCTCCACGGCCCGATCATGGGCCTGGTCCTTGGTCATTCCCATCTCTTGAGTAAGGGGTTCCATCAACTGCTTACCAATGTTCAGCACGGGATTGAGCGAGGTCATGGGCTCCTGGAAAATCATCCCGATCTCCTGCCCACGAATCTTTCGCATCTCTTCGTTGCTGAGTGTCAGCAAGTCCCTGCCCTTATAGAGCACCTGGCCGCCAACGATGCGACCCGGAGGACTCGGGATCAGCCGCATCACGGACAACGCGGTTACGCTTTTACCGCAGCCGCTCTCACCTACGACAGCCAGGGTTTCGCCCGCCTCCACGTCGTACGAGACGCCATCGACAGCTTTAACGGTCCCCATGTCGGACTGGAAGTGAGTCTGAAGGTCTTGAATCTCAAGCAGTGCGGTCATTGCTGTTCCTGCTGGTTATTGGTGCCCCGCGGCAAGGACGCTCGAACTTCGTCGAGCACCCGTGCGTATATCACTGAACCGAGGTTCACCTCGGCTTGTTGATCGTTTCTTCGTTCGCGCAACCACTCGTTGAGGTCCAAGGTACCGCCGGCCATAGTGGCGGCCATATGCTCGCTGAGTAGCGTCTGCTCAACCGTCTTGCGGAACTCGGAGTCCGACACTGCGCGCTCCGTCAGGAATCGTGTGTAAGCCTCCCGGTAAAGCCGGTCAAGATCAGCGTCTGACGTAACATCTCCCGCTTGTGGCGTCGCGTGGAATCGAGTCCTAATCACAGCCTCGATGTCGGCCGCGGTTACCTCCGCGCCCCGGGCTGCCAACTCTGAACGCAGCAGTTCGGCGTTCAGCGCATCATCCGCGACAACGAAGGGAGCGCGTCCCAGACCAGACAGATCCGTCGGGGCATTGGACAGCATCTGCTGCACGACGACAGCACGGACGAGATCTTGCGTTGACAACAACTGGTGACCGTCAATCGAAACTGCAGTCGCGTTGCCCGGTGAGATTACCTGCTGGTAGTAGGCATAGCCTGGGATTGCGATGATTACCGCGATGCCGGCCAACGCACCCCACAGGGCCCATCGATTTCCGCTCGCTCGGTGGCGTGCGTCCACGTTGCCCCATTCCCCTCTTGCTTGAGTCCCGGCTGCCGTCAACTAGTGCCGCGCAGTCGCGGATCTAACGCATCTCTGAGTGCGTCGCCAAGGAACGACACGCTGAAGACCACGGCTGCTAGGGCCAATCCCGGGTACATGGACAGCCAAGGCGCACTTTCGAGGTTTCCGCTAGCCCCCGCACGGATCATGCTGCCCCATGAAGGACTCGGTGGCGGGACGCCCAGTCCCAGATAGCTCAGGCTCGCCTCTACCACCATCGCCGTTCCGAGGTAGCCCGTAGCCAGCACGAAGACCGGCGCCAACGAGTTCGGCAAGATATGCCGCAACATGATCCGTATGCTGCTTGCGCCCGTCCCGTGGGCGGCGAGGACAAACGGCTCCTCCTTCACGGTGAGCGCAGATGAGCGGGCCAAACGCACGACGCGCGGCAGGAACACCACGCCGATCGCGAGCGTTACGTTGCCGAGGGAAGCACCCAGGGCAACCACCATGACCATGGCGAGGATCAATCCAGGGAATCCCAGCATCATGTCGACCAACCGCTGGATCACCAAATCAGTGATTCCTCCCAGGTAACCAGATGCGACGCCAACTGGCGCGCCGATGAAAGTGGCGATACCCACGGAGGCGAATCCAACGAAAAGCGAGACGCGCGCTCCGTATATGACGCGGGTGAGGACATCTCGCCCGAAGTTGTCCGCACCCCATAGGTACTGGAGTGAGGGTGAAGCTAGTTTGTGGGGAATGTCTTGTATCAAGGGATCGTGAGGTGTGATCCACGGAGCGAGAACCGCTGCCACTATAAAGAGCCCAAGGACGACTCCACCTGCGAAACCCACGGGATAGTGCCTCGCGGCACGTATCGTACGTCGACGCCACCTAGGGAGGGTACCCAATTCCCAGTCGGAAAGAGCCTGCCCCGTACGGATGCCTGAAGGTCTATCAGTCGTTGTCATAATGTCTCCCTCGGTCACCGCGCATAGCTGATTCTCGGGTCAAGCTTGGCGTAGATGACATCGATGACAACGTTCAATGTCAGCATCAGCGTTACCAACAACATCACGATGCTCTGGATAACCGGGTAATCGCGCTCAAAGGCTGCCTGAGCTACCCCTTGGCCCACTCCAGGGAGTGAGAAGACCTGCTCGATGACGACCGTGCCCGAGAAAAGGGTTGCGAGCTGGAGTCCGCCCAGCGTGACCACCGGGATCAGGGCGTTCGGCAGGGCATGCCCAGCAACCACGATCCGCTCAACGAGGCCCCGACTTCGGGCGGTCCGCACATAGTCTTGCCTGAGCACCTCAAGCATGGTGGACCGGGTTACGCGGGTCAGGTACGAGCTATATCCCCAAGCCAAGATGAGGGCAGGCCAAATCATCTTCTGCATGTGCATCCATGGGTCGTTCCAAATCTTCACGTAGAAGATGGGCGGAGTCCAGGAAAACCAAACGAGCAACGCAAGGATTAGCATGAGCGCGATCCAAAAATTCGGCAGCGCTGTGCCCGCGAGGGTGACGAACCGGACCGCGTAGTCCGGTGTCCGGTTCTGGTAGACCGCAGCGAGAACGCCCGCTGGTATCGACACGACCCACGCAATAAGCGCGGTCCATGCTGCGAGCTCGAGCGTCACCGGCAAACGACGGGCCAGAATCTCTGAGATAGGCTCGCGGCTCACCAGCGAGGTACCGCCAAACTCGCCGTTTACCATGCTCCAAACCCACCGGAAGTACTGTACGGGGAGCGAGTCCAGGAGGCCCAAACGCTCCCGGAGCGCGTCCGCTTGTGCCAACGCAGCCGGGGTACTCGTTTCCCCACCAAGAATCACCATCGCGACGTCACCAGGGATGACGCGCATGATTCCGAATATCCCTAACGAAGCTAGTATCAGGGTGGGGAAATAGAGAGCAAGTCTCCGAACCAAGTATCGTGTCATTGGTGTTCCTCCCGGCAGCGGGGCGGGATCGCCCCGCTATCGGGTTAGCAACGGTTACTACTTATCGAGCCAGACAGTGGCGAAGTCGAGGTACGACATAATCTGTTCCGGTGGGTGAATCCGGCCCTTTACCCACGAGCGGTAAGGGATCGTTGCGAGGTTGCCCGCAATCGGCACCCCGTAGTACTGCTCTTGGAGCCAGTAGCGCTCGAAGTCCTGCCAGATGGTTTTCCGCTCTTCGAAGTCATTGGTCGCCTTCAAGCGCGTGAAATATTCTCCCACCTTGGGGTCTTCATGCTTGACGATACCAACCTTGCTCTTGCTGTATGGCAAGAAGCCAGGCTCGTTTGGCTCAGGCAGATGACTCGTGATGCCGCCCGCACTCTGAACCGCGCCGTAGTCCAACGTCGTGGCCGCCACTTTCCAAGCTGGCGCGTCCATCAGCTCAAGTTTGAGCTTAATGTTCAGGCCGGCCAATTGGGCGGCCAGGAACTCACATCGGTCAGGCCATGATCCGGTCGACAGGCAGTTGTAGTTGACCTCAAAGCCATCTGCATAGCCCGCCTCGGCCATCAAAGTCTTTGCTTCTTCTTTGTCTGCTTCCTTGGTGTCCGGGTTGAATCCAGGCCACGTCATGATGTCCGGGTTCGAGAATGGGTTACCAAGGTTCAGCAATCCGCCGACCAGGCCGAACCCGCCCGTTACGCCGTCGATGGACTGCTGCTTGTCGATCCACAGAGCAGCCGCCTTGCGGACGCGAACGTCCTGCCAAGGGCCTTCCTTCAGAAGGTTCCAAGCGAGGCCAGAACCGCTACCGGTCCCGAAGCTCGACGCAACCTGGACGGTAAAGAATTTGTCGCCAAGATCAGCGAGCATCGCATCGTACCGCGGCTTGGTCAGAATGTACCCATAGCCAGGTGATCCTCCGTCGAGCTGACCAGTTCGGATTGCCGCGTCCATCACGTCCGCACTGGTCATGATGGCAAAGTCCATGCCATCCATGTAGGGCAACTGACGGCCGTATTCGTCTTGGTCCCAGTAGTCCTTGTTGGCCAGGACGTGCATAACGCTACCCTTTTCGTAACCTTGGAAAGTAAAGGGGCCCAGACCCATCATGCCGGTGTCGAGCGGGGCAACTTCCATGTTCCCTGCTTCAAGCATCGGTTCGGCAATGTGCCGTGCGTGACCGATGGTGAAGTATGGCGTGAACAACACGTCCAAGAACAGCGGGTTGCCCTCTTTCAGCGTTATGCGAATGGTGTCAGAGTCAATGACCGTCGTGCTGTCGAATTTCCCGAAGGTGGCCGCGTACCAGGCTGGGGCTCGCGTGGCGCCACCGGTGCCTTCGTACCCTGTAAACATCAGGTCCAGCCAGAACTTCACGTCCTCAACGGTGAGCGGTGTGCCATCGTGCCACTTCACACCGCTGCGTATGTTGAACGTCCACTGGGTGAAGTCGCGGTTGTTCTCCCAGCTTTCTGCGATTCCGGGGCAGACCGCGTAAACGTCGTCGTCACAAGGCCGGACCAGATTACCGCTACCCCAGATGGGAGCGCCCATCTGGTTCAGGTCGTACCAGATCGTCGTCATCATCATATCGAAGTTCGCCGGAGGGTCGCGGCGCACCGCAAACGTACCAATCCCACCTGTCGTTATCGCAGGCCCAGATAATGTCGGCGTCGCCGTGGCACCCGGCATCGGCTTTGCGGTTGGAGTTGGAGTTGGGTCATCCGAGCACGCGCTCAGGAAGAGCGCCAAGAACAAGGCGAGCCCCCCCATCAGCAGCAAGCCGCGACCTCGTCCTACCGAATTCCAGAATCTCAGATTCTTCACGTTTTCCTCCCAGAGCTCAGATATCAATTGCGGTCTCTTACAGTGAGTACAACCTTCGAGCGTTGGCCTCAAGAATCTTGTCTGCCGAAGCCGCTGGCACCCTGCCATCGGCCTTCAGATTATTCAGTGCGCGCAGTTCTGACGACGTGTCGTTATGGCCATAGTCGGAGCCCACAACGATGTTGTCGTCACCGACCGTTTGGAGCACCCAATCCAGGTCATCGGCGGTCTGGCACGCGACGAACATGTTGTTTTCGCGGAGGATATCTTTCGCAGGCCACGGACGGCCTGCCTTCTTGAACCTGAGCATCATGTCGTTCAGCGCGTAGGGCACCCACTCAGATGAGACTTCAACGAACGCCCAGCGCAAGTTGGGGAACTTGGATGGCACTTGCTTCATCAACAAGTCGTGGAAAGCGCCAACCACGGGTAACTTGAAGGTCGAGAATCCGGCGTCCTGTTGAAAGAGGTCAAACTGACTGAAATTTCCTGACGTGGCGTGGATGCACATAGGCAGATCCAAGGCTTCGGCTTCTCGGTAGATTGGGTCGAAGTAAGGGTCCGACAGCCGGCGCTCATGCTCGACGCTGTGCATGAAGAGCCCGCACGCACCGTGTTCCTTAGCCCAGTGCATCTCTTCGATGGACTTATCAATAGACATGTACGGGAGCATTGCGGCGTAACGCAAGCGGCCACCGCCTTGCTCGTATATCTCGTTCATCCAGCGGTTGTAACTTCGATAGAGCGCGAGCTCAACCTCCGGGCGACGCGTGAGCGGCCGAAGGAAGATGGTCGGGTACAACACATGGACATCAACTCCAAGCTCATCCATGTGGGCGAGGCGTTTCGCGATGTCCGAGGCCTCAGCGGTTTCTTCACTGACCTCGGGATCGCGAAAATTGGAACGCTTGGATGCGGCGCGACCCTCTATGATCCAGAACTCGCTGACCACGTTCCTGCGCCCTGAGAACCCCCCGGCCAGATTCGCCTCACCCGAGACCTTGGGAACTACAACAAACGGCTTGAAGTCCTGTTCATGCTCTTCCATGAACTCCCAAGTCCGTTCAGACTCGATAACGTGGGCATCGGAATCGATGATTGGCATAACACAATCTCCCTGGCTAAATGATGCCGAATCTACGAGTAGTACGCGGCGCGGAGGGACGTAACTCGGTCCGGAGACCCAGGGACCCACGCGGTCGCGCATGTGCGCACACGGCGGGAAATATACGGCACCGGCCACAAGGCGTCAATTATGGATTCAGTTGACCAGGAATCGGCTCGATTACGGCCTATCTGTCCGCAAGCAGGATCACTGACCGCGTCACTCTCCACTTCCGCCCTGAACTGAAAGGGAGGAGGACATGGGTTCCGTGTATAAGAGGGTTTCTTCCTCCAGCGCGGGTACCTTACTGGCCCGTCGGCTGCAACTTCCGCGGAGGCTCAGCGACGAGCCTTTCGATAACCCGGGACCATGCACTATCGATCAGCAGCACGCGGTCGTCATTCCCGTGCATCACGTAGTGGCCGCCTCCGTCGGGCGTCTCGTTCCCAACCATCACTTCGAATGAAGCCCCGCCTTCCAACGAGATGTCGATGAGCATTCGTGGCGGGGCAAGGCCAAATTGAGCGAGATCCAAGCCCACAGTGAGCGTCCGCTCGACCCGTGGGCCAGCCAGTAGCACCGGCATTCCTCCCCAGCGTTCGGGGTCGGGCTCTTCGCGCGTGGCGTCGTCGAACCGCCAGACTTCGTCAGTTTCGTCCCACGCGAATGCAATGGTGCCTGAATCTAGGCTGACCGCAACGCCCACGATGTCTGTGGCGTTCAAGTGATAAAAAAACGCGGGGGCTGTCGCTACTGGCGGGTCAGGTTTAAATAGCAGGTAGACGCCCGCAATAACGGATACCACCGCAAGCGTGATCCAGATTGCCGCGATCTCTCTCCGAGGCATTCGCTATCTCCTCCGCAGCCAAACCCCAGCGGCCCCGGCACTCAACAGCAGCGGCAAGGCGAACCACCCAAGGAACCTCACGAGCGTGAACTGCTGGTCTGTTATGACCAACTCACGAAACTCCAGCGGTTTCGAACGAACCGATGCCAGCGGAACATCGCCTGCAAGGTCGTTGACCACATTGAGGAACAGATCACCGTTGGAGAGTGCGGGGAAGAACCGGTTGGAAGCGAAATCTCCATCCCCCAACACCATCAGTGTCCCCAGTCGCGCCTCATCGGCGCCCGGTGGCGGCTTGTCGACAGGGCCTACTGAACGCATCAGCAGGCCAATCGGATACGGATGCACATCACCATCAGCGTCCGGCGTGGTCTGTGATAGCTGCGAAGCCAGAAACGAATCGGGTGTCGTCAAGCCCAAAACGTCAAAATCTACAAGGTTGGGGATGACCGACGGATCAGCGACAAGCCCGAGCGGGGTCAGCCCGGGGAACAGCGTGGCATCCAAGCCACCGGTGATATAAGGCGCCTGGTACTGGTCAGGCGCTAGCAGCGGCACTCCTGGCGTGCCCGCCAGATGATGACCCTGACCCAGGTCGATCACGTACCCCTCGGCCACACTAACGCCCCAACGGGAGAGCCACGCCGCCCACGAACGATCCGATTCGGGCTCGATCGTAACGAGGACCTGGCCTCCACCTTGCAGGTAGTTGTCAAGCGCGGCCGCTTCGAGCGCCGTCAGCGCGTCAAGAGGCGATGGCACGATGAGCACGGCCGCATCTGCAGGGACTGCGCCAGTGCTCAACAGGTTCAGATTCGCGACCTGAAACATGTCGTTGCGGAGGCCTTCCGCAGCCACCCCGAAGCCTCGCGCGCTGCGAACGTCGTTATCGTCGGGTTCCATCTCGCTGTGCCCAGCGAGTACATATGCAGTTTTTTGAGCGCCCCCCGTCGCGATGAGCAATGACGTCAAGAACGACTGCTCAACGTTGCTCGACGCGAACGCGGTGCTACGCAATCCGGTACTGGGGGCGACAAACACTACTGACGGATAGCGGCTTATCCTCAACTCCTGAGCGAGCAAGGGCTGCGTTTCAGGGTCGACGAATCGATATGAGAATCGGCCATCAGACATCCGCTCGAACTCTCGCAGTAAGTCTTCGGTTCGGTTACGAAGCGCCGTTTGTACGGGGTCCGCACCATCGAATCGGTCCACGAAGAATGCGACCGCCTCGATAGGAGAGTCCATCCGGTCTAATACCGCCGCTGTCTGATTGGCTAGTGTGAATTGACGTGCGGCGGTCAGATCCGATCTAACGTCCAAGGCAGAGATCAGTACATTCACCGCAGCCAGCAGGGCTGCGAACGCGACGAGGGTGAGGGCAACGCTCAGGCCGTAGCGACGGCGACGGCGACCGACCGCCGATCTCGTCCGTGCCAGCCGATCCAACACGGCGAAGGCAACCAGTGCGAGGCTAACCGACAAGACGACCGTGCCGGTGGCCCCAATCGTCGGCGCAAGCAAGCGAACCAGCGCTCCGACGACTAGACCCACGACGCCTACTGCGCCCGCTCCAGCCGCGAGGGGAGCCTGATCGAACGTATCGGTAAGCGCGTCTCGCCAGCGGTTGAAGTGAGTCAACATGGGTTGCGCTCCGAGTCGACAATCATAGCCATCGTCGGCTTTCCAAAGTCCGCACGCACAAGAATAGGAATGTCGCGATTAGGCTCACGTAGTAGGCCACGTCCGAAAGGTCGAACACACCACGCCGGAAATTGGCGAAATGATCCACTATCGATAGCATCTGAAGTACGTCAGCAATCCAACCGGTGGTACTGGCCGCCGCGATTTGCGTGACAGAAAACAGCACCAAAAGACCGATCCCCACGACCGCCGCGAGCGCTTGATTCGCCGTAATGGAGGACGCCCACAAGCCGACGGCGAGCGCCGCAGCGCCATAAAGGAAGAGGCCTAAGTACGCGGTGAGGATGGGGCCAGAGTCAGGAGTCCCGAGCCAGTACAGCAAGGCGGTAAAGAACAGGGTTACCATCAGCATGAAAGCGAAAGGCACCAGCACGCCGACGTATTTGCCCAACGTCACCTGCCATTCGTTCACCGGCGCGGACATCACGAGGTCTAGGGTTCCGAGCCTCAACTCTTCGGCGAACAGTCGCATAGTGAGCGCGGGCGCAATGAATACCAACGCCAGCATGATCGCCCCCGCATATGGACTCACCGTTGCCTCAGGGAAAGGCACAGAGATGCCATCGACGAAGAAGTAGCCGGTTATCCCTGCGAACACCGCCGCAATTACGTACATCGATGGCGATGTCAGGTACGCGATTGTTTCACGGCGGGCGATGATGAACGTTTTACCCATCAGTGGCCTGCGCCTCTGCGGTTCCGGTCAGTGACATGAAGATGTCTTCTGCGGTTGCGCTGGCGCCGAGCTTGGCTGTCTTCGCGAGCTCCCCAATCGACCCGTCGCCAACGATTCGCCCTCGGGAAATGACGACCATCCTATCGCAAATCAGCGCGATCTCCGAGAGAAGGTGGCTGCTGAGAAGGACCGCGTGGTCCTTACCGAGGTCTTTGATGAGCTTCCGCATCTCGACCATCTGCGCGGGGTCTAAGCCGTTCGTCGGTTCGTCGAGAATAACTACGGGAGGCTCGTGCAAAATGGCCTGCCCTATCCCAACTCGTTGACGGTACCCCTTGGATAACGTTCGGATAGAACGATTCCGGTACTCGCCAACCCCCACCTTGTCGATGACACCATCGACGAGTCGGCCGCGCTCCCGCTTGGGTATGTCTCGCAAAGCACCCATGTAGTCGAGGTACGACCGAACGGTCATGTCCGCGTACAGCGGGACAGACTCTGGCAAGTACCCTAGGTTACGGCGGGCGTTCGTGGATTGGTACACCGTATCGAACCCGGCGACCTTGACGGAACCTTCGTTCGGTGGGAGTAGGCAGGCGATGATCTTCATCGTGGTTGACTTGCCGGCGCCGTTACGCCCAACG
>Ga0114996_10001370_pt1 | contig 32880 bp, 22 predicted proteins | sample ArcticOcean_MG_C_4_FD_87039 | JGI IMG/M metagenome (GOLD analysis project Ga0114996, IMG submission 87039) | Marine microbial communities from western Arctic Ocean - ArcticOcean_MG_CB4_134 | ecosystem: Environmental > Aquatic > Marine > Oceanic | place: Arctic Ocean: Canada Basin | collected... | reverse complement strand
CTCGAAATTAGCATCAGGAACACGGAGTGGATCTACAACTCGTATGTTTACCGGAGAGCCATCGCCTGTGTAAGTAAGCTGAGATACTCTGCCGTTAGGACTCTCTAATATAGCCGTCTCACTGTCTGAAGAAAGCTCGATAATGTTATCACCATTTCCCTTACCCTCTAAACGAGTTACTATAACACCGTCTCCGTAAGAAGAGTTTTGGATAGTACCGCCCGATTCAGGTGAAGGGAGGTGAGGGGTGCCTGAGTAAACACGGATAGAACCTATAGCTCCTTTACGTGAAGCTTTGTATGGTATGTCTTGGCCTGTACCGGCTCCCGAATCATATGGCTCGTACATATTATATCCGTACGCAAGGGCCATAAAGTAGTAAGTGCGGTAGTTTACCAGCTTATTATCACCTTGTGCAAAAACATCTGTAGTAACTCTAAAACTGTGAGAAATCCCTTCGTTTTCTCCGTTAACCATTAAGATAGGTACAGCAACAGGGATAATTTCATCATCCTCGTAGTTAAAGATAATATCGATTTCATCGGCAACATCACATTGGTAAATTAATCTAGCCATTTCCACGTTTTCAAGATCTGCTGCAGAAACAGTGTTGTCTGAAAGTTGATAGATTTGGTATCCTTGGAATGTGTATGATCGTGAAAGACTATCGTACTCTTCTCCATCTATATTTAATTTCGGAATACCGGGATCGAATTGTACATATTCTTCGTGGAAGTTGTTTGAAAGGGAATTTTCATTAGTAAGGTAAATAATCACCTCATTCTCCAATTCTTGGATTGCAACATCAGGCGCGTCAGGGCCACTCACAATTTCGAAACAGTTGTCAAATAAAGCCTGAGCTTTATCATCAGCTTGTCTCAACAAGCTTACACTTTGTTCTGGGTCTCCATTAGTTCCTCTAGCCCAAACAACACCCATTGTAATGTTGTTATAATCACCTGGTTCTAGGGTGAAAGGTCCAGCAGATTGAATAAACCTACGGTCAGCTGGAGGGTTTCCTTCACCTACCTCAGACCAATAGTCGATATCAACACCTTGAGTACCCCAATTATAAGGGTCTGTATCTCCAGGGAACATGTAGTGAGCCTGGATTTCTGATTGAGTTGTTCCATCACCACCCGGTGACATTGTTTGGCCATTAAGCCAAATACCATTCATATAATTGTAGTAATGAAGAGGTGTTGAAGGCTCTCCATTTAAATTACTCCCGCTATTGTTGTAGTAAACAAAGCGGCGCATTCCGAATCTTTCATTATCGATAACCCCATCACCATATCCAATACCAATTCCTGCATAAGGAATCCCTAATGAATCAACAGCGTCAGAGAAGTTAGTAGTTAGTGGGTTGTCAATTTCATCGGCATCCTGATATGGACCTTCAAAGAAATCGATACCAACAGCAGGAGGATTTTCAAGGTAACCAGCAGAACTAGATGAAGTCTCATCGTAAGCGTCACCATTATAAGCGTATCCAAGACCTCTTTGTACATCACAACCCACGTAATCGTCAGTAGCAGTTCCCACATCTGCATCAACCCAAACTCCAAAGTATGTATCCCCTAAAGTCTGAGTACCTTGGTTAATAAGAACATAATTATGGAATGTCATATTGTTCACCTCGTCATTCGTTGAAAACTGGAATGCTTGAGAGCGAATTTCCATACCTATAGGCTCACCTTGTGACTCAGAGTGAACATTTCCTTTATCGTTAAATATCCAATAGAAATTACGGTCTCCATAAAGAGGTACGATATCTTCCCTTAAACGTCTTCCACAATCTATCTCAGATATGAAATCATACCAAGGATAATCTCCTTGGGAAGGGTCATAAAATCCATTCCCATCATAATCCTTAAAAGGAGCAAGATAGAAATCTTGATTAAGAGCTGTGTTTCCATGAGCTGGATAATCGAAGAAATAAGAAGGAATTGCGTATCCATCAGGGAATTCTTCATCAGCAGTTTCATTTTTTAATGCATCAAAGTACGATCTATGTAGTTGAGCGTCGGCTCTAGTTGAAACGAAAAAATTATCGTACTGTTGGCAAGTCGAAGCATCAATTTCTGCAGAACCATCTATAGTTAAAGGCCCTGTCCAGTAATCATTACCTCTGTTACGGAATGTAAGGGCAGCTAATTTTAATTGTTGGTCTGGTGAAATCCCGCCCATCCAAAGAGCTCCAGCATATAATGAACTCACACCTCCACCTTTAGGAACTTCGTAAGAAGCTGAAGATGTTGCACGATCTTGCCAAAGTGATCCACCGGTTTCGATAAGCGCTCTTACGTTGTTCCACTCAATGTTTCTGAGAGCGGTAGCTGGAGCACAAGCAGCTGAACGTAATTGTGGCTGAACAACAGATCCGTTATCGTTAGAGTTGTCTGTAGCTCCAGGGCCACCATTCCCTATATATTTATATGCAAATAATGGTTGTGCTATTAGTACAACAGCTAATATGGAAAGAATACGTTTCATAATTGTCTTACTATGCAACATTAAAAGTCAAATTTCACACCTAAACGAAGTGTACGTGGAACACCTAAGTTAAAAGGGTTATTTGTATACATCTGGTAGTAGTTTCTAAAAGAGTCAGGATTCGTTTGGCTCTCAATTAAAGGTTGGTATTGAGCAGCAGCAAGATATCCATCGTCATTACTCACACCTGTAAATCTGTAAACAGAATTGATGTTTTGAGAGTTTAATACGTTACCTATCCACAAATAAATATTAAGGTTAACGGATTTCGCAGCCTCTCCTTCTCCTCCAAAGTTTAACGTAAAGTTCTTATCAATGTTCATATCCATATTGAACTGCCATGGAAGGCGAGAACCGTTAATAGAACCTTCTGTTGAGGGACTTATTTCACCAGTTATAGGAGTAGCAATTGTTGACGCCGTATATGGTGTTCCAGATCCGAGGTTTGCAATTAGATTGAATCCCATTTCCGAGAATAGCTGTCTTTCTTTTCCTCCGATGTTAGCAACTGGACCGTTATAGCTTTCACCAGTACCATACCTGTAATCTATGTTGGTAACAATTCTATGACGTTGGTCATAATTAAGTGGGCTTATAGATCTAAGATTTGGAAGTCCAGCATTAATGAGGGCCAATGCTGTCTCTGTGGAAGATCCAGTACCATCAGCAAATTGCAACGAATAATTAGCATTAATTCTAACGTTACCAGTACGACGCATATCATATCCCATTGTAAAACCTTTAACTGTACCGAAGTCAAGATTACCGAATGCTCTATATGGACGAGGGTAAGCTCCAGTGAAATTTCTCACCTGAATCATATCACGCATTTCCTTATAGTAAGCAGAAATTTTAAGACTAGAAGTCTTTGAAAGTACTTGCTGGAAACCCAATTCGTAATCAATCGTCTTTTCTGGCTTCAAATCTGGATTTGAAATCAGAGAATTGCGACTTTCAATAAATAAGTAATCAATAGGTGAAAAGCGGTTATTTGAAGTAGGTCGCTGTGTTAGCACATCATAATGAGCAAAGAAAACAGCCTCGTCTGAGATGTTAAATGAGAATGAAATACGTGGCATAATGTTTACCGCAGGAACAAAATCTTTAAAGGCGCTTCCGTTTAGCTCTGTATCCGGTCCTTCAACTAACCAAGGTGCAGGATATGGCTCATTTACAGCGAGAATGTCTGGGTCAGTAATTTCAGTTCCTACTGAATTGTACCAAGTGTCTCCATCACGGTAACCAACAATCGCGTTAGGGTTATCTAAATCATCAACATACACAATGAAATCGTCTCCGATGTTTGATGGGATAATGACTTCTCCATCAATTTCAAAGTCAATTAATTCACCAGTTACATCACCGAGAGTATAAGCATCTGCGATTACATAAGGATCCTTTAGCACTTTTTGGTTCGCGTCAAATCGATCAATACGTACACCTAAATTAAAGATAATATCATCGAATGTGAACTTGTCCATAATATATCCTGAGATGTATATAGGTTCAAAGGCTCCGATTGGCCTTGTATTGAAACCTTCTTCATTTGTGTCATTAAAGAAGTCTTCAATTGTAGGTCTTCCAGAAAGTTTATTTCCGTAGGGATCATACCCAGAGTAATTTACGAGGTTACTTCCCTGATTAAGTAGGTCGTCTGCTCCAAACATATCTAGAGTGAAGAAGTCAGGATCAATTCCGTCAATATTTATTAGGTCGTTGCCAAATGGATTAAGTTCTAAAGCGCGTCTGAGGTTTCTATCAAACATAAATTGATTGTCACCGATCAACCTTCCATAAGTAACGTAGTATTCGGTTCCAATGTTAGTTATAGTAGAATCATTAAAGTTTAACTCTTTAATATGTGAGTTAGTAAGTAAGCGACCAAGCGTCCAAAGTCCTGTTGGAGCTAGAGAGAAAAAAGCATCTTTACGTTGCTCGTACTCAAATCCCATCTGAATAGCGTGGTCGCCAATGTCAGCAGAACCAGCAGCGCTTACACGGAATTGAGTATTGTTAGATGTGTAGTATGAACCACTTTGAGTACCTATATAGCTATATAAACCATAGGTAGATGATGGAATTTGACCATTTAACAAAGCATTTCCATTTTGAACTTCTAAAAGACTTTCGTACGGCCCGTCTTCAAATCGGCTATAAGGAGTTTGTTCAAAAAGCGAGAAATACTGATTATTTATAGCAGAAAGTTCCGGATTGAATTGAGAAGCTTCAAATGTTACTAGAGTGTCCTCCCAACCGTTGTGAACGAATCTACCCGTTATTTGATTATAATCGTAAGAATTTCTATTGTAAACATCAAACGTCCCTACGTGACCATATTTAAAGAAGTCGTCACGGTGGTTTGCATCCTGTGAATTATAATAGCTTTGGCTGTAGTCAACCATTATCTGGTAGAAAACATTACTTAGGTTGCTAGCGTTTTCACCTTGCTCGTTTACGAAACGTTGGCTGAACTTAGCATATGCTCTCCAATCATAGCTAGTACTGAGAGCATTGTTGTCCCAATTCATTAAAGATCCAGAGTAACTAAAATTGTTACTGCGCCCACCTGAAGCAGTTCCTCCAAATGTTAATGTAGTTGTTTCATTTGTGCTAATGTCAAATTTCGCAACGATATTAGCGCTTGTTGTTCCGACATTCATTCGAGTGTCAACTTTCGTAAAATCATCACCAGTTAGGAAGTCAGCATTATAAAGAGCTCCATTTACTGCTCCTGAAGCGCTAATGTTCTGTCTTAGAGGATTAGCGACAAGTGAGTCACGAGCTGCATCTGTAATTCTGTAAACTCCGCCGAATGTTGGACGTGGATCCTTTTGATATGTGATGTTACCAGCTAAAAATAGACCTAATAAAGGATCTGTCTTTTCACCGTTCTTATCCTTTCTGAAAAGAATAGGACCAGAAGCAACTCCCTCAGCTAGGTTGTAACCAAATTTATCTAATCCAATAGAGGTTTCCCCTATTGGAACGCCTGATGTGATAACCTCACCTCCACCGAACCAATTGCGGCTTGAAGAACGAAGTGAGATATTTATTACACCACCGGTAGCATCTCCGATATTCGCAGGGATTCCTCCTGTAACAACTTGCACTTCTTCAATGGCAGATTTTGGAAGAGCAGATGATCCGCGAACTTTAATTCCATCGATGTAAATCCAAGTAGAAGAACTTCGGGCTCCACGGATTGAGATACCACCTCCAGTTCCCGCAGTGCTAGCTCCAGCAACTGTTGTAGCAATTGAAGTTGCAGAACGGCCAGGAAGTTTGTCAATATCTTCTCTACTCACAGTTCCACCGGAAGCTCCACCATCTTTGTCGATTAGAGGGACAGCGTATTCAACGACCTCAGCTTCTTGTACCATCACTCCGGCAGAGATTTCACCGTTTACAAAATGTATTTTGTTAGCGTTGATTCTTACTCCTGTGATTTTCTTAGGCTGGTACCCAACGAAACTTAAAAGCACCTCATAGGTACCCGGAGAAATAGGCTTTATCGTGTATTCACCATCGAAATTAGTATTAGTACCAGCAACCTGGTTTCCGTTGAGGAATAGTACGACACTTGCAAAGGGTAAAGGTTCCCCGGTGTCGAAATCACTGATTTTTCCTTTCAATGTGCCAGAGCCGATTTGGGCAAGACCTGCGCTTGCGAAAAGCAAAATGGCAAAAATAAATGTGGTAAACCGAATCATTCGCAGTTGTATTACATACAGTTCAATAGAAGGCGTAAATATAAGGTTTTATTCATGGTTGTGAAAAAATGTGAAATGGTAATTTTAACTACTTTGTTTACAGTGTAATTAGACTTAATACAATGATAAATTCTTATTTTAAATCAACAGATTTGATTGTATATTAGTCGGTTTTTTAGTTGTGGTTTTAAGGATAAATATTATTGTAGATTCACCACAAGTTGCAAACAACTCCTTTTTTAAGAGCAGGTGTTTTCAGATGATTTGATATTGTAGCACCCATATCAGCAAATGTTGATAAAAACCCCAAGTTTTTTGAAGACATTTTTTTAGAGAAGAAAAGTGCCGGTACATGTTCTCTTGTATGATCTGTACCTTTCCAAGTTGGATCACAGCCATGGTCAGCTGTTATAAGTAGTAAGTCATTATCGCCTGTGAGCTTTAGAATTTCAGGAAGTCGCTTATCGAACTCTTCTATTGCATTTGCATAACCAGGAACATCTCTTCTATGTCCAAATTTACTGTCGAAATCTACAAGATTGGCGAAAATCAATCCTTCATTAACAACCTTCATTTGGTCTAAGATTTGGTTGATTATCCCATCGTTGTTAGGTGCTTTGACGCTTTTAGAAATCCCTTTACCTGCAAAGATGTCGCTAATTTTACCAATAGATATAACTGGAAGTCCGGCTTCGGAAACATGATCGAGTAATGTGGGCTCATGAGGTGGTGTCGTAAGGTCGCGACGGTTCGATGTACGAAAGAAATCAGAGGCGGAATCACCTAGAAATGGTCTTGCGATTACTCTACCAATATTCAGAGGGTCAATTATTTTTCGTACAATTTCACACAAGTCATAAAGTTTTTCTAAGCCAAACGTTTTTTCATGAGCCGCAATTTGAAATACAGAATCAGCAGATGTGTAGAATATTGGCTTGCCTGTTTTCATATGCTCCTCACCGAAATCTTCGAGAACCTTTGTTCCGGAAGCGTGACAATTGGCAAGGCTGCCAGGGATGATTGCCTTTGAAATTATTTCATCAAGTAGGCTTTTGGGGAAACAGTTGGGCGTGTTAGGAAACATCCCCCAATCGAATAGGACGGGTAAGCCACATATTTCCCAATGCCCTGATGGTGTGTCCTTGCCAGATGAGATTTCCTGGGCATAGCCATATACGCCATCAATTACACTTGGTTTACCAGAATATGGTATGGGTTTCCCTCTACTTTCTTTTGCTGCTTCAGCAAGGCCTAATCTTGCTAAATTAGGAATGTGTAACGGTCCTGATTGCGATCTGTAAATGCTATTCGCTTTCCCGGCATCGCATAATTCTGCTATATGACCTAATGTGTCAGATCCCTCATCGCCATAGTTAACTGCATCTTTACTGAAGCCTATTCCTAAGGAGTCAAGAACAATAATTATGGCACGTTTTTTTTGATTTGGTCTTCTTACATCCATAACTTATTAAGTTAATTGCTTATAATCTCATAAGTTAGAGCCGATTCAGGTGCTGCCTCACCAATAACTACTGATTTTGACAATCTTTTCTGAAGCATTTCATAATCCGAATTACTTCTTACATGTGCCATGGCTATTGTATCTCCTTTTGAAATAGGATCTCCAACTTGCACGAATTCTGTTAGGCCCACAGAGTGGTCTATTGAATCAGTTGACTTTACACGTCCAGCATTAATAGCTACCATACTTAGGCCTATTTGTCTTACATCCATAGAGGAGATCACCCCGGATTTTTCAGCAACAATAGGTTTTGAAATAGACGTTGCTGCAAGATGTTTGTTAGGTGAGGTGATTAAATCATTGGGACCTCCCAGTGTGCTCACCATCATTTCAAATACTTCGGCTGCAGAACCGTCTGCAAGAGCTTTTTCTGCTTTCGCAAACCCAGATTTAAGATCGGTAGTAATGCCACTTATTTCAAGCATATGAGCTGCAAGGTCTAATGTGATTTTTAACAACCTTTTATCAGCTTTAGAAGGATTTGTGAGAAACTCAATGCATTCGTGCATCTCTACTGAATTACCTACCGTTGTCCCTAGTACTTGATTCATATCTGTGATTAAGCACCGGGTTGGTACTCCTGCATTAGAAGCTACAATTGCTATGCTTTTTGCTACGTCTTGCGCCATTTTATAAGTGGCGCAAAATGCTCCGTTTCCGGTTTTCACATCCATGATTAAAGCATCTAAACCAGAGGCTAATTTTTTAGATAAGATTGAAGCGGTAATCATGCCTACAGATTCTATTGTAGATGTAATATCCCTGATTGAGTAGAACCTTTTATCTGCTGGAGCAAATCGTGAGGTTTGGCCTATTATAGCGCAACCCACAGTTTTAACCGTTTGCCTAAATAGGTCGTAATCTGGTATAGCGTTATAACCTGGAATACTCTCGAGCTTATCTAAAGTTCCGCCTGTGTGACCTAACCCTCTGCCAGAAATCATAGGGACATATCCACCGCAAGCGGCAACAATTGGAGCAAGCATCAGGCTCACCTTATCGCCAACACCTCCAGTAGAGTGCTTATCTACGACTGGACCATTTAAGTTAAGATCATTCCAAGACAGAACATCTCCAGAGTTCATCATATTCAGTGTTAAACTGACTCTCTCCTCCATATTTAAACCGTTTAAGTATACAGCCATAGCAAAGGCGGCAAGCTGAGAATCAGTAAAACTCATGTCAGTCATGCCCTTAACAATAAATTCTATTTCAGAATTTGTAAGAGTTTCTCCATCGCGTTTCTTGCGAATTAACTCCTGTGGTAAATATTTCAATAATGCCATCAATCAATCTCCATATGGGGTCCAAATATTCTTAATCTGAGTTGCCTGTCTTATAAACTCTACTCCTTCACACTCCTGAGTTTTTAACCAATTTCTATCGTTATTATCATGGCACCATGTGCGTTTCAAGTTTTCAGCGCTTAGGGTTTCGACCTCTTTAATTACATCTTTATTTGCCCAAGCCCAAACCGACTCCACTTCACCGTGCCCAGCTAAATGAGGAGCCAACTCTTTAACATCTCCTGCGATGATATTAATCACTCCGCCCGGTATATCAGAAGTCTCCATTACTGACACCAACTCAAACACAATGTTTGAGTGGCGCTCTCCAGCGACAAAAACTACGCAGTTTCCCATTGCAACAGCAGGAGCAATTAAGGAAATAGCATTTAACAACGGCTGTTCCTCAGGAGCTATTATTCCTATCACTCCTATTGCTTCAGGAAGAGCAAGCGTAACCCCTCTATATGGTGCGTTATGAGCAGCTCCATCGTATTTGTCCGCCCAAGCGGCATAGCTAAATAGTCGAGATATTGTCTCTTCAAATTCGGATGTAGCTTCCTTTTTAGAGCTGCCACAACTTGCTTGAAGGCGAGTAACAAATTCATCTTTTCTATTTGATAAATTCTCCGCGAAAAAGTAAAGTACTTGGGCTTTTAAGTGACCTGATTTCCCACTCCAGTTTTGAGCTTTTTTTGCTGCACTTACAGCATTTCTAATATCTTTTCTATTTCCCAACCCAACAAAAGCGGCAGTACTGCCGTCAGCATTTAGAACCTTAGAGCTGTTTCCTCCATCAGGTCTTGTTTGCTTTCCTCCGATGTAAAATTTTAGAGTTTTGTCTATTTCTTGTTTTGAGACTAAGCCGTTAGGACTAACATGTGAAATAGAACTGTTGTATTCTGATTTTACTGGTTTAAGGTACTCAAAAAGCCCCTCTTTTCCACCCTCTCTTCCATAACCAGATTCTTTAACTCCACCAAATCCACAGGCTGCATCAAATTTATTGTGGCAGTTAATCCAAACCACCCCTGCCATAAGTCCCGGAGCAACATGCATAGCACGATTTATATTCTCACTCCAGACACTTGCCGCAAGACCATATCTTGTGTTGTTTGCCAGTTTAATGGCCTCCTCCTGAGTTCTAAAGCTACTTACAACAAGCACGGGTCCGAAAATTTCCTCCTGCACTAAAGGGTGAGAAGAATCTACCTCTGTAATAAGACTCGGCGGATAGTAATTGCATGTAGAATCAGGTTTTTCATGTGAAAATAATTCACCCCCACTTTTCAACCCTTCCTTAACCATTTTGGAAATCTCAGAAAACTGTTGTGAGCTCACTAAAGATCCGACATCTATTGATTTATCTAATGGAGTTCCAAACCTTAGATTGGCCATTCTGGCCTTGAGCTTTTTTACAAGTGATTCTTCTATACTAGCTTGAACTAAAAGTCTTGATCCAGCACAACAAACCTCACCTTGATTATACCATATAGCATCAACTACACCTTCGACAACAGAATCTAAATCTGCATCTTCGAAAACTACAAAAGCTGACTTACCACCAAGTTCTAGTGTGAGTTTTTTCCCTTGGCCTGCGGTAGATTTACGTATAGAGCGACCCACAGCTGTAGAACCTGTGAAAGCAACTTTATTTACATCTGGATGCGCTGCTAAAGCAGCTCCAGTTTCTCCTGCACCATTGATGATGTTTATTACACCCGCAGGAACTCCTGCCTCTTTACAAAGCCCCGCAAAAAACATTGCTGTAAGTGGAGTGTTTTCTGCTGGCTTCAATATAATGGCGTTTCCCATTGCTAACGCTGGTGAAATTTTCCATGCAAGCATTAAGAAAGGGAAGTTCCAAGGTATTATTTGGGCTACGACTCCTACGGGTTCTGAGTTTTTTAATTCTGACTTCTGAAGTTGAGCCCAACCTGCATGGTAGTAAAAATGTCTTATCGCAAGTGGGATATCAGAATCTCGTGACTCGCGAATAGGCTTACCATTGTCTAAGGACTCTAAAACAGAAATAACCCGTGCATTTTTTTGAATAAGTCTAGCCAATGCATATAGGACTTTTGCCCTTGAGTGACCACCAGATTTATACCATTTTTCCTGAGCTTCACCTGCAGACTTAACGGCATTATCAATAAGTTTCTTGTCAGCAATCTCGATGTGAGCTAAAGTGCTATTGTCGGCGGGACTCATAACAGTTATTGTCTCAGCATCCTTTATTGAAATAAATTCCCCTCCAATAAATTGGCCAAACTTATTATTATTATTTGTAAGCCATTGCATGGCTTCTTTATCGCTCTCTAGAGCCTTGCTATACTCTAGTTTTTCGAATGATTTATCTAATTTCATTATCTATTGCTAAAGGTTAAGATATTGGATGTCTATAGGCTGCAGAATAATATCCACTTGTAAAATGGTCAAGTTGGCGTTCAATATCTCCTAAAAGACTTGAAGCTCCGAATCTAAATAGATCTGGCTCAAGCCATCTTCGCCCTAATTCTTCCTGCATTAAAGTCATAAACTGTAATGCAGTTTTAGTGTCACTAATTCCGCCCGCGGGCTTGAACCCAATTTTATAGCCGGTTTTTTCGTGATAATCTCGTATCATTCTAACCATTACTAAACTCACAGGGAGAGTTGCGTTAGTAGGTTCTTTTCCAGTAGATGTTTTAATAAAATCAGCACCAGCCATCATGCAAACCTGCGCTGCCTTTGCTATATTAGTTAGGTTACCTAACTCACCTGTTGCAAGTATTGTCTTAAGGTGAGCATCTCCACACGCCTCTCTAAATGACTTAACCTCGTCATAAAGAGCTTTCCAATTGCCTTCAAGAACGTGGCGACGTGAAATAACAATATCAATTTCATCAGCCCCTGCAGCAACAGAATATTTTATTTCTTCTATTCTAAGCGGAAGTGGGGATAGTCCTGCTGGGAATCCTGTAGAAACTGCAGCCAAATGGACACCAGAAGATTTTAATTGCTTTGAGGCTACACTTAGCATCTCATGATAAACACAAACTGCCGCTGTTTTTATGTTTAAAGAGTCAATTGAAAGCCTAGATTTTAAAATGCTATTTATAGGATTTATTGCTTTGCGGCAAAGTCTGCGTACTCTCTCATTCGTGTCATCACCTGAGAGTGTTGTAAGATCAATTAAAGTTAAGACCTTCAAAAGCCAGGCGGCCTGCTTGTCTTTTTTTATACTGCGTCTCTTACCGTATTCAGCACATCGCTGTTCAACTGAACTGCGATTAATTTTAATATCGCAGAATAATTCTAGTTGAAAATCTACGCCAGGATTTCTTTCTAATTTATCAATCTTCATTAGAAAATGATTTTAAGTAAGAGCTAAGTATTAGCGTTACAGACTTCTCAGCTTGCTTTGCAATAAGCAGGGTTTGTTCATGAGAAAGAGTAACATCACCTATTCCTGCAGCATAATTTGTTAAGATTGACAATGCACATAGTGGAATCCGAGCATATCGAGCTACTATAACCTCTGGGACAGTAGACATTCCAACTGCATCTGCACCGAGAATTCCGAGTGCATTAATCTCAGCGGGCGTCTCAAATTGAGGGCCGCACCACCAAGCATATACACCTTCTGTGATGTTAATGTTATTCTCGTCAGCTGCTGAGCGCATTTTATCGGACAGCTCCTCGTTATATGCATCACACATATCGACGAACCTGTCGTTGCCTATTTCTCCAAAAAGAGGTGATACTCCTGTCATATTTATGTGATCTGTGATCAGCATTAAATCACCTGGGTTTACGTTCTTATTTATCGCTCCAGCTGCATTTGTTAAAACGAGAGATTCACAGCCGATTTCTTTTAATGTTCTAATGGCTACAGACATTGCATCAGCTTTTCCATGTTCGTAATAATGAGCTCGTCCCTGTAGTATAGCTACTTTTGTGCCTTCAATATATCCTAAGATCAATTGGCCGGCATGACCTCCTACTCCAGCTTTTGGAAACCCGGACAAATCTTCAAATGAAATTTTTGAGGTAACTTCAACCTGCTGTGCGAAGGATCCTAATCCGGATCCTAATATTAACCCCACTTTTGGAATAAATCCAGAAGACTTAAGCTTAATTATGTTAGCACAGAATGAAACATGATTAATCATACAAAGCCCAAGTTAACACAGAAATCAATCCCGGTGTCCGACCTTGAGCAAGTTATTAACTTCAATAAGTGACTCCACGGGTAGTTTACATGAGCCCTCTTGGCAAATAAAAAATCTGGTAGATAATTTATCTGTATTCGAAGATGGATATTTCCCGTTCAAAAACTCTGGTTGGCCAGGTAAATTAATGCCGCCTGCTAAGATTATTTGAGGGTAATATTTTAAATCTATTTTTTTTCTTGTATTGATAATTTTATCAGGAATACCTTCAGAAATAGCGACTTCATAAAAAGGTAGTGTGCGCTTCAGTAAAACCTGAGCCCAGTTTGTAGACCTCCTTATATTATTGCTGTTTTCCCAAGCTGAAAGTAGCATTCTATCTGAGCGCTCTATCCAATTAAATTTTGAATCATATCTACCCAAGCGGAAAAGGTTATCTGCCATAGTGGAATTTGAAGACGGGATAACGCTGTCGTCATTTTCTTGCTTTTTTGCAAAAAGCTCTTTTTCCTCATATGAGGTATACCAAAATACCCCTGTATTTGCATCGTAAAATTTATCGAAACTGATCAGCGTTAAATCTCTTGCTTCAATTAACCATTTGGGATTAAAAGTAGATTCATACATATCGATACAAGCTGCAATTGTAAAGGCATAATCCTCTAAAAAAGCATTGATATGTGCCCCGTCTTTTTCGTGATAAACATGAAATAGTGAACCGTCAGCTTTTCGAGCTCTTTTTAAAATAAAATTTATTGCTTTTGCTGCTCTATTGAGGTGCTCTTCATTGCCAAAAGTTCTATAGGCATCACACAATCCACTAACTGTGAGAGCTGTCCAAGATATTAAAACTTTATCGTCTAACCCAGGCTTGACCCTTGGAACGTGACTCGTTTCACCTAAAGCGTTTTTCCCATCTCTGTAGTTTGATAAAACATTATTAATGATATTAAGCCTATCTCGAAACTCTTGAGAACTCAACCCAACAGCCTCTGCGAGATTTTCGTCACTTTCCCAACTCATTAAAACACTATTATCATGTTCCCAATAAGATTTGCCATTAATGTCATAGGCAGTTAATGCAATCTTTAAATCCTCAGGTGTGAGAGCAAGAGCTAGCACATCCTCATCCCAAACATAATACTTCCCTTCAACCCCGTCACTGTCAGCGTCTAAGGCGCTTCTAAACCCTCCAGAAGGATCATCAAGTTCTTGATTTATAAAATCGATGATCCCTAGAGCCACGTCTTTATATCTCGGTTCTGAAAAGACTCTAAAGGCATTAGAATATGTGGTTAAAAGCTGCGCGTTGTCATACAGCATTTTTTCAAAATGAGGTATTTTCCAATCTGTATCAGTGCTATACCGAGCAAACCCACCACCAGCCTGATCATAGATCCCACCTCTTGCCATATTGTCGAGAGTTAGCTTCACTTGAGCAAGGGCATCCTTGTCGTTTCTAACTGTTCCATAATGTAAAAGGAAATCTAAATTAGTCGGAATTGGAAACTTGGGGGCTCCTTTTGAAAGCCCTTTATCCCTGTCCCAAGACCTCCTCCAGTTATCTACTTTCGCATCTATTTCAGCTCCGAATTTATTCCTCTCACTTTTAGACCAAACAAACCCAGCAGCATCCTTAGCTAAACCTTCAACCGGAGCAATAATCAGATCAGAAGACGCTACCCCTTCTGAGAGCTGAGCAGCATATTGCTCTAATTTTTGAATGTTATTATCCTTGAGATTTACAATACTTTGAAGTCTTTCAATAAATGTTGTTCTTGGAAAATAAGTACCACCGAACACAGGTCTGCCATCAGGAAGAGCAACGCAATTCAATGGCCAACCTCCTCTTCCAGTCATTAACTGCACGGCATTCATATACACTGCATCAACATCAGGCCTTTCTTCTCTATCGACCTTAATACTAACAAAGTGTTCGTTTATATAATCTGCAGCCTCTTCATTCTCGAAAGTTTCGTGTTCCATAACATGGCACCAATGGCAAGCGCTATAGCCAACACTTATAAATACAAGCTTCCCCTCTTTCTCAGCTTTCTCAAAAGCCTCATCTCCCCATGCCATCCAATCAACTGGATTATGCGCATGTTGTTGTAAATATGGACTTGATGAGTTTATTAGCTTGTTAGTATGTTTAAATAAAGTAGTGTCACTCATAGGAGCCATAGAATTTGAACACGAACTGCAAGCTAAAAAGGCAGTAAATGCGAATAGAAAGGATGATAAACGCATTTAAATATTAAGGATCTTATTTAACTCGACGCAGGATGTATCTGGTGCAGTAAATCCCTGATGAACCTCCTTCAGTAGGTGATTGAACGCCTGTATTTGAAAAGGCAAGTTCCCAACCTTCATCGCTGAGTTCATTTAATTTAGAGACCACATCTTGATCATTTTGAAAGATGTTCTCCATCTTAATCCCCATCATAGAATATAGGTTTTTAATTTTCTGTTCATCGAGTTCTCCATCTCCTCCATCTATCAACATTCTGCTACGCCCTGCACCTCCAGGAACAATAGATTCAATAGTAGTAAATACCAAGTATTCATACGAAGGCGAAGGGGTGTTGAAAGCGAAAATTGAGACAATAATTGCAATCGACAGACTTAAAACAAATATTTGATTTTTCATAATATAAAGTTAGTATAAATTTCTTTAAAATAAGGTATTCGCATCACTACATTTGCGCCATTAATATTATCACGATGCCTCTAAAAGTTACCGATCCTGCAATTTCCTCTCTCATTACTAGTGAGGCTAATCGACAAATAGAGGGAGCAGAACTTATCGCTTCAGAAAACTTCACAAGCGATAGCGTAATGGAAGCTCAAGGATCCATACTTACAAATAAGTATGCTGAGGGATTGCCGAAGAAGCGATATTACGGCGGCTGTGAGTTTGTAGATGGAGTTGAACAACTAGCTATCGATAGAATTTGTGAGCTGTTTGGTGCTGTTTGGGCTAACGTACAACCACATTCTGGAGCCTCAGCAAATGCTGCAGTTATGCTCGCATGTCTTTCACCTGGTGATACGATTCTCGGTTTTGATCTTTCTCATGGTGGTCACCTTACTCACGGATCTTCTGTAAACTATAGTGGAAAGCTCTATAACCCTGTTTTTTATGGAGTTGATGAGAAGACAGGTAGAGTAGATATGAATCAGGTATCAGAGGTGGCAGAACGCGAACATCCTAAAATGATTATTTGTGGAGCATCGGCTTATGCCCGTGATTGGGATTACGCTAAATTCCGTGAAATTGCCGATAGCATAGGAGCCATCTTACTCGCAGACATTTCACATCCGGCCGGTCTCATTGCTGCTAAATTACTTGTTGATCCTATGCCTCACTGTCACGTTGTGACAACGACCACCCACAAAACCTTGCGTGGACCGCGAGGCGGAGTGATTATGATGGGCCAAGACTTTCCTAATCCATGGGGGCGCAAAACAATGAAAGGAATTGTACGCCCTATGTCATCTATACTCGATAGTGGAGTTTTCCCTGGAATGCAAGGCGGCCCACTCGAACATGTGATAGCAGCAAAAGCTGTCGCATTTGGCGAAGCACTAAAGCCATCGTATCGTGAGTACTGTATTCAGGTTGTGAAAAATGCCCAAGCAATGGCTTCAGCTTTTGTTTCTCGTGGCTATCACCTTATTTCTGGAGGAACAGACAATCACCTTATGCTTATCGACCTTCGCAACAAGGACATAACTGGAAAGTCAGCTGAAATTGCTTTAGGAAAAGCTGAAATTACCGTGAATAAAAATATGGTTCCATTCGATACTCGTTCACCTTTTGTAACTTCAGGTATGCGTGTTGGCACTCCTGCCGTTACAACCCGTGGACTTGTGGAGTCGGATATGGAACAACTCGTAGCTTGGATGGACGAGGCTATTATGAACCATGAAGATGAGTCGGTTCTTGAGAAAATCGGAATGGAGGTTAAGGCTAAGATGTCAACTTTCCCACTTGTTAGTTAAGAAGGTTAGTTATAATTGAGGTTTAATTCTCCTTGCTTGAAGGTCCTCATTTCCGACATCGTCTAATGGATTGAAATTCCCATCAGGTAAACCTAAAAGGGTTATTCTAGTCACCTTTCCTTTTGAGAATAGCATTTGGATTTGGGAACAAGTAGCTCTATTTAAACTGATTTCATCCAAATCATCAATTGAGTAATAATGTGCTCTTCCGTTGCCTATTACATCAACACTTGACAGTTTACCCTTCGAAAAATAGGCGAACAAATCTCGGCCTGATATTACGTGGTCTAGAGAGTCATTTGCCGGGCTTAAGACATTTGCATTCCCCATCAATTGCATGCTGGTTGGCCTATTTTCCTTTAGGTTCATCTTTACAGTGTCTCCTGTCATTTCGTCTTCTTCAGACCAAACAACAGGTTTTCCCAATAGCCACATTTCATCAACATTCCTATCCCAAGAAAGCGAATCCCCGCTGCCAGAGAATGCACCCTGTTTAAACACAACCTCTCCCGATGCATATAACATTTCTTCTCGTCGTTCAAGTCTAAGAGTGTTCATTTTAAGAGTGTCAGATCCTTCAATATTCACGATTTGGACTAAATTATCAGATAACCCTGTAACTAAATCATAATTTTCAGTACGGGAAGCGAAGGAGCCCTTTACATTCATAGTTCTACTACTGTCACTTATCATGACGTGGCCCCAAGCCATACCCTCATTCTTATCTCTGTTTACAATAATGCTATCTCCAGATAATAGACCTTGGTCATCCATCATTGATGCCCCGCCAGAAAACCAACCTATACCAGTTTTACCGTTAAACTCTCCTTTCTCACATTTAATAATAGCGCCATTGATTTCAAGATAAGATGATTTGTAAAGCCGCAATGATTTACTATTTCTATCTATAGAAAGTGAGTCAGACTGAATAACATCTTTGAGTTCTAAAATTTCAACGTTGCCTCCAGCATATAATCTATTTGTTGTAGAGCTGTAAACTCCGAGATTACTAGATAAATACCTGTCTCCCTCAATGATTGTTGCCCTCTCGTAGTATGAAACAAGTTTTGTGTCCAGGTTGTAGGTTAGAGATGGGCAGGAAATGTTCAGTGTTTCATGATTAAAAGTTACGCCACCTTTTATGTATACAGAACCTATATCTGGGTCGAGAACACCATAATCAGCTCTAAGTTCTGTTGAGGGTTCTTGTGATATTACAACTTGGCTAAAGACCTCAAATCGGCCATCTTCAAACCGATAAGCGCTATCGCAAGTGAGAATTGCATCATCGAAAGCGAGTTTAACATCGCCGATAAGTCTTGCGGCGTCGGAAATTTCAGGGTTGCGTTCTATCACAGATGCTCCTAAAATATTTATTCGAGTCTTTCCGGAAGCAGCTGTGGAGGTAGAATCTGTTTGTGCTGTGGGAGAAGAAGACGATAAAATAAAGAGCAAAACGAATACGCACGCCTTAAATAGGAGCTTGATAGTATAAGCTTTGTATAGGTTTATTCTCATCCAACGACTCCGGCCGCTACTGTTAAATGCGTGCTGGGATCCACTAAGATAAACGCACCAGTCGTACGATTCTTGCGATAACTGTCAGTTAAAATTGGTGAAGCAGTTTTAATTTTAATTCTCGCGATATCATTTGTAGAAACCACCTTATTTTCCTCATTTCTATGAAGGGTATTAATATCAATACAGTATAGGATTTCCGTGACTTTTGCCTGCACTTCATTGGTGAGGTGTCTAAGAATAAATCGTGAAGAAGGGTTGAGTGGTTTTTCTCCCAGCCAACAAATTCTTGCGTCTAGAACCGTTACAACATCAGGCTGATTGTTCATTCTCACAAGCATATCGCCTCGTGAAATATCTATATCATCTTCAATAGTCATTGTGACGCTTAGTGGAGGGAAGGCTCTTTCAAGCTTTTTGTCCCCAAGGGTAATTTCTTTAATGGTAGACTCTTTTCCACTAGGTAAAGCTATGATCTTGTCTCCTGGTTTGAACACTCCTGAAGCTATACGTCCTGCGTATCCACGGAAATCTCTATGCTCATCGGTTTGAGGCCTTATAACATATTGAATTGGAAAGCGACAGTCTTGAAGATTTCTATCTGCGCCAACATGAACATTTTCCAGATGGTGTAAAAGGGTAGATCCCCCATACCAACTCATATTATCTGACTTATCGACAACGTTATCACCTAAAAGAGCGCTTATAGGGATGAATGTGATGTCTGTGATATCAAGACGTGAACTAAAGCTCTTGTATTCTTGGACTATTTCTCTGTATCTCGCCTCATCAAAATCTACGAGGTCCATTTTGTTGACACAAACCACTAAATGTCTTAGACCTAGTAATGAAGCAATAAAGCTATGTCTGTTTGTTTGCTCCAGTATACCATGGCGGGCATCGATTAATATTATAGCAAGGTCAGCCGTTGATGCTCCCGTAACCATATTTCTCGTATACTGAATATGTCCTGGGGTGTCAGCTATAATGAACTTTCTACGTGGTGTAGCAAAATATCTATAGGCTACATCAATTGTAATCCCTTGCTCACGCTCAGCTCTGAGTCCGTCAGTTAGAAGGCTTAGGTCAGGTCCATTAATCCCTTTTTGGGTGGAAGCGTTTTTAATGTCTTCGAGTTGGTCTTCAAAAATACTTTTAGAATCGTATAGTAGACGACCTATAAGAGTACTCTTACCATCATCCACACTCCCTGCTGTTGTAAAGCGTAGAAGCCCGTTAGTTGTTGTTTCGCTCATAGTTTTTATTCTCTAAAAGTATCCGTCTTTTTTTCTATCCTCCATAGCACTCGAACTCCTCTTGTCATCCATTCTTCCACCTCTCTCTGTAATTCGTGTTGCCGCCACCTCTTCGATTATTTTCTCAAGAGTGTCAGCCTCACTTTCAAATGCTCCAGTGATAGTCAAATCACCAAGAGTTCTGAATCTAATGCGTATTATTTCTGGCTTTTCGCCATCTCTGAGGGTGAGGAATTCAGACATGGCAAGAATTTGGCCTTCACGTCTGATGCATTCTCTTTCGTGTGAGAAGTAAAGACTAGGAAGTTCTATTTTTTCTTTCAGGATGTAATTCCAAACATCTAGTTCTGTCCAGTTGTTCAACGGGAAAACTCTAAAATGCTCACCCGGAGCGTGCATTCCGTTAAATAAATTCCAAAGCTCTGGTCTTTGGTTTTTAGGATCCCACTGGCTGAAATCATCTCTATGCGAGAAAAAACGTTCTTTCGCACGAGATTTCTCCTCATCTCTACGAGCTCCACCAACGCAGGCGTCGAACCTATTTTCTTCGATGGTGTCGATCAGGGTTGTTGTTTGAAGCTTATTCCGGGATGCGTTATTTCCTGTCTCCTCTTGGACCTTCCCCTGAGTAATAGTATCCTGAACGCTGCCTACTATAAGGTTAACTCCCATATCCTGAACAAGTTTGTCTCTAAAAGCTATTGTTTCAGGGAAGTTGTGACCAGTGTCGATGTGAACCAGTGGCATAGGTATCCTTGCTGGAGCAAAGGCTTTTTTAGCTATGTGTGATACTACAATGCTGTCTTTTCCTCCACTAAAAAGAATCGCCGGCTTATCAAACTGAGCCGCGACTTCTCTCATCACGAAAATAGATTCTGCCTCGAGTTCTGTGAGGTGATCTAGATTATATAATTCAGTCATTAATGTTTTTTATTTCTGCCTAGATTACCGTATTTAAACCACACTCTTTCGTGAAAATAATATAGCGCCATTTTAAGAACGATTTCTACCGCCATAAGCCCTGTAGCCTTACTAATATCACCAAAAAATAGATATGCTAAGGCAAAAGTTGTTAAGGAAGCAATAATTCTCCAAGTGATGGTTTTAGCAATATGCCTTAATTTAGAAATCTGCTTGTCCATGATAATGATATAATTATTGAGCGAATTTAGGATGGGCGGCTAATTTCTCTTCAACTGATTCCCAGTTCGTGAAATGAAATCCTCTATCGTCAATATAAACAGTCGCTGCGAACTTGCTGTTACTTACCGCATCGAACAACCCAGACATTTCATATTTCTCAAGCCATTCCTCAATAACTAATGCAGGTCTAGAACTCATTATTTTCAGAACATAACCTTTATCCTTGAGTCTTTGAAGTACTTCTTGAGCTCCTTCCATAGGTGGGTCATACGCATTCTCTAATCCCTGAAAACCATTGCTATATCTGTGTATAACCCCATCAAAATCAACGGCTAGCGTTTTTCTTTTGTCTAAAGTTTTTAGCTCTTTAGAAGGTACTGGTGATGCTTTAAGAATTTTAGAAATACTCTTATCCAAGCTTAAGTCGGTTGTGTCTATATCTATGAAATTAGATATAGGTTTTTCAAAATTCTCTACGTGTCTCTCCTCTCTCCCTCGAATTTCTTCAGTGTGAACAAAAATTTCACAGACCTTAGTGATTGCTTTTAGACCTTCCCTTAGTTCGCGATATGGTGAAACAAGTGAAACTACTACGACCTCCCCTTGTTCGTGAAGATAATGAGCAATGTTTTGAGCCTTTAGTATATTTGCTTCACGGCCAACACGAGAATAATCATTATTTGTGGTGAGACTCCTAAGGTCATCACCGTCAATATGATATGGTTTGTATCCACCTCTTTTAAGTTGCGCTATTAACGCTTCTGCTAAAGTTGTTTTACCATGACCGGGCTGACCGGTAAACCAATAAATCATTTGCAATAATTTTTTGTAAATTTTAAGATCCTTAGCTAAAGTATAAAGAATATATTATATTTCGTTTCTTAAATTACTTTTCAAAATTAACGTCTGCTCTCTATCTGGTCCTACACTTAAGATTGAGACAGGAACTCCTGTTTCATCTTCTATCATCTTCACGTAAGAGATAAGCGTAGCTGGAATATCTGCTACATCACGCAATCCAGTTAGATCTCCACGCCAACACTCAAATGTCTTATATACGGGCTGTACTTCTTCTGGCCTAATGCCATATGGGAGATAGTCGATTTTTTTGCCCTTATGCAAGTAGTGAGTGCATACCTTAATCTTGTCAAACTCTCCAAGAACGTCAGCTTTCATCATACATAGCTGAGTCACGCCATTTACCATAACTGCATACTTAAGCTGAGGTAGATCCAGCCAACCACACCTTCGAGGTCTGCCAGTAGTAGCTCCGAATTCACTACCTGCAGCTCTTAGTTTTTCTCCGGTTTCTTCCAGAAGTTCAGTAGGAAATGGACCTGAACCAACCCTTGTACAATATGCCTTGAAAATCCCGAATACTTCTCCTATTTTATTAGGAGGTATTCCCAGTCCGGTACAAGCTCCTGCTGTAATTGTGTTTGATGAAGTTACAAATGGATAGGTTCCGAAATCTATATCAAGCATAGTTCCTTGAGCACCTTCTGCAAGAATCCCTCTCCCTTCTTTAAGCTCCTTATTAAGGATGTGTTCGCTATCTATGAACTTAAATTTCTTAAGATATTCGACCGCTTCTAGCCACTCCGATTCTCTTTCCGATAAGTCGTACTTGTAATCTTTAAATTGCGCGAGCATATGAACGTGTTTATCCCGTAATAAAGTGTACCGTTCTAAGAAATGTGTGCTTTCAACATCGCCAATTCTCAAACCGTTACGCCCTGTTTTATCCATATAAGCAGGACCGATTCCCTTTAATGTAGAGCCGATTTTTAACTTGCCTTTGGCCATTTCAGATGCAGCATCTAAAAGTCCATGAGTGGGCATAATTAAATGAGCTTTACGAGAAATTACGAGAGAATCGAATGGACTCACTCCGCTCTCCAGCAACCCTTCGATTTCATTTTTAAAAATAATAGGATCTATCACGACACCATTTCCGACTACGTTTAATATATCATCGCGAAAAATCCCACTTGGAATCGTATGAAGAACGTGTTTTTTACCATCAAAAATTATTGTGTGTCCCGCATTGGGTCCTCCTTGAAATCGTGCAATAACACCGTATTTTGGAGTCAGAACATCTACTATTTTACCTTTTCCTTCATCGCCCCATTGGAGTCCTAATAGTACATCAGCTTTCATGCTTCAGTTTTTGTTTTTCGCTTGCGCGCATAAATATTCAAAGAATGATGGAGCACTTCAATTCCGAAGTGCTCTTCTAAAGTCGCTTTTATTTGTTGAATTCTCGGGTCACAAAACTCAATTACCTCTCCCGTATCTGCAATAATCACATGGTCGTGTTGTCTTACTCTGTGACACTTTTCATACTGTGCAATTTTTTCTTCAAACTGGTGCTTCCTCACTAAGTTGCAATCAATAAGCAGCTCCATCGTGTTGTAAAGAGTTGCCCTTGAAACACGACACTCACCATTTTGCATTATCTCGTATAGAGTTTCAACATCGAAATGACCTTGTAAAGTGTAAATTTCTTCAAGTATGGCAAAGCGCTCAGGCGTTTTGCGGTGCCCGTTTTGTTCGAGGTATACCTCGAAAATATCTTTTGCTTGTATGAATATTTCGTCGCTAGACATAAGCTTATAGCAAGTCGCAAATGTAGTCTATCCCTCTTCGTCTACCCTCTCAACTGTGTGAACTCCTGAAACATTTTTCAACTTTGTCATTAAATCTTTCAAATGTGAAGTATTTGTTACAAGAGCTTTAATCGAACCCTCAAAAATACCATCTCTTGATTCCATACTAATGGATTTCATATTCACTTTCATATTATCTGAAATGATAGTAGTAAGCTGATTTACAAGTCCCACATTGTCAATCCCCGTAAAAGCAATTTTCACCTCAAACTGAGCTGCCGCCATACTGGACCATTTTGCCTTCATCATCCGATATGCATACTTTGATAGCATATTAGTCGCATTGGGGCAGTTCTTCCTATGCACCTTAATTCCACCGCTAACAGTTATAAACCCGAATACATTGTCACCTGCAATAGGGCTACAGCAATTTGCTAGCGTGTAGTCAAGCTTCTGCAGGCTTTCGCCTATTAGCAATGTATCCTCCTTCGCATTGGGAATGAATTTTTCTGTTACGACCGTCTTCTTAGATGTACCTGGTTCAGGTCCTTTCGCCCAAACAAATTTCCCCTGTCTTAACTTATAACCCTTCAACTTATCCAATTCAAACGATCCTATAGATATTCTAAAGTACATCTCTTGTGCAGAATCGAATTTGTACTTCCTAAATAGAGACTCTATGTTGCCATCGATAAGTAGAAGGCCATTTTTTTTCGCCCATTTGCTGAATATTTCCCTTCCATATACAGCTTGTGAACGCTCAGCTTCTTTGAGACTGTGACGTATTTTTTGTTTAGCGTTTGTGGTGACAACATATCCAAGCCAATCTTCTTTTGGAGTTTGCTTGCGAGAAGTAATGATCTCGATTTGGTCTCCACTCTTAAGCTCATAACTCAAAGGAACAAGTTTGTGATTCACCTTACCACCTATGCACTCAGACCCCACTCTAGAGTGTATGAGAAACGCGAAATCTAGCGTGGTAGCACCTTTAGGGAGAGTTTTCATGTCACCGTTGGGGGTAAACACGTAGATGTCCTTAGTCTTCAAGTCCATTTTGAAGTCATCTATGAATGCAAGAGCGTCGTCGTCACCGCTTTCTAAGATTTCTCTTATTTGGCCTAACCAATTGTCAATCTGAGAACCACCAGCCTTCTCATCTTTCCCTTCCTTATATTTCCAGTGAGCCGCGAAGCCCTTTTCCGCAACTTCATCCATTCTTTCACTGCGAATCTGTATTTCAACCCACTTTCCAGTTGGTGACATTACTGTTGTATGAAGCGATTCGTAACCATTTCTCTTAGGCAAGCTTATCCAATCTCTCAATCTGTCTGGGTTAGGTTGGTAAAAATCTGTTACAATGGAGTAGGCCCTCCATATTTCCATTTTTTCTTTAGCCCTCTCAGTATTTATAACTATTCTTACAGCAAACACATCGTAAACCTCTTCGAAGGATACTTTTTGTTTATCCATTTTAGACCAAATACTAAAAATAGACTTCGGTCTTCCTTTAATCTCATATTTAATCCCCGCCTCATCTAGTTCCCTTTTAATGGGAGCGCAAAAGCTTCGAATGAATCTTGCCCTTACCGCCTTAGTTTTTCTAAGTCGTGATTGTATTAAATCGTATTCTTCAGCCTCTTTATACTTTAGCGAAAGATCCTCAAGTTCACTTTTTATAGCGTGCAACCCCAATCTATGTGCAAGAGGAGCATACATGTAAAGAGTTTCACTTGCAATCTTTTGTTGCTTATCCGGACTCAAGTGCGTAAGCGTTCTCATATTATCCAACCTATCTGCGAGCTTTATCAATATTACCCTAACATCGCTACTCAAAGTCAGTAGCATTTTCCTAAAATTCTCAGCCTGTGCACTTGTACCAGGCTCGAAAACTCCACTCATCTTAGTCAGCCCATCTACTATATCACTCTCCTTTTTCCCAAACAGATTCTCAACCTCCTCCAAAGTCAATTTTGTATCTTCCACCGTATCGTGTAGAAGTGCGCACACAATAGACGTAGTATCTAACCCTAATTCTCCCGCAACCACTTTCGCTACGCTAATCGGATGGTAGATATACGGCTCGCCACTTTTCCGTCTCTGCTCAGAATGAAATTTAAGTGCGAGGTCGAAGGCCTTACGAATCTTCTTCCTATCCTCTCGACTCTTACTATTGTTTGCAGCACGCAACAATCCCCGATACCTTCTCAGGATCTCTTTACTCTCTTCTTCAGGGTTAATTTTCATTGTGCTTTTTACTTATACCAAATCTACTGAATCCTTCCTTCGTTTATCAGCCTTTCTTAAGGTAATTTCGCACTATGATTGAAGCAAACAACCCATCCCTTAGATCTTGGCTAGAAATTCCTGCAAATTCAGATTTCCCTATCCAAAATCTTCCCTTCGGAATTTTCTCTACAACCTCACTTTCTGCTAGAGTAGGAGTTGCGATAGGAGATAAAGTTCTCAATCTATCAGCGCTCTTAGCTGCTGGATTTCTCAGCACTTCAAATGAACTTCCTTTCACTGAGTCAGATTATTCTGCTTCAACTCTAAATCCTATTATTAATCACGGGAAAGCAGCAACTCGATTACTACGTGCTCGAATCAGTTCGCTTCTAAGTTCTGACTCATCGGAGTTGCGAGTCGCCACCGATTCTCATTCAGCTTGCATCATAGACCTCTCCTCAGTAATGATGCATCTACCCGTAAATGTAGGTGACTACACAGATTGCTATTCCTCAGAGGATCATGCTCGTAACGTAGGGAAGATGTTCCGTGACCCAGAAAATGCGCTTCTACCTAATTGGAAGCACATGCCGGTTGCTTATCATGGACGCGCATCTTCGATTGTCGTTAGTGACACTCCCATTACACGCCCCCATGGTCAGCTCAAGCCTTCAGAGAACGAGCCCCCAGTTTATGGGCCATCCCGCCTCCTAGATTTCGAACTCGAGATGGCGTTCATTACCCACCCGGGAAAATCTATCGGCCTGCCGATTTCAACGGAAGAGGCAGACGATTACATCTTCGGTCTAGTACTTTTCAATGACTGGTCAGCTCGAGATATCCAAAAGTGGGAGTATATCCCGCTCGGCCCCTTCCTAGGTAAAAATTTCGCTTCTAGCATTTCACCTTGGATAGTTACCCTTGACGCCCTAGAACCATTTCGCGTCTCTGGCCCAATTCAAGATCCTAAAGTTCTTCCCTACCTAGAGTATTCAGGGAACTCTCATTATGACATCGATCTTGAAGTGGAAATTGCTACGCCTAATGGAGATTCTAAAATAGTGTGCCGATCCAATTTCAAGCACATGTATTGGAATATGCGCCAACAACTTGCTCATCATACAGTCAACGGATGTAATATTCGCGGTGGAGATATGATTGCGTCAGGCACTATTTCTGGCCCTAAAGAAGGATCTTTCGGTTCTATGCTTGAAATTTCTTGGAAAGGCACTAAGCCAGTTGCTATGCCTGACGGCACCGAGCGAAGATTTATCAATGATGGCGATACAGTAACTATGCGAGGATCAAAAAAATCCACCACAGGAATCTCAATCGGTTTCGGTGAAGTTTCGGGAAAATTACTTCCAGCAAACTAACTTGCTCTTTTCGTCATCTTACTTCTACAGTCGATTTAACTTCTATTGAGTAAAGTCGACACAACCCTCTCAGTAGTATATCCATCCCATAACTTAGGCGCCTCACAAGTCTTGGGGTTTTCTACAGCATTTAAGATTGCAAGTAGATTACGTCCTACTAAGTGATTGGTACCTTTGTCTATTGTGATAGGTCTTTCAGTGTTTTCACGTATTGTAATGCACGGTATATTACAAAAAGTAGTTTCTTCCTGAATACCTCCTGAATCGGTGATCACGAACTCTGAGTTTTTAATTAGTTTTTGAAAATCAAAGTACCCTAAAGGTTCAGTAATCACTACCCCGTCTATTTCTGTTAGTTTATCCCAAAGTCCAATCGACTCAATATTTAAACGCGACCTTGGATGAATAGGAAAAACAACAATACATTTTTTCACAAGTTCCTCAAGCATGCTTAAAATAAAATTTACGCCCTCAATATTATCTACATTTGAGGGTCTATGCATAGTACATAGGCAGTATTCTTTATCGCTAATTTCTAAATCGGATAAAATGCTACTTGATTCAATATCCGAGCTGTGTTTAACTAGGGTATCTATCATGGTGTTACCCACCAAAACTTTAGGGTCATCTGGAGAAGAAATCAATCCTTCCTCGCAAAGATTATTCATTCCAGAATTCTCGGTTACAAAGTGAAAATCTGAGATTTGGTCTATAAGAATTCTATTTACTTCTTCAGGCATAGCTCTATCTCTACTGCGAAGCCCAGACTCAAGATGGGCGATTGAAACACCACATCTATGTGCGGCTAAAGCGCCAGCTAACGAAGAATTTACATCGCCTGGAACTAGCACTACATCGGGTTTAAGCTCTGAAATTAGCTGCCCTAAATCGACAATCATATTTCCAAAATGGCTTGCTGCATCTTCACCTCTAAGAGAAAGGAAATGATCAGGTTTGAGTTTAAATTGATCGAAAAATACACCAGACATTTTCCTGTCGTAATGTTGGCCAGTATGAACGATTTCAACGTTGAAATCGTCAATCGTTTTTGCCACTTCTTTAAAACGAGTAACTTTTATAAAATTAGGTCGCGTTCCTATTACGATTAACAGCTTCATGTACCTGTTATGTCAAATCTGAGATAAGTTTACTAACCGTAATTCCATCTGCCTCGGCCTTATAATTGGTAACTATTCTATGCCTTAATATAGGCAGGGCAACAGCTTTGACATCTTCAATGTCTGGACTGTATTTACCCTCTAGCGCAGCATGAACTTTAGCTCCGACAATTAGAAATTGCGAGGCACGTGGACCAGCTCCCCAGCTAAGATATTTGTTTACGTCTTTTGTAGCTTTATCTCTTCCAGGACGTGTTTTACATGCAAGGTTTACAGCGTAGTTTAAAACGTTGTCAGCAACTGGCATGCTGCGTATGAGTTTTTGATAGCTTAAAATCTCTTCTCCAGACATTATAGGCGAAATAGTTTCACTAACATTTCCTGTAGTTTGTTTTACTACGTTTAGCTCTTCTTCAAAGGTTGGGTAATCGACCCAGGTGTTGAACATAAATCTATCTAATTGAGCTTCAGGCAGGGGATAGGTTCCCTCTTGTTCTATGGGGTTCTGAGTAGCTAAAACGAAAAAAGGAGAAGGTAATTCATAGCTCTTTCCATTTACTGTAACGGATTTTTCCTGCATAGCTTCAAGTAATGCCGCTTGAGTTTTAGGAGGAGTTCGGTTAATCTCATCAGCTAAAACGATGTTAGCGAATAATGGACCCTTAATGAACTCAAACTTCCTTTCATCATTCAGGATTTCAGAACCTGTAATGTCAGATGGCATAAGGTCTGGAGTGAACTGTATTCGGTTAAAAGAAAGTCCTAAAGCTTGTGATACTGTATTTACAAGAAGAGTTTTTGCAAGCCCAGGAACTCCAACAAGCAGGCAATGTCCACCAGCTAGGACTGACATTGTTACCTCGTGAACTACTTGAGTTTGGCCTATAATAACCTTTGAAACCTCATTAATTAGTTTCGTGTGCCTTTCCCTAAGATTATCTAGAGCTTCTTTATCGTTCATGTTATTTAATTCAGACATAATATTTAAAACCTACTTTACCCAACCTACTTTATCCAATCCATATTATAGAGGCAATCTTCGAATGAGGGGGTGATTCGAATGTAAGTATCCGAAATATGTTGTTCTATCCAATCATTCATCTCTTTAGATCTCATATTGTTTTCTACTTGAGATTGAAAAAGTGCGAAGTCATCTTTAGGGTTTGCTCTGTGGGCTACTCTTCTTCCGTCTAGCTTGAGGATGGTCCAGTACCCATTGTCATCTTCATCAAGCAATTGTACGGGTATGCTCACTCCCCCTTCTACTAAAGGTTCTAAAAGGAAGTAAATATTTGGGTCTAACTCGTCTACGCCAAACATAATACCACCATCTCGAGAGTTTACTACTTGGCCTTTTGAATTTTTTGATTTAGTTCTTGTAGAGTTCGATAAAACAGCCGAGTCGAAGGAGAGGCCCCCAGCTTCAAGTGCTACGTGTAGCGAGTCTATTTTAGACTTCAAATTTTCCAAGGCGAAGAGATCCACCTTAGGTTTCATAAGTACATGACATGTGCTAAACAATTCGCCTCTTTTATCTGTAACTCTCAAGAAATGATAACCGAAATCGGTTTCGAAAACATTAGAATACCCATTGAGAGGAGTGTCGAATACAGCAGCCTCAAATTCTGCGACGAAAGCTCCACGTCGAATGTTCTCATAACAACCACCCTTGTATTTAGACCCAGGATCTTCAGAATATCTTGTTGCAGCTAATGTCATAGAGAGCTTACCAGAAGCAACTAAGTTTCTTATTGAATCTAGTGTTGTTCTGACCGCTTGTTTTTGAACTTCAGAAATTTCAGGTTGAAGTACTAGTTCACTGTAACTGATTTCTTCAGGAATAAGAGGCAGTGAATCTACGGGGGTATTTTCAAAATACTCAATAACTTCTGCTGGGGTGGCGCGAATTTCTTGGGAGATGGTCTGCTGCATGGTTTGGGCTAAAAGCTGATCCTTAATCGGCTCAGTGAAATCAGCCTTCCACTCAGACACAGTTTTTCCATATTCAGCCTCAAACGCCTCTACCGAGCCAAGCATCTGAACATAATATGCCAGTCGGCGGTCTATTTCATCCATGATTTGACTGTCTGTTACCTCTAAACTGTCAATTTTTGCATTGTGAAGTAAAAGTTTTTCAAAAAGTAGTTCTTCTATGAACTTGCAACGATCGTTTTCGCCTGACTTCTTTCCTTGAAGCCTCTCTTGTAGCGCTCGATCTTCAATTGAGCTATTGAGGATAATTTCGTCACCCACAACAGCAATAATCCCATCTATTAATTGAAACTTCTCACTGAAGTCTGTCGAATTTCCAGGTTGAGCAAAAGTCACAACTGACGATGTCAGAAAAAAAGCAAATAAAAGTGTGATTCGTAGCATGACTGCTAAGGTAAACTGCTAAGATTAATTAAGGATACTATCTCGAATAATTTCTCCATTTGCCCAAGCATCACTTACCAGCTCATCCCTTAAGTTTTCTAAAATACTACGCCTTCTTTCCTGAATGATTAAATCGACAATTCTTTCTCGAGCAATTGAAATAGGGGAGGGGAGGTCCTTTAATCGATGCTCTAGAATGCGCAATAAATATCTAGAATCGCCATCGGTAAATTCAATTAACCTCCTGTCTCGCAATTGGTCTTCGATGCGGTAAACTTGCATGGGAACGGTTTGTAATAAATCGCTTAAGAACCACCAATAATCTACGTCTAAGGCGAAGTGAGCTCCACGCTCTATAGACCATTGTTCTAATTTAGGTATGCTACTTGAGTCAGCTGTCGTAAGCCAAATTCGGGCCGAGTCCAACATATCCTCTTCCGTATTTATTTCAAAAAACACAGCTCTTAAAACATGCTCCTTTAGTTGAAAAAGTTCAGGGTAATCAGAGTGAAACTTCTCGATTTCTTCATCTTGAACCTTAGTATCTACTCTAGATGCGATAAATTCCCTTTCGAACTGAGTTACAAGTAATGCATTCCTATATGACCTGATTGAAGATTCAAAATCTGAGGAAAATTCGTTGATATTCTTCTCCGCTTGAGCAAGTAATACATTCTCTCTAACCCACCCCTCAATAATACGTTCGCTTAGTAGTGTGCTGTCCTCAAACGACAATTCATCTGGGATTCTGGAGCAAAGGCTATCTAGTAGAAGGTTTTTTCCGAAAGCAGAAACAACAACTTTATCCTCTATTGTTTCATCACTAAAAAAAACACAAGCGTTAAGAGAGACGAGTGCAATTAATACAATAAAGCCCTCACTTTTTAGCATATTAATCGATTAACTCGTATAAGACATCCTTCTTAATAGAAACGGGATATTTCATTCTTAAGCTTTCGATCCACTCATTCTCTAGGAAATCTTGATAGCTTGCTATTACTTGACCACGTGCCTCATCAAGTGTTTTATGCATAGGCTTAATTACACCTATAACATCAATTAATATTACCCCGTTATCACCAATGTTTAAAGTCATAAATCTTGGAGATTTAGAATCTAGACTTAATGTTTTATTTGAAATCGCCGTAAATACAGAGTCAGCCCAGTTGTTGTCGCCCATAGAAAATAGCCCTTCTTCCATTTTAAGCGCCAAAGGCCTTTCCACTATAAGTTCACGCCTTACAGCCACCAGATCATGTCCTTTCTTCACAGCTTTCTTCACCACTTTCGCCACCCCCTCATCTTCACAGGTGTAAATGCCTAATTCTAAGCGTTCTTGCCACATAAATAGGTCGTTATTTAATTCATGGTATCGTTCCAATCCAGATGTATCTCTCACAGCTTTAGACCAAACCAATTCATCGGTTAATTCAAACAAAAGAATACCATCGTGATACTCCTCGATTAACATTCTGAATTCGTTGTGTTTATCTTCTAATCGCGCATCTTCAAAAGCAAGTAATTCCTCCTCTATCATAGAATCGATCATTCCTTCTAGTATGGCCTTAGGAGTGCGAATAAGTCCTCGTGGCTTTTGTGCGTTTGCGTATGCAAGAAAGTTAGCTACTGTAGTTACGTTTTCTAATCGAACAATTTTAAACTCTGTACGACGGTTAATTTGATGAGCAGCCTCTTTCTCGTCTTGTGGTAGCTGGGAAATTTGAGCGTCCGTAATAATCAGTTTATCCTCACCAAGACCTAATGGAATTAATCTCTCACTTGCGATTCCTTGATCAAGCAAGAATTTAACACAAGTCTCAGCACGTCTTTGGCTTAAAGTTTTGTTTGAAGATTTCGTTCCACGGCTGTCAGTATGCGCTTCTAATTGAATGACAAGATTTTCATTTCTATCAAGAAGGTCAACAAGATAATTTAGAGAATCCGTAGAATTTACAGTAGCATTTATTAGAAGATCCGCACTGCCAAGTGGGTAGAGCACAAGCGGCATATCGTACTCGTTTTCTTGAATTGAAAATAAAACTCGACTCAGTTCAGATTTTTTAACGTTTTCAATAGGATGACCTT
>Ga0114996_10001368_pt1 | contig 32894 bp, 35 predicted proteins | sample ArcticOcean_MG_C_4_FD_87039 | JGI IMG/M metagenome (GOLD analysis project Ga0114996, IMG submission 87039) | Marine microbial communities from western Arctic Ocean - ArcticOcean_MG_CB4_134 | ecosystem: Environmental > Aquatic > Marine > Oceanic | place: Arctic Ocean: Canada Basin | collected... | reverse complement strand
TCCGCCGCGTCTCAGACGATGATGACTAGAATCACCTTCGTCTGAAATTCGATCCCTCTGCCCCCACTTCAGAGGGTTCAATGCGTTCTGAGCCCACCTTAATCCATCATGGAAGTGATGCTGCCAGCGATGCCGAGAACACCGGAGCCGATCGCTGCAAAGAAGGCCGACCCGAGTGACATTTCGAGGTCCAAGAATTCCATCACCAGAGTGTCTGTATCGGGGAACATCGAGTACCAAGCCAAGGCACCGATGATGATCGCGGCCGAACCGACGAAGCCCGCCATCATCCCGAACGGCGCACCCACTGGTCCATTTTGTTTCTTGAACGTCATGAAGGCCGCACCGCCGAGAGCGAGAATTCCGATGCCCAAACCGGCTTGTCCCGCCGTGCCTGCCGAATCCGCTTCTTCACACCAATTATATTCACAGAAGAATGAGTTGTATGGGATTGGAATGCCGAATCCTTTCAGACCGACCTGCATTTTTGACAGCCCCATGTCCAGGGTGACGTCCTCACCTTCTTCGGTGATCTCTCCAGACAACCATGCCGGGGAATTGAATGCGTATATTGCAACGATCATGGCGGTGATGAACAGTCCAAGTGACACCCATCCCATCGTGGTGGCCTCGTGTTCTGAGGCTGGCAAAGCGTGGCCTTGCCCGCTCGGCAATCCCGTGAGGACGGGGGCGAAAACCACTTGTTGTTGTGGCGGGGCCGGCGCGGCCATTTGTGGGTCGGTAAACTGCGGGAAGTACTGCTGGGTGTAGGGCAAGGCCTCGTAGGGCGGATATCCCTGTTGAATCAGGGATTTGTAGTACGCATCCGCTTCGGACACGCAAAACACCTCACTTCTTGATCATGAAGCCGATGGCCGCCAGAGATCCAATCCAGAATCCCATGCCCGCAAAATCGTGGACCTTGAAGCCGAACATCTCTGTTGTCATGGAGAGAATGAAGAACAGTCCGAAGTATCCGAGGTGAATGCCGCCAAGAATCATGGTGTTCTTCTTCAGGCCTGCGAGGATGCCGCCGATGATTGCCGTCAGGATGTAGAAGAGTGGCGAGAAGGCGAACATAAGAAGCGGGACAATGATGAGTTCAAAACTTTCTCCTCCGCCGTCGCCAGACCCTGAACCATCAGAGTCTTCAGCAACCATACCAGCCATTTCGCCCATGACTTTCAACATCTCAAATCCGGATAATTCCATGAGGCCACCGAAGGTCATGTAGGGTAGCATCAGTGAGATGATGATTACCACAATAGCGATGAAGGGCGAGTAGTATCTGGATGGCCCCTCATCCATGTTCATGGCGACATTGGCATCGGTACTTGCGACATAGGGTGATGCTGCGACCATGGCGGGGGCTGCCGTCGGAATGGCGGCGACCGGCTCAGCGGCTGCAACGGGTGCTGCGGCCACTGCGGGTGCGGCGCCGAAATCGGGGAAATGTTGCTGGGTGTATGTCACTGCATCAGCAGCTGAGTAGCCCTGGCCGATGAGTCCGTCGTGGTAGGTTTGTGCGTCTGACATGATATATCCCCAGATTCGCGGACAATCGACTTTTGAGATAATGGTTCCGAATCCCCGAAAGCGTCGATTATATCGAGGATGCCCGCGCGCACACGCGTGATGACCACCCTGCGGGCCCCCATCGCGATGTGCCTCGCCCTGCTCCTCTCCCTGCCGATGATCGGTGCGATCGCCCCGCCGGTGGACGATGGATTCGAGGCGCTCGAAGGCGCCCAATTGATTCAGGACGGTTGGACGACGACCATTCCCGACCATGCACCATTGATTTGGAACACGGGTCCATGGTGGACCTGGACAGCGATGGACGCGGATCGCAACGGCATCCACGACAGCCTGCAAACGGCGGTTGGAATCGTTTGGATCGGCCTCAGTTACGACCACACACCGACCCCGGCCGATGTTGAGAATCTGGAGGCGATGGGATTCCAAGCTCGCCAGATCATCGACACCGTCGATGCGATTCTGATCGGTGCGACCGATGTTGAGAACGTCACGTTGTTGTCCGAAATCGACGGCGTCGTGATGGTCGAACGCTATGGTGAGGTCGTCTTCCATGGCGACGTGCAGACGATGGCGGTCAAAGCGCGCAATTCCACCGAGTATCCCGACAGTGCATGGGAGCTCGGCGTCTCAGGTGCGGGCGTGAATATCGCCCTGACCGACACCGGGGTTGACAATGAGCATCCTGGACTGGTGGGAAAATTCGTTGCCGGTTATGATGCGGTCTGCTTCGTCCATTCCGACCCGTTGTGCATCGCGGCGGGCGGTCGGGTCACAGATGGCTCCTTTGACCCCGATGATGGCAATCAGCACGGCACGGCCTGCATGGGCATGGCGAGTGCGACCGGTCTGGAGGCCGATGGCAGCCAATCCGAATTTTACGGCAGCGCACCGAATGCGTCGCTCGTCGATGTGCGCATCGGCACCGATGTCGGTGCGGGCCCCTTCGAGAACTACCTGATCCCACAAGAATTCTACGAATCCGCGATGAATGGCTTGCAGTGGATCATCGACAACAAGGACACGGCATGGCCGGGCGTCGATGAAAGCCTGCACGGGATCGACATCATCTCACTCTCCTGGGGCATCACCAGCCACGAATCCGGCGGCTCGGATGGCACGGACATGCACTCGCGCATTCTCGATGATGCGATGGAGGCCGGCGTGACGGTCTCCAATGCCGCGGGCAATGACGGGCCGGGCAACGATGGGTTCTCGGGCATGAGTTCCTCTTCCCTGTCCATCACCGTCGGTGCGACCGATGACATGAACTCGGTCAGCCGAGATGATGACACCGTCGCGGGCTATTCCAGCCGTGGGCCGCGCCGGGACAATGGCGACGGCAATCCGGTCAACGAGTTGATTCCTGAGGTATCGGCGCCCGGCACCAACATCATCCAGGCCGAGGGTTGTGTGACCAGTGGACTCTGTTCCAACCTCTTCGCTGATGCTTCCCAGAATACCTACACGGGCCGCGGCTCGGGCACCTCCTATGCGACTCCCTCCGTCACCGGCGTGATCGCGCTGATCATCGAGGCGAATCCGGACCTCGGCCCGCTGGCCATCAAAGAGGTCCTCAAACAGACCGCTGAGCGCCGGGGCCCGGCTTCGGCTGAGGCCATCGACCCCTACTGGAATCGCGACTTCGGCTATGGCATGGTCGATGCGCGGGCCGCCGTCGAATTGGCCCTCCATCTGAATGAGACCGGTCAATCAACCACGATCGATCCGACCGTGCAGAATCACCTTCTCAATATCTCGACAGCCGACGACAAGTTGGTCATCAAAGGTCATGCTTGGACCCAGGCGAACGTCTTGGATATCGTCGAATATCGCATCGGCGACGGGCCGTGGACGGAGACGACCTACGAGATTGAACTCGAGACTCTCGAGCCCTTGACCCCCTTCAATTGGACCGTCGCGCTCGACCTGTCCAAGATCATCGGAGATCAGACCATCGAAGTGCGCGCCGTCAAGGGTGAACTCCACTCCCTCCCCGTCCTCGTTGAGGTTGCAGGCACGGGCGATGAATCGATGGGCAGCATGGGCTGGACGGTGATCATCGGCTTCTCGATCTTCGCCATCGTCATCATCGGCACAATGGTCACCATTCTGATGGCCCGAAAGGCGGACGTCGTCATCGAGGCAGAGATCATCGAGGAAGAGGACCTGTCGGCATTGACCGTCGAAGAACTCAAATCGAGATTGAAGGAGAAAGGTTTGCCAATTTCTGGAAAGAAGGCGGATTTGGTCCTTCGGCTTGAGACTCAAACCGCTTAAGGGCAAGAGGCGGTTGCCTGCGCACATGGCCGGCTTTTCTGACCGGGCGCTCTCGCTCCAACCGACGGGCGTCCGTCGCATGTTCGACATGGCCGGAGACGACGTCATCTCCTTCGGCCTGGGTGAGCCGGATTTCCAGCCGCCTCAGGTGGCCATCGACGCCATGTGTCAAGCGATGCGCGACGGGCATAACAAGTACACGACCACGGCGGGGTTGCCCGCTTTGCGCGACCGAATCGCCGCCGATTGGGGCGCATATGAACCAGGCATGGATGCCAACAATGTCTGCATGACGATGAGCGGCACCAACGCCTTGCTCTGCTGTTCGTTGACCCTCCTGAATCCAGGGGATAGCATCCTCCTTCCTGAGCCCTACTTCCCGCTCTACGGGCCCGATGCCATCCTCTGCGGCGCCGAGCCGCGCTACTACCCCTGCCTCTTCGAGCACGAATTCGTGCCGCAGATCGAGGCGCTGGAATCCTTGGTCGATGAGACGACCAAAGCCATCCTCTTCAATTTCCCATCCAATCCGACCGGTGCGACCCTCGATGCGTCAGAGCGCGACAGATTGCTGGCCTTCGCCGCTGCGCACGACCTGTGGATCATCACCGATGAGGTCTACGATCGCATCGTGTACGATACGAAACACATCTCCTTCCTCGGTACGGGATATGAGAAATTGTTGTTGGTGAATTCCTTCTCCAAGACCTTCGCCATGACCGGCTGGCGCATCGGTTACGTGCTCTCGCCCAATCTCGAGGCGATGGAGCAGATCATCAAACTCCAATATTATGTGACGGCCTGTTCCAACGATGCCATGCAATATGCGGTCCTCGCCGCCTTCGATGGGGCTGGTGATTATCCCGAGCAGATGGCGATTGAATTCAAGGCGCGACGCGACCTGATTTGTGCGCGATTGAACGCCATGCCAGGCGTCACCTGCCACGTGCCAGAGGGGGCGTTCTACGTATTCCCCAGGGTCGATGTGCCGGGGATGTCCTCCGAAGATGTCGCCATGGAGTTGCTCAAGGGTGGTGTGCTGTGTTCGCCCGGTTCCGCCTTCGGGTCTTCGGGTGAGGGGCACCTTCGCTTCGCCTATACGATCGGTCGCGAGGACATCTCTCGCGGGATGGACAAGGTCGAGGCCGTGCTCTCCCGCCTTCGCGCTGCCGTCTGAGGTGAACCGATGTCGATGACGGCAGACATATTTCGCTTGGTTCTCGGGCTACTCTTCGGCATGCTCGTGCCGCGGATTCCCTTGCTGTTTTTCACGCGATTTTTGAATCTAGAGCGCGGTCTCCACCCCCATCCTGACCCGACCCCTGTCGATGTGCCGTTGATTCAACGAATGCGCCTGATGCGGCGGGTTCACGGAATGGGCTGGATTCTCGCCATATTGCCCCTCGGTCTCGGCCTGTTCGTGTTGCGGGTCTCACCGCAGTCCTTCGCCTTTGGATTGGTGGCGGGCGTGGCCTGGTTCGCCATCTCGCGCATCGTACCGCAGGATGTGGAGATGGGCCTGGGCATCATCCCGATGTCGCTGGTTCGCGAGGTCAATAATTTGCGTCAAATTCAGTCGCCGTGTTGTGATCGACCCTTCCTCCAATGGGAGGTTCGGGCCGTCCGCTGTCGGTTTTGCCGTGCCGTTCACCTGTCGACGCCACGGCCGGACCTCGGTCGCTTGCGATCAGATGGGCGGCTCATCGGTGCCTTCCGCATCCTGCTCGCCGACGGACGTTCCATCTTCCCCCTCACCGAGAGCGTCGAGCTCGGAGGCGAGGTCGGCGAAGAAGAGTGAATCTGCATCACCCTCTGCCTCGGTCGTCTCCCCGGGCGCGGGCAGGCCCGGAAGTTCGTCCTCTTCCTCTACCTCAGAATCCTCCCATTCCGCATGGGTGCCGATGAGCCATCGGGGTGGGTCCTGATCGCCTCCACCGAGCACGGCCATCGTCGTGAAGATGGCCATCGGCAGCAGAGAGAGAGCGACCAGAAGATCGAGGAAACTCGACTCGGGAATCTCGACCGGAATCGGTAACACCGCTTCGAGGAATTGCTGTTCGACGTGGATGTCCTGCCAACGGCCGACATCGAGGCCGAGGCCTTGGAAGGCGATGGCGACGATCGTCCGTTCAATCAACCACAGCAGGAGGACGGGGAAGAGCCAGCCCAGACGGGTCCGATCGACGAGGATTCGCCGCGCAATTGCCGCCGCACCGACACTTCTCGCCGCAATGATCGGGAAGAGGCGCAATCCGATGACCAATCCGGCCAGATAGATGAGCAGGGAGAGCTCCAGCAGGCTATCGTCCTGCAGCCAGCCGCTCGGAGTGAAACGCAGAACGAGCAATGGCAGCATGATGAGGACGATCTGGACCGGTGCGGCGAGCAGTTGCAAGCCGCCGTGGACCTCGAGCAGATGGCGTCCTTTCTCCCGCACCTCGTGGTGGACGATGCGGGTCACTCGCCCGTAGGGCGAACCGGTCAATGTCAACCGCGCCCGGTCGACCATGTCGGCATCGCGCAATCGTCGCGACAGGCCGAGCACAGGCATCCATCCACCGGCATCGGCGACCCGGGTCGGCATGTATCCACCGACGGCGAGTCCGAGCACCAGAGAGATGAGCCCATACATCACGGCAGCACTGATGATCCACGGCAACAATTCGACCTGAAGATGCACCGTGTAGGTATCCCAATCCATGGCCAGAATGTAGGTGAAAGTAAAGGCGAGAATCGGCGCGACGAAGACCTGTGTACTGATGATCAGCGTCAGCCAAATTCTGGCCAGAAATGTGCCCCTCTGAATCGCCAACAGAGCCGCTGCCTCTGAATTGAACCATGAGGCTGTCGGCGGGAATCCGAGGGTGGAGCGGGATTGCGGACCGCTTCGGTTCGAGCGGAATCGAATGACCCTGTCTTAGACAGGGTTCAACCAACCTTAAGACCGGCTCGCAGGTGGGACAGTCGTTGATTCTGATGAGAAACGCTCGCTCTTTCTTGATGCTGCTCGTTCTTCTCGCCGCATTGATGGGGCCGTTTGCCAGCACCGGCATCGAACTGGACCCGGCAACACCTGTCGATGAGACCGGCGGTCGTGCCTTCCTCGACCTCACCGTCATCGATGTCGGGGTGGGCAATGCGACCACCTCGGCCCAGAGCTGGGATCAGCCCGATGGTACGACGGTCGACTACATGCTTCGCAACGTGATGTACGAGGTGCGTGTGACCTTCAAGAACGCCGGGACGGGCATCTCCACGGTAGATGCGGTCGGCACTTTGGACATCGTCCACCCGATCGGTCACGTGATGCAGTCCTGGTCATTCAACCTCAGTTTGGCTGGAGGTCAAGCCCGCGAAGAATTGGTCGAATGGGCCCCTTCCGCAGCCCACAGCATCGCCGATGAGAATGGCACTCTGTCCGGCGGCCTCATCTTCAGAGGCACGATTGCAACGGCCATCGCCGGTACCGGAGATGACGAATCCAACAACGAGTACGAGGAGCAGATCCCCGTCGCCTTGTGGCATGACTCCATGGAGGGCACGGTCGGCACCTACAACATCCCCACCTGGGCGGCTGTGACCTATACATCCCGAAGCCCGAGCAATCTCTACGGCACCTCCAACTGGCGCACCGACAACAGCAGTTCGGCGGCTGGTAACAAGCACTGGCGCGTCTCCGCACCGGGCAGCGATTATGCCTCCAATACCGATGAGATGCTCAAATTCGGTTGGTGGGTCCCCGGCGGTTCTGGCTGTGAGGATCCCGGCCACGGTCTCGGTTATGGCCAGTTCGACACCGATGTCCAAACCGTTCACGGATGGTCTTTCTGTGCGGCATTCATCAACAATTTCGATTGGATGACCTTCCAATGGGTCACCGAAGCATGGGGCTCGATGGGAGCTGGGGATGAACTGGCGATGGAGGCATTACGCTCCTTCAATTCGATCGAGGCCAACAATCTGACCGAGGCCGGCTTGTCGAACACGGCGGGCGAGTGGACCCGCGTCGTTTGGGATATGTCCGATGTTCACCGGGACAATGCCTACGAGATCGCCTACACCAAGATCGCCGACCCGTCGCTCGCAAGCGAGGGCATTCACATCGATGATTTCGTCCTGCTCGGCGTCGAAAAGGTTGCTGAGTACACCGTCACCCTCGATTGCGATGATCCCTTGCCCAATGCATACGTCGTCATCCCGGCCGACCCGAACCCCCCTTCACTACGCTGTGAATTGACCAATAATGGCTATCGAAAGGCCGGCATGTCCCTCTACACCGAGGTCTCGAATGCCACCTGGATGAACAACTTCCCCCTGCGCATTGACAGCGCCAACATTCTCGACCACGACAATATGGTCTCATTGCCCGAATTGGATGGCGGAGAGATGACCGTGTTCTGGATCAATCTCTCGGTCCCTGAAGGCTCGAATGTTGAATCCCTGAACTGGACGGTCCGCTTGACCGACGGCTTCTCTTCAGATGTCAAAGTCGAAATGATCATCCCGGTATCGGTCTCCTCCTCTTTCTCGGTGAGAATCAATCAGGTGACGCCCTCCTACCCCGCCCTGACCCTGCTACCCGGTGAGACGGGCGACGTCCTGATGCGGGTCAAGAATACCGGCAATCAGTTGGCGGATTGGAATCTCGGCGCCTACTTTGACAGCACCTTGTGGGGCGTCTCCAATCTCGGATGGTTCGAGGATTGGGATGAGGATGGCAACGAGACTGAGATCACCCTGATGTCATTGAACAAGGGTGAGGACCTCGAGGTCATCGCTCGCTTCACCGCCCCCGACCAGATTCCGCCCGGCTATGTCGAGGTCTCACTGGTCGCCAGTGGTGTTGCGCCCGCGAATGCACAGTCTGTTGACCGCGTGACCATCAACGTGCCCTCGATGCAGGATGTCTCGGTCACAGCGGTCGAGGATACCATCGTCGCTGAGGCCAATGGATTCACCCGAACCATGGCCATCACCGTGCGCAACTTGGGCAATTCACCCGAGGTCTTCGATCTCTCACTGGATGCGGATTGGCACATCGATGCCGCATTGAACACCCAGGTCACCGAGCAGGTGGATCCCTTCGGCGGCGAGACGACGGTCATGGTCATCATGCCGATGCCGATGGGTTTGCTGCCCTCGTACTATCCGATTACCGTGATCGCGACATCTCAGACCGACTCGAGTTTGCAAGGCTCTGGACAATTCACGCTCGAGGTGTCGACCACATACCTCATCGATGTCGAGGACAAGGACATGGCCGGCCAGCAATTCCGCGGCGGCGATGAGCCGAAAACGCTCAACTTCGAGGTCACAAACAATGGCAATGAGGTCGATGCATTCAGCATCGAACTCGAACTTGATTCCGACGTCGTCGCCAGCATCACCGGTGGCATCAGCGACGGTCGTTCGGTCTACATCGAACCGGGCACATCGACCAATATCACGGTTGAATACGCCTTCGTCGCCGGCTCGGCTGGCAGCAAGACATTGACCCTCTCCGCCACCAGCGTCGAGGGATTGGACGCCGGACAGACCGTGACCGAGAACGGCGAGGCTGTCTTCCAAGTCGGTTCATTCGGTTGGCTCAACCTTCAGGCGGGCGAGACGATTCACATCACCGAGGCCGGCACGCACACCATGACGGTCACCGTGCACAACCGCCACTCGACGAATACGCAGTTCTGTGAGCCGAGAATCGATGCGAGCAGCGATATCGACTTCCAGATTCGCGTCGCACAATCCGACCGCTCCTTCGTGCTCGAACCGGACCTCACCCGCACCATCACCATCGAGATCACCCTGACCGATACCCATCTGGCGAATCTGCCGGATAAGACGAATGAATTCTCCTATGTGCTCAAGGTCGATGCGGATGATGACGTGGCCGAGGCGACGCTGAATTTCAAGGTCGATCAATACATCGAATCCGAGACCGCGGCTCAGGCTGAGGATGAGGGCTGGTTGCAGAATATCGTCCTCTGGATCATGGGGATTGTAGCGATTCTCACCCTCGGACTCGTCTTGGCGAAGGTCTTGATAACCACCGAGCATGAAGATGAGATTTCCACTCTCGGTGGCTATGAGTCCAGTCTCGGTTTGCCCGAGGCACCGACCCTGCCCGATGCACCCAGTCTACCCAGTGCGGATTCCACTGCGAATTCGATGTACGGCGGCACACAGGAGATCTTCCAACAGCCGGTCTTGGCGACCCCGCCACCCCCCTCGGTTCCCGAGGCAGACCCAGTCGCTACGCCCGAACCCGCGCCGGCGGCACCCTCCCAGGGACCGCCCGTGCCCTCCACCGGACTGCCTGAGGGCTGGTCGATGGAGCAGTGGGCGCACTACGGCGAGGAGTATCTGCGTCGCCAGGGCGGCGCTTGAGCCTTCACGTCGCCTTTATGAAGGCCCCCTCGGTGGGCTGCTCGCTCCGTAGGAGCGCAGTGCAGGAGGAATCCGACATGTATGGTGGACAACAACCGATTTTCATTCTGAAAGAGGGCACGAACCGCACCAGCGGAAAGGGCGCTCAGAGCAACAACATCGCCGCGGCAAAGGCGGTTGCGGACGCGGTTCGCACCACCCTCGGACCGAAGGGCATGGACAAGATGCTCGTCGACAGCATGGGAGATGTCGTCATCACCAACGACGGCGCGACCATCCTCAAGGAGATGGACATCGACCACCCGGCGGCCAAGATGATCATCGAGGTGGCAAAGACCCAGGAACAGCACTGCTACGACGGCACGACGAGTGCGGTCGTCATCGCCGGTGAGCTGCTCAAGCGCAGCGAGGACCTGATCGACCAGAACGTGCATCCCACGGTCATCTGTGAGGGCTTCCGTCTGGCGGCTGACAAGGCGGTCAACCTGCTCGATTCCCATGCAATTGAGGCCAGTGAAGCCACCCTTCTGGAGGTCGCAAAGACCGCGCTCACCGGCAAGTCCGCCGGCGCTGTCAAGTCCTTCCTCGCCGAGATCAGTGTCAATGCGGTCCAGGCCGTATCCCGTGAAGAGGACGGCGAGATCATCGTCGACCTCGACGATGTCAAGGTCGAGAAGAAGCAAGGTGGTTCGATCAAGGACAGCACGCTGGTCGACGGCATCATCCTCGACAAGGAGCGTGTTCACAGTGGCATGCCGCGCTCGATCAACGGCGCCAAGGTCGCCCTCATCAACTCCGCCATCGAGGTCAAGAAGACCGAGGTCGATGCGAAGATACAGATCACCGACCCCTCGATGCTCGCCCAATTCCTCGAGGAGGAAGAGAGCTATCTGCGCGGCCTGGTCGAAAAGATCCAAGCCGCGGGCGCCAATGTCATCGTCTGTCAGAAGGGCATCGACGACCTCGCCCAGCACTACATGGCAAAGGCCGGCCTCTTCGCCGTCCGCCGAGCCAAGAAGTCCGACATGGAGGCGCTCGGCAAGGCGACCGGTGGTCGCATCGTCACCAATATCGATGACCTCTCCGACGCCGACCTCGGCCATGCGGCCAAGGTCGAGGAGCGCAAGATCGGCGAGTCCGACATGGTCTTCTTCACCGGCTGCCCCGAGGCCAAGAGCGTCAGCGTCCTGCTGCGCGGTGGCACCGAGCACGTGGTCGATGAGATCCGCCGCGCCTTCGACGACGCGATCGGCGTGGTCAGTGTGGCCCATCAGGACGGCAGCGTCCTCACCGGTGGCGGTTCGGTCCTCGCCTCGATCTCCCGGGATCTGCGCGCCTATGCCGAGGGCGTGGGTGGCCGCGAACAGATGGCCATCGAGGCCTTCGCGGGTGCGCTCGAAGTCATCCCCCGCACCCTCGCGGAGAACGCGGGCCTCGACCCCGTCAACACGATCATCGAACTGCGCAAGGCACATGCCGAGGGCAAGTCGACCTACGGAGTCAACGTCTTCGAAGGCGGCGTCATGGACATGGCCGAAGCCAACGTCCTCGAACCCGTTCGCGTGGTCGAGCAGGCGATTCAATCCGCCACCGAGACCGCGGTCATGATTCTGCGCATCGACGATGTCATTCAGAGCCGTGCCGGCGGCGGCGCGGGTGCCGACATGGCAGCGATGGGCGGCATGGACGGAATGGGCGGCATGGGCTTCTGAAGGCCCCGCTCTCCCCCATAGGTTGAAGAATCGATTTCCGGTGGCAAGCCCTGTTCAGCCCGTAGGGCTGTGTGAGGTCTTCGTCATGAGTGCCATCGTGAAGGTCTGGATTGACGAGGGTTGTATCGTCTGCGACGCCTGTGAGACCATCTGCCCAGAGGTCTTCCACGTCACCGAAGACACTTGCGTGATTCTCGACGGTATCAAGCCCGGTGAATTCGGCGATGACATCATCGAAGCGGCCGAAGCCTGCCCGGTCGACGTCATCATGTACGAGGCGGCAAACGGTGCTGAGGCACCGGCGGAAGAAGCCGTAGCACCCGTCGCAGCTGTCACTGAATCCGCACCTGCGGCCGAGGCTGAAGCCCCGGCCACGGCAACCTCGGATGACCTGTTCTCCGGTGACCGCGACCTGCATCTCCTCTTCGGCAGCCAATCTGGCAACTGCGAAGCCCTCTGTGCATCGTTTGCGAAGAAAGCCACCGATTACGGTCTGGTCGGTCATGTCCACGACATGGACGGATTTGACCTGGCGAGCCTGGCGGGCATGAAGCGTGTGATGATCGTCTGTTCGACCTGGGGCGAGGGCGACCAACCCGACAATGCAGAGGCATTGTACAATGCGGCGAAGGCGGCGAGCGATCTGTTGCCGAGCACCCACTTCTCCGTTCTCGCACTAGGGGATACCTCTTACGAATTCTACTGTCAATCCGGCAAGGAATGGGATCAGGTTCTCGAGAATCTCGGCGGCACCCGTGTGGCCGACCGTGTCGACTGTGATGTCGACTACGATGTACCTGCCTCGGCCTGGATGGCAGGGGCGATGGCCAAGATCGCCTGCGTTGATGGCGCCGGTGTCTATCATGCCGACAAGGTCGACGAGATGAAGGCCCGCGCGGCGGGCGATGCAACGGCGGCTGGCTCCGGCGAGGTGGCCGTGGTCGCCCAGCCGGAGATTCAACTGACGGTGAACATCTTCCGTTACGATGCGGCGACGGGCGAGACCGGTTCAGATGCCTGGGCTTGCGCCTTCCCCGGCCATGTCAGCGTCCTCGATTTGCTGCGCAGCCTGCGCGCGACCCAGGATGGAAGCCTGACCTTCCGCGACGGTGCCGCCGACGACCCGACCACCGGGGTCAGCGTCAACGGACGCCTCGTCCTTCCCGGCATGACCCGCCTCTGTGATGTCGTGCGCGACAAAGGTGCCGGCCCGACCCTTCGCATCGAGCCGCTGCCCGCCTACGAGGTCATTCGAGACCTTGCGGTCGACCTGTCTTCGTTCGAGAATCTGCGCGTGGGGATCTCGCCGTGGTTCGTCGGTGCCGAGCGCGAGGGCATGGATACGAATCAGGGTGTATTCGGTCTGATGGATGCCTCGGTCGCGATCGATTTGCACGCCACCAATGATGTTGCAAGCCCCCAACTCCTGCACGCGGCTTCCGATGCTGTGCCTCACAATCCGCGCTACCTCGGACCGGCCCTGATCGGTCATTTGTGGAACCGGTCCTGTGATCCGCGTATTTCCGACAAGTCCCGAACGGCGATTACCGAGACGCTCTCGGGCGCGACCGGCGCCAAGGCTGAGGCCGACATGGCGAGCGTTCGCCGCCAAGGCCGCATGGGTGCGACCGGTGCTAGCGCACTCCTTGCAGCGAAGAATTTGGCGTTGGCCCACGACGGCTACAATGGCCGCCACGGCAAGCATGTCTGGTGGTTCACCTGGTCGGTCAAGAGCAGTGGATTGCTCAACGAGACGATTCTCGCAGCCCAGACGATGGGCCCGGTCGGCATGGTGCGCAACCTGCCGCAGATGCTTCGCATGACCACGGGCTTCACCCGTACGGGAGGACCCCTGATGCGCGATAAGCAGGCATTCCTCGCCGCGGTGGGCGTACCTGCGAGCATCGGGAAATTGCCGAAACTGGTCAACACGGCCATCGATGACCACCATGAGGTGGTCGCGATTTACAATGCGCTGGACGCGCGATTCTGAGGTGATTCTTGTATGGCGAAAGGACTTCGATATGCCTACTACCCGGGCTGTGTCGCGCAAGGAAGTGCACGCGAGGTCGAGGATGCCGTCCAAGGGCTCGCCGCTGTGCTGGGCATCGAACTGGTCGCCATGACCGGTGCGGCCTGCTGTGGCGCCGGTGTGATGAAGCAGGCAAATTGGAAGCTTCAGGCCACCATCAATGCGCGAACATTCGCTCAAGCCGAGGCCGATGGACTCGACGTGATGACGCCTTGCGCTTCTTGCCAAGGCAACATGCACGAGGACCTGGTCTCACTGCAAGAGGATGCAGTGCTCCGTGAAGAGGTCAACGTGATTCTTGAGCGCGTCAGCGGTCGCCGCTTCGAAGGTGGTTTGCGCATGCGACACCTGCTGCAGATTCTGGTCGAAGATGTCGGCCTCGATGTGATCGCCTCCAAGGTCGTCAATCCAATCAATTTCCCGATCGCCGGCTATTATGGCGCGCCGATGAGCCAAGAGGGTGCCTGTGGCGATGATGATGCCTACGACCCGTCTTACTTCGAGCAGTTGATCGCCGTTCTCGGTGGCAAGCCCGTGGATTGGGATGGCCGCACGGCGAGCGTGGGATTCCCCGGTCTGCTGTCTGAGGAGAAGACGGCGATGCGGATGACTGCGGCCGTCTTGAGCGAAGCCAAGCAGGAGGGTGCGAAGATCATGGCCACGGCCTGCCCGCTGTCCCATGTCAATCTCGACACCTATCAGGTCAAGGCCGGAAAGGTCAGTGGAGAGAAGACCTCGCTCCCGGTCATCCACCTGCCTGAATTGGTCGCTTGGGCGATGGGTTGCGACATCGACCGGCTCGCCCAACTGCGAACCCGAGTGATGGTCACGGGCGATTGATTTCTGCCTCAATCCCCGCGCAGAATGCGGACGATTTGACTGGCCAATGCCACCGATAATCCCGGCACGGCGATGATGTCTTCTTCGCGCGCACGCGCGAGGGCGGCCATCGTCGGCCATCGTTCGAGGATGCGACTGGCAAGTGCCGGACCGATGCCCGGCACCTGTTCGAGCATCGCGCGGGTGATGCCGTTCGCTTCGACGCGTCGCGCTTCAGCCAACGGGCTCGTCGTCGCATCGAGGATCGGATTTTCGGGGTCAAAGGCCCCGCCCACGACAGCATCCGCAGCGCCGATCGCTGCCGTCTCGACCGCATCGAGAGCCCGGTCCGGATGGTCGGCAGCGCGCAGTCTGCGCACGGCGGCAGCGGAGAGATGCTCGAGCATTCGGGTCTCGCGGCGCGCCGACACTGCGATGAATCGAGCCGTCTCTGCCGTGTCGGCCGCGCTGATGATGGACAGGCCATAATCGAGGGTCAGGGTGGCGAGAGCACCCATGATCGCTTGGCCGTGCACCACCCTGTGTTGGTAGATGTCAGCCCCTTCGAGGATGAGCAGGGCACGTGGGGCGGCGCCGACCAGCCGTGTCGCCTGATCGAGCAGTCGCCCATCGAGCAGAGAGTCGACGAAATCCCGGGTCCCTTTGCGTTCGATCAAGATGCGGTCACCGATGCGAACGTCGCCAACCGGCAAGGTGGCGATCTCCACGGTCAGCCCCTCTTGGCGGAGCCGGGCGGCGAGCGCGCTGCTGCCCTCGCGGTGGTCGACGGTGACGACCACGCCGTCACCCTCGGGCAGGGGCGCCTCTTCTTGGAGGGATTGAACCAGACTCTCTGCCGCGAGCAACGGCATGTCGATGATCATCCGGCCGGGATTCTCAGCCGAGGGATAGGCATCCAATCCCGCCTGGCCACGCGGTCGCAGTCGGTCGGCGATATCCGTGGGGTCACGCCTTGTCCTGGCCGGTTCGGGGGTGAGAACGACCTCCGGTGCCACCGTGTCATCCAACACGGGGGCCAATCGATTCGATTCGGATTCCAAGAAGGCGGATGCGCTTCCACCGCCGGCGATCGAGAATGCGGTCAGGTGGGCCCCTTCTGCCCGCACCGGTGCGCCACCACGTTTGCGACGCACCTGTTGAATCGAGCGATGCATGCGCTCCTCTCGATGCTTGGCCGAGGCCCGCGCCCCTTCGTCACGGGTGTCTTTGGCGATCAGCACATGGACGGTGCCGGCCCGCTGACGACCGGTGCGGCCACGTCGCTGGATGGTGCGAATCTCACTGCCGACCGGCTCGTAGAAGATGACGAGGTCGGCATTCGGCACATCGAGTCCCTCCTCGCCCACACTGGTCGCGACCAAGACGTTCGAAACGCCGGAACGGAAGGCATTGAGACTCTCGAGTTGGACCTTCTGACTCATTCCCGCAGAGCCTTCACGGCTGGTTTGGCCGACGAACCGCTGCGGTAGGGCCAACTCGACATCGCCGAGGGTGCGCACGATCTCCTCGACCGTGTCGCGAAGATTGGCGAAGACGATGATGCGACTCTTGGGACTGGATTTCAACTGTCGGCGAACCATGCGCCGAACCATCGTCACCTTGGAGTGACATTCCTCCATTTCAGCCAGACTTTGACGCAGTTGGTCGATGCGGGAATCTGCCGCGAATTCACGCGCGTTCGCCGACTCGTCCTCGCCACCTTTTCCGGCCCTTGCCAAGGTCTCACGGGTGGCGGCGACACCTTGGCAGAGCAGGCAGGAGATGAGATTGCTCAACCGCATCGCAATCGCATTGTCCTTGGCGGCTCTATAGGCGATACTCTCGCCCCGGCCGATGGCGGCGGAGATGCGGATCCTCGCCTCTTGCAAACCACCTGCCGTGACGTGGCCCTGTCGGGTGTAATACCCCAGCCTGCGCTGTCGGTCGACGATGCGCACCAACCAGGTCTCGAAGGGTTTGGCCAACTCTCGCAATTCCACGGGCACCTCGACGAGCACATCGTTGACCTCGAGTCCGGTCGCATACGGTGCCAACAAGGCATCCCCGGGGGGACGCGCGTGGATGTTGATGATGCTCAATCGGTCACAGACCTCGTGGATCTCCGCCTCGACATGACCTGGACTCGCCGTCGCTGCGAGCACCAATCCACCGGGCTGTTGCTCAGCGAAGAGATCGCCGACCTGAGCCATGGCGTGCTTGCCGGTCGCCCGGTGCGCCTCATCGACGATCAGCAGGGCGACATCGGCGAGATTCGTCAGTCCATTCTGCACATCGTTGCGGACCACTTGAGGTGTGGCGACCACAACCCTGGCTGCGCCCCAGATCGACGCCCGCTTCTTGGGCGGGGTCGACCCGGTCAGCCCGACGATGGCATCGCTGTCGAGGGTGAGGAATCTCTGCAGGTCGGCAAGGTGCTGTTCGACCAGTGCATTGGTCGGCGCCAGCATCAGCCCACGGCCGCCATGTTCGCGCAACCGCTCAGCCAACACCATGATTTCGACCGGCGTCTTTCCCATGCCTGTCGGCAACACGAGCAGCGTCGAGGCCGAGAGGCAATGATCGACCGCGGACAGTTGGTAGGCTCGGGCCTCGATCACCCCCGGGGCGAGCAGTTCATGGTCAATCCGCTCGGACATGGCCCTGCTTCCTCCGCGCCACGGTTCTTAGGCAAATCGCTCGGCAGAAGCGGCCAACGTCGAGGGGAATGGCCCTCGATTGGAGGGCATTCTCAACCGAGCCGTTCATATACGAAAGGTAGGTCGGAGGGCCGCTCATCACTGAGCGTCCAGACACCACGGGCAATGCACTGCATCCCACAATACCCCGGATTCCACTTGTGAATCCGAGGTCCGGTGTCACGGTCGCTCCCGAAGTGGCGAGCCGGCGTACTGCCGCTGCGGCGGCCTCTGCACCGAAAAACACTGGAGGAACCCAACATGGGAGATCGACACCGCCCCAAGAAGGGCAGCATGGGCTTTGGCCCACGAAAGAGGGCAAATCGCCCGTACGGCCGCGTCAAGAGCTGGCCGACCACCGATGCATCCGAGGTTCGTGTGCAGGGATTCGCTGGCTGGAAGGCCGGCATGACCCACGTTCTCATGCGCGACCTCAACCCTGGCAGCCCCAGTGCGGGCGCCGAGGTTCGCAAGGCCGTCACCGTTGTCGAAGTTCCGCCGATGCTCGTTCTCGCCGTTCGCGGCTACAAGATGACCCCCTATGGAAAGCAGACCGCCGGCGAGGCCTGGGCGAGCGCTGAGATACTCGCCGATGCCCTGCCCAACCTTCCCCGCCGCATCCCCGAGCGCAAGGAGCACGATGTCGAGGCCCACCTCGAGAAGCTCCAAGAGGCCGACCTCGCCGAAATCCGCATCATCGTCGCCACCCAGCCCACCAAGATCGCCTCGGTCGGTTCCAAGACCCCCGAGATCATGGAGATGGGCCTGACAGGCGGCGATAGCGCCGCACAACTCGAGTGGGCGAACGAGAAGCTCGGCACCGAACTGGGCATCGAGGATGTTTTCGCATCCGGCGCCGACATCGACGTCATCGGTGTCACCAAGGGCTACGGAAACCAGGGTGTTGTCCGCCGATTCGGTGTCAAACTCCTATCCCACAAGAACTCCAAGCGTCGCCGTCAGATCGGCAACATGGGTGACTTCGGAACAGGCTACGTCCGCAAGACCATCCGCCAGGCCGGTCAGACCGGCTACCACCAGCGCACCGAGTACAACAAGCGCATCCTTCGCATCTCCGAGGAGGAGGACAGCCAGATCACCCCCGCGGGCGGCTTCCTTCACTACGGCGAAGTTCAGAATCACTACATGATCATCCAGGGCAGTCTGCCCGGTCCGGCGAAGCGCCTCATCCGCTTCCGCGATGCCTCGCGCCCGCGCGGGGAGCAGCACCCGGTCGACATCACCTACGTCAGCACGGCGTCCAAGCAGGGAGTGTGATTTCATGAAGGTCAAGACATACGATCTCACGAATACCGTCGACGTCGAGGAACTCGAAGCCGGTGTCATCATCGACTACAGCATCGAGGCTGCAGCAGGCAAGAATGTGACTTTGCCAGACGCCTTTGAATCGAGCCACAGGCCCGACCTCATCCGCCGCGCAGTCCACTCTTCACGCGCCAACCGCCGCCAGGCCTACGGTCACCGTGAGCACGAGGGCAAGCGCAAGCCCCAACCCGGCATGAAGCACTCCGTCGAATGGTGGGGCAAGGGTCGCGGTGTATCCCGAATCATGCGCAAGACCGGTCAGCGAACCGGTGCGCAGAACCCGCACACGCGCGGCGGTCGCCGCGCCCACGGACCGATGGTCGCCAAGGACTGGAGCCAGAAACTCAACACCAAGGAATCCAACGCGGCGCGCAACAGCGCGATCGCCGCCACCGCAGACGCCGAGAAGGTGGCTGCGCGCGGACACCGATTCAGCGACGATGTGCGCTTCCCGATCGTCCTCGGAAACTACACCGAAGATGGCGAGGACCACAATGTCGAGAACCTGCCGATGGAGAAGGCGACCAAGAAGTTCATCGCGATGATGGAGAGCATCGGCATTGCCGATGACCTCACGCGCGCGAACGATGGACGCAACATCCGAGCCGGCAAGGGCAAGATGCGCGGCCGTCGCCGTCGCACCCCCAGGAGCGTTCTTCTGGTCGTCGCCCAGCGCGATGGTCTGGCCAAGGCAGCGCGCAACGTCCCCGGTGTGGACGTCGCCGTCGCCAAGGACCTGTGCGCGGAGGATCTCGCGCCCGGCGGTGACGCGGGTCGTCTCACCGTCTGGACGAAGTCGGCGATCGATGCACTGGAGTGATTGAAATGGATCCGTACAAAGTCATCCTGATGCCGTGGATCACGGAGAAGTCTCTGCAGGCGCGTCGCGTCGCATCCGTCGACGACGGATTCTACCAGAACAACAACCGCCTCGAATTCATCGTTCGCCGAGAGGCGAGCAAGGCCGACATCAAGGCCGCCATCGAATCCCTGCTCGAAGTGCGTGTGGCCAAGGTCAACACGCGCGTGACGAAGGAAGGCAAGCACGCCAGCGTCAAGTTGGCGGAAGGCTATGATGCCGAAGAAGCAGCCCTGAAGCTGGGAGCGTTCTGATTGGAGGTGTGATGAATGGGCAAGCGAATTCGTGCACAGCGTCGTGGTTCTTCCCCGAAGAACCGCGTCCGAAGCCACCGGTTCCCCGGTGCAAACCGCCTCCCCCGCCGAGATGGCGATGTCGCCGAGGTCATCGAGATGATCCACTCGCCGGTCCACACAGGACCTCTGGCGAAGATCAAGTTCGACGATGGCGAAACCGGCTTCGTCGCCGCGACCGAAGGCATGTCCGTCGGTCAGACCATCGCCTTTGGCCAAAACGTCAGCCTGCGACCTGGAAATGTGACCAACCTCTCCGAGATTCCCGAGGGAACACCAATCTCCAATGTCGAGTGCCGTCCCGGTGACGGTGGCAAGTTCGCCCGCTCCGGCGGCAACAATGCCATGCTCGAGACACGCATGGGCGACAGGGTCCGCGTGCGACTCCCCAGTGGCACCCTCAAGGATCTCCCCGCCAAGTGTCGAGCCACCATCGGTGTGCTCGCTGGCCACGGCCGCACCGAAAAGCCGCTGATGCGCGCCGGTGCAGCCCACCACCGCGCCAAGGCGCGTGGCAAACTCTACCCGACCGTCTCCGGTGTGGCGATGAATCCCGTCGATCACCCGCACGGTGGTGGCAACCACCAGGCGGTCCACGGACCGAACAGCGTGTCTCGCAACGCGCCCCCCGGCCAGAAGGTCGGCCACATCGCACCCAGCCGTACAGGACGCGGCCGAGGCAAGAGGAAGGAGTGATTCTGAATGGCACGACGCAAGAAGAAGGTCATCCGCACCCCGAAGGCCGCTCGCCGCGCAGCGCGCAAGCGCCGCTCGGGCATCTCGGAACGCCGCAAGAAGGAATTCACCTACCGCGGACTCTCTGTGGAGGAGCTCAAGGCCCTCCCGATGTTCGCCCCCGAGGAAGACCCCGATGCACTCAGCGTCGAGGCGATCATGCCCTCCCGCGCCCGCCGATCCATGTCCCGTGGCTACGCATCCGGCATCATCAATGGAGGTTCCAACTTGGATGAGGAGCACTTCATCAACCGCCTGCGAGAGAACCCCAGCAAGTCTGTCAAGACCCACTGCCGCTCGCTTTACGTTCTACCCGAGATGATCGGACGTTCCATCGGCGTGCACGATGGTCGCTCGTTCAAGATGGTCGAGATCCTGCCCGAGATGGTTGGACACGCCCTCGGTGAGTACGCCCCGACCCGCCGAAGTGTGACCCACACCGGCCCCGGTGTCGGTGCAACCCGGTCCAGCAAGCACGTGGCCCTGAAGTGAGGTGTGAAGAATGAGCCGAGATCGTTCCAAGCCCCAAGCGGGATACACGCAATTGCTGCAGGGCAGCCGCCTCGCGGTCGCCCGTGCCGTCAACCGCGATGTGCACCACAAGCACTGCTACCAGATCGCCCGCGCCGTCAAGGGCATGTACGCCCAGGACGCTGTCGAATACCTCGAGAAGGTCATCAAGCAAGAGGTCGCCATCCCTTACACCCGCCGCTCACGCGCCGGAAAGGGTGGCAACACGATGGCGGGACACCGCAAGGGCAAGATGGGCCCGGGTCGATACCCGCACAACGCGTCGATCGCCTTCGTCCAGCTCATCGAGAGCGCCATGGACAATGCCCGGCAGCACCACGAAGACATCGATGCCGAAGACATGGTCATCACACACTGCGCCGCCCACCGCGGCCAGGTCAAGAAGGGATTCCGCCCGCGCGCACGCGGTCGAGCCACGCCGAAGAACCACTACCAGGTCAATCTCGAGATTTTCCTCGAGGACCTCACCGCTGAGGATGAAGACGAGGAGGATGAGTACTGATGGCGAAGCAACAGAGCACGATTCGCAAGTTCATCAACCGCAATGTCGAGCGCCAGCTGGTCCGAGAGTTCTTGCTCTCCAAGACCGAGCGCGCCGGCTTCGGTGGTCTCGATTTCCAGCGCACACCCGAGGGCACCAAGGTCACGCTGCACGCCGAGCGCGTCGGCATGGTCATCGGTCGCAAGGGCAAGATCATCAACGAACTGCAGCGCCGTCTGCAGCAGGATTTCAAACTCCAGAATCCGCGACTCGAGGTCGCGGAGATCGACAACCCCGCTCTCAACGCGCAGGTCATGGCGAGCAAGCTCGCCAGTGCACTCGAGCGTGGCTGGTACTTCCGCCGCGCCGGACACTCCACCCTGCTCAACGTGATGGAGGCAGGCGCCAAGGGCTGTCTGGTCGTCCTTTCTGGCAAGTTGACGGGCAGCCGCAACCGCACCCAGAAATTCCAGGCGGGCCACATCAAGTATTGCGGTGATACCGCGCTCCAATTCATGGACATCGGCTATTCCGTGTGCGTGAAGAAGCTCGGCACCATCGGTTGCACGGTCGGCATCATGCAGGCTGGCAGCAAGTTGCCGCACGAGATCCGCATCAAGGACCGACACGAGGTCGGTCTGTCCCCGCTCGTCGAGGTCTCGATGATTCCCGACAGCAGCGAGGCACCGCCCGAAGCGGTCGAAGATGAGACGGCGGTCGAAGAGATCGTCGAGGATATCATCGAAGAGGTCGCTGAGGAAGCACCCGCTGAGGAAGCACCCGCTGAGGAAGCACCCGCTGAGGAAGCACCCGCTGAGGAAGCACCCGCTGAGGAAGCACCCGCTGAGGAAGCTGCCGAAGAGGGCACCGAGGAGGCGAGCGAATGAGTCACCTCAAGGCCCGCGACATCGACAACCTGTCGGATGAGGCGCGAAGCGCCCACCTGCTCGAACTCCGGGAGGAGCTGCTCCAACTGCGCGCCCAGCAGGCGCTCGGTGGGTCGGCCTCCAACTTTGGAGATTACAAGGCGACGCGCCGGAGTATCGCGCGTCTCCTGACGAAGATGAATGAAAAGAAGGAGTGATCATTGAATGGCGGCCATCTGCAATCTGTGCGGTCTTCCTGATGAATTGTGCATTTGTCAAGAAATCGCGAAAGAACAGCAGAAAGCCGTGATCAGCACCGTGAGAAGGAGGTATGGAAAAATGGTAACAATCGTAGAAGGAATCGACGATTCCGCAATCGACATCAACCAATTGGCCAAGATTCTCAAGTCCGCCTGCGCCAGTGGCGGGACGGTCAAGGGTCGCACCATCGAATTGCAGGGCGAGCACAAGAAGCGCGCCTCGCAAATTCTCCAGAAGAACGGATATCAAGTGGAGGTGCGCTGAATGAGCGACAGCATCCACATGCCTTTCCTGGCCCGCACGTTGACCGTGCAGGCCTCTCCGGTCGAAGCCCTCGTGGGCATGACCGGCATCGTCGTCGGGGAAACCCGGCGCATCATCGCCTTGGACGTGGGCGGCGAGACGAAAGCGCTCGCGAAGAACGTCATCGAGTTCACCCTCGACAACGAGGAAGAACTCATCCGGGGCGACATGGTGTGTCAACGCCCGGAAGATCGAATTCACCGAAACTACCGGAGGAACTGAACATGCGAGACATCGGAGTGGACATCAAGAAGCCTGAGGGCGATTGGGATGGAGATGAGAACTGCCCGTTCTACGGGTCGCTGCGCCTGCGCGGCCAGATCATCGAAGGCACCATCGCCAAGGTCGGCATGCAGCGATCGATCGTCGTCGAGCGCGAACACACGCGTTACATGCAGAAGTTCGAGCGCTATGAGAAGCGCACCCGCCGCTACATGGCCCACCTGCCCGCCTGCATCGGCGAGGTCACCGTCGGCGACAACGTCCGCATCATGGAGTGCCGCCCGCTCTCCAAGACCATCACATTCTGTGTCATCGAGTCGGAGGCGAGCGCATGAAGGGAATCTCCTCGCGCGTGACGCGTGGTCTACCGACCGCTGCCCGCATCCAGTGTGTCGACAACACGGGTGCCAAGGTCGTCCAGCTGATTTCAGTGCTCAACACCGGCGGCACCGCCCGCCGCTACCCCGCCGGCGGTGTCGGTGACCTGATTCGCGTCACCGTGAAGAAGGGTACACCCGAGACCCGCCGTCAGATTTTCCACGCCGTCATCGTCCGACAGCGCCGCCCCTTCCGCCGTGCAGACGGCACCTGGGTGCAGTTCGAGGACAATGCATGCGTGATCGTCAATGAGAAGGGCGAGGTTCGTGGATCCGATATCAAGGGTCCCGTGAGTCGCGAGGCCGCTGAACGCTGGCCTCGAATCGCCGCGACGGCGAAGCAGATTGTGTGAGGTGTGAAGGATGGTCAGTAAGTCCCCGAACAAGCAGCGAAAGACAGCGGCGAATGCGCCGCTCCACACGCAGCGCAAGCGCATTCGCGCCCGCTGCCTCGACCCGAACTACACGAGCGTGCGCAACATCACACTCCGCGTCGGTGACGAGGTCGAAATCCACCGCGGTGATTTCGGTCACCCCAACTCCCAGAAAGGCGAGAAGGGCAAGCGCCACGGCGAAGCCCGCGGCAAGTCCGGCCTTCGCGCCCGCATCGCTGGTGTCGAAACCAAGACCGGCCACATCTTCATCGAAGGCCTGACGCACACCAAGGCGGATGGCAAGGAAGAGGGCATCCCCGTTCACCCGTCCAACGTCGTCGTCGTCAAGATCGACGACAGCGATGACCTGCGCCGCAAGTACCTCGCGGCTCGAAATGGAGGCGATGAGTGATGAGTGCAAGCCACATGAAGCGACTGGCCATGCCCCGCAGCTGGCCCCTGCCCCGCAAGTCTGAGACCTGGATCTCTCGCCCGCGCCCCAGCGGACACCCGATCGAGCGCTGCATGGCGCTCGGCGTCATCCTCCGAGATGTGCTCGGCGTCGCCCATTCGATGCGCGAAGCCAAGCGCGCACTCGCCACCCGCACCGTCAAGGTCGACGGTCGTGTGACCACCGACATGCGCCGCGGTGTCGGCGTCATGGACGTGCTCACCGTCGGTGAGAACAACTACCGATGTGTGCTCGACCTGAACGGCAAGCTCCGCTACAACGAGATTCCCGCCAAGGAAGCGGCACAGAAGCTGTGCCGCGTCGATGGCAAGACCACCATCAGCGGCGGCGCCACCCAACTCCACCTCCACGACGGTCGCAACATCCTCATCGATGATGCGAACAAGTACAACTCCCGCGATTCTCTCGTGCTCGATGTCGAGACCCAGAAGATCGCCGGCCACCACAAGTTTGAGACCGGCGCGAACTGCTACCTCATCGGTGGCAGCCACACCGGCGCGACCGCGGCCATCACAGAATACATCGTCAAGCGCAGCAGCAAGGACAACGAGGTCCTGTTCGAGGAATTCGGCACCATCGCCGACCACGTCTTCGTCATCGGCAACGCAAAACTCCCCCTCGATGAGGTGAGCGCTTGAGCGAGACAGTGAACCCCATGCAGACGCCGCGGATCACCAAGGTGACCATCAACATCGGCGTCGGCGAGGGCGGCAACCGCCTCCTGCTCGCCGAGCGTGTGCTCAAGCTGTTGACCGGCCTCTCGCCTATTCGCACGCTGTCGAAGAAGACCAACCGCGACCTCGGTACCCGCGAGGGTGCACCGATCGGTTGCAAGGTCACTCTACGCGATTCGGACCACATCGATGAGTTCCTGAAGAACGCCTTCTGGTGCCGTGAGAACACCCTTCCCGCCTACAACTTCGATGCGTCGGGCAACCTGTCCTTCGGCATCCGCGATTACACCGACTTCCCCGAGATGAAGTACGACCCGGAGATCGGCATCTTCGGCATGGACGTCAACGCCGTGCTCGAGCGCCCAGGTCACCGCGTCAGTCGACGCCGCGCCAAGGCTGCGCGCATCGGCTCATCTCACCGCGTCTCACGCGCGGAGAGTCTGGAATGGTTCCGAGGTCGATTCGGCCTCACCGTGGTGGAGGAGTGATTGGCATGGCAAGAGATCATGGAGAGAGCATCGGTCGAACCGTTGGCTGCCGCCGTTGCGGCCGCAAGCGTGGTATGATTCGCCGGCATGGGCTTCGCCTCTGCCGTCAGTGTTTCCGGGATGTGGCCCCCGAAATCGGCTTCAAGAAGTTCAGTTGAGGTGATGATGAATGCAATTCGACCCCCTGAGTGACGCCTTCGTGCGTATGTACAATGCAGAGCAAGCCGGCCATTACGAGGTCAGTCTATCCCCGGCGAGCAAGCTGCTCAACAACATGCTGAAAATCATGCAAACCTCCGGCTATGTCGGAGAATATGAGCGCGTGGCCAATGGCCGCGGTGACGCTTTCCGCGTCGAACTGGTCGGTGCGATCAACCGCTGCGGCGTGATCAAGCCCCGACACAGCGTCAAGAGCGCTGAGTTCGACAAGTGGGAGTCCCGCTACCTGCCCGCGCGAGACTTCGGTATGCTGATCCTGACGACCAACCAAGGCGTCATGCATCACTACGACGCGAAGGACGAGAAGATTGGTGGCCGTTTGCTGGCCTACGTGTACTGAGGTGAGAAACATGGTGAAACTGGATCAAATCAAGCACATCGTCGACCTCGCTGAAGGGGTCGCGGCAAGCCAGGATGGCAACATGGTCACCCTGTCCAAGGATGGCAATACCATCTCCCGAGAGTTCACACACCCGCGCGTCAGTGCGACGGTGAAGGATGGGCTCGTCGAGGTCTACTGCGATCAGCCCCGCCGCAAGGAGAAGGCGCTCGCAGGCACCTGGAATGCACACATTTCCAACATGAACAAGGGCCTTTCCGAAGGCTTCGAGTACCGGCTCAAGGCCGTTTACTCTCACTTCCCGATGACCCTCAAGGTCGAGGCATCGGTTCTGACGATCACCAATCTGTTCGGAGAGCGTGTGCCCCGCCGGGCTGACCTACCATGGTCACCCGCAGAGGTCACGGTCAAGGTTCAGAACAAGACCGAGGTCGTCGTGACCGGAGCGAACAAGGAAAAGGTCGGTCAAACGGCCGCGAACATCGAGCGAGCGTGCCGCATTCGTGGCCGCGACCGCCGGGTGTTCCAGGATGGTGTATACATCGTCCAGAAGGCATGAAGGAGGAATCTGAATGAGTGAATACAGTGACAATACCGTCGCCGAGCTCAAAGAGCTCCTGAAGGAGGCGGGCCTGCCCGTCTCCGGCAAGAAGGCCGACCTGATCGCCCGCCTCGATGAGGCCGCTGAAGAGATCGACGAGATCGAGGCGGACGAAGAAGAGGAAGAGGACGACGACTTCGACGACTTCGATGATGAAGAGGACTGGGATGACGAGGCGACGGTTCACGTCGCCAAGCAGAAGCCCGACCTCGATGACGAAACCAAGGCCGCCCTCCTCGCTCGCAAGGCGCAGAAGAAGGCCCAGCCCAAATTCCGCCGACAGGAGTGGTTCCGCTACAAGCGCCTCTCCAAGACCGGTTGGCGCAAGCCCAAGGGTATGCAGTCCAGCCAACGCCTCAACCGCAAGTACCGCTCGCCGATGGTTCGCGTCGGCTATGGCAAGGTGAAACCCGCTCGCGATCTCCATCCGTCGGGCTTCAAGGAAGTGCTCGTGCACCGCCCCGAAGACCTCGAGGAGATCGACCCCGCCGTCCAGGCCGCACGTGTCGGTCGCACGGTCGGTGGCCGCAAGCGTTCGCTCATCCACGAGCGAGCCGACGAATTGGGCATCCGTGTCCTCAACCGCCGGAGGGGTGTCTGATGCAGATCACGAACCAGAAGAAGATGGCCGCGCAGATTCTCAAGTGCGGTGTCAACCGCATCTGGGTCGACCCGCGGTATATCGATCAGGTCAGCAGCGCTGTTCAGAAGGAAGACATCCGTGAACTCATCGAAGAGGGACTCATCAAGGCCAAGGCCATCCAAGGCACCAGCCGCGTGCGCGCGCGAAAGCTCGCAGACCAGCGCGCCAAGGGCCGCCGCCGGGGCCACGGTTCGCGCAAGGGCAGCGCCCGCGCGCGCCTCCCCAAGAAGAACCGCTGGATGCGGACCATCCGCAGCCAGCGCCGCACCCTCACAGGCATGCGAGAGGATGGCACGCTCGAAGCGAGCAAATACCGCTACTACTACCGCAAGGCCAAGGGTGGCTCCTACCGATCCATCGCCCACATGAAGGCGAACATGGAGATCGATGGCATTGAACTCGGAGGTGATGAATGATGGCACAAGGAAAGCGTCAGCGACGTCGATACAAGCGCCGGTCAACCGGTCAAACCGATTACCACCGTCGCCTCAAGCTCCTGCGCAACGGCGCCCCTCGGGCTGTCGTGCGCGTGACCAATACGCAGGTCATCTGCCAATTGGTCTCCTACGATGCCGATGGTGACCGCGTCCTCGCCGCAGTGGATGGCAAGTCCCTGCGCGTCAAGTACGCCTGGCCCGCCGGCGTCTCGGCCAAGTCGGTCCCCGCTGCCTACTGCACAGGTTATGCACTCGGAAAGCACGCCCAGAAGGCCGGTCATGAAGAGGCAGTTCTCGACATTGGTCTGGGTGCATCCACCAAGGGCAACCGTGTGTTCGCCGCCCTCAAGGGCATGGTCGACGCCGGACTCTGGGTCCCCCACAGCGACACCGTATTCCCCAGTGAAGAGCGCCTTGCTGGCGCCCACATCAACGACAGCATCGCAGGTGCGGTCGAGACGACGAAGAACGCGATCGAGGAGGCGAACTGAGATGAGCGAAGAGGAGAACACCCCGCAGGCACCCGGCATCGCCGAGGCTTGGGCCCAACCCGAAGAAACCGACGAACGCCGGCCTCGACGCCGCGGTCGCGGTGTCGGTCCCGACCCCATGGAGATGCTCCGCAACTGGACCCCCAGGACCCGACTGGGTCGCATGGTGCAGACCGGTCAGATCATCACCATCTCGGACGCCTTTGCCTCCGGTCTACCGATCCGTGAAGTCGAAATTGTCGACGCACTGATTCCCGGACTCGAGGATGAGGTCATCAACGTCAACATGATTCAGCGCATGACCGACAGCGGTCGACGTGTGCGATTCAACGTCATGGCCTGTGTGGGCAACAAGGACGGCTACGTCGGCCTCGCCATCTGCAAGGGCAAGGAGGTCGCGAGCACGATCCGCAAGTCGATCGAGAACGCCAAGCTCAACATCATCCAAGTTCAGCGCGGCAACGGCTCGTGGGAATCCGGTCATGGACCGGGCACCAGCGTGCCGTTCAAGGTCACAGGCCGTGCCGGCAGCACCCGCATCACCCTGCTCCCCGCCCCCACGGGCAAGGGACTGGTGATCGGCGATACCGGACGTCAGGTCCTGATCCTCGCGGGCGTCACCGATGTGTGGTCCCGCTCGAAGGGACAGACCCGCACCACCATCAACTTCGCACAGGCGACATTCAACGCCCTCAAGGATATCAATGCACACCGCGTCAGCGGCGACCAAGCCGGTCGCCTCAACATTGTCAAAGGGCGGGTGAGCGAATGACCTTCCTCGTCATCCGCGTGCGCAGCGACCGAACGGTCGAGCGATCCATCCGTGAGACGATGGAGCACCTGAACCTGACCCGCGTCAACCACGCCGTGCTCGTCCCCGAGCGCGACACCTACGCGGGCATGCTGCAGAAGGTCAAGGATTTCGTCACATGGGGCGAAATCTCCGCCGAGGCCATCGCTGGTCTACTCCGCGAGCGCGGTCGCCTCATCGGCGACAAGCCCGTGACCGATGCATCCGTGAAGGATGCGACCGATTACAAGAACATCGACGCCTTTGCCGCGGCCATCGCCAGCGGCGATGCGACGGTCAAGGACATGGAGACGCTGAAGCGCGTCTTCCGCATGCACCCCCCGCGCGGAAGCAAAGGGTGGGGCGGCGTCAAGCGCCACTTCACAGTGGGTGGCGCACTCGGCTTCCGTGGCGACGCGATCGAAGATCTCGTCACCCGTATGATGTGAGGTGAACAAGCATGGTATCCCGTACGAACAAATTCCGTGGCCGCTCCCGCTACCACGGCCGAGGCAAGAAGGCTGGTCGAGGCGCAGGCAAGCGCGGTGGCCGTGGAAATGCCGGTCTGAACAAGCACAAGGTCATGACACGAATCAAGTACATGCCCATGCATTGGGGCATGCACGGATTCAACCGAGACCCGAGCCTGCGCACCCGTCACAACACCTGCAACGTGAGCGCCCTCGGCGACCTCATCGGCGACGGTGACAGCGTCAACCTCGGCGCCCACAGCATCGACAAGCTGCTCGGCTCCGGTCAGGTCACCCAAGCGATTCACGTCACCGTCGAGCACGCGAGTGCGAAGGCGGTCGAGAAGATCGAGTCCGCGGGTGGTTCCGTCACCCTGTCCGACGGCGAATCATACGGTGAGACGGAAGAGGAGTGAAACTCCTCGCCAACAATGAACGGTCAAATACCCGATGACAATCCCAAATGAATGCGGAGGAATCAGACATGAGTCGAAGACCCAATGTAATCGGTATTCTGATCATCTCCGCGCTCTACTGGGGTGCGCTCGGTTATTGGCAGTATGACACCCTCATCGGCGGCAGTGAAGCGGCCCAGATGAAGGCGTTCTACGCCGTCGCGATGTCCATCCCCTACGTTGGATTCATCATTTGGGGTGTCTCGACAGACCTGCCTGAAGGCGTCAAGGATCTGAAGTATATCGGCCGCGGACTCAAGCCGGTCGTCTGGATTTCTTTCTTCATCGGAGCGGGCATTTGGGGCTGGATCGACCAAGCCTTGGTCGGCTTCCTGCTCGTCGGCATCATCCTGATGGGTGCGATGGCCGGTCTCTGTCTCGCTTGTCTGCTCTATACGGGCGAGGAGAGCAGTCGGTTGTATGGTTTGAGACGCCTGGTCGATGTCTATCCGTCGATCACCAAGCCGGACGGTCACGTCCGCTTCAATTCCAAACTGTGGACGACCACGTTCGTCCTGATCATCTACTTCGCCATGACCAATGTCATGATTTGGGGCCTGTCCGAGGCCACCATCGACGTGTTCAGCAGCTTCCGCGCCATCATGGCCGGTGCATCTGGCTCGATCATGCACCTCGGCATCGGCCCGATCGTCACCGGCTCGATCATCATGCAACTGTTCGCCGGTGCCAAGATCATCAAACTCGACCTCGGCGACTCCGACGATAAGCAGCTCTACCAGGGCGTGCAAAAGATCCTCGTCCTGATCATGATCCCGGTCGAGTCGATCCCGCAGGTCTACGGCTTCCTCGAAGCCGATACCGAACTCGTCGCGGGCTTCGGCCAAGGTTGGGCCAACGCGATTATCGTCGCCCAACTATTCATCGGTTCTCTGCTCGTGTTCCTGCTCGATGAACTGGTCAGCAAATGGGGCATCGGCTCCGGTATCTCGCTGTTCATCGCTGCCGGTGTGGCCCAGTCGACCTTCGTCGGCACCCTCAGTCCACTCTCGGTTGGAGGGGGCGCTTACAGCCTCAACAATCCGCCTGCCGGCACCTTGCCGATGATCTTCTACACCCTGCGAACCGCCTCCTTCTCAGAGATGGTATCGGTCAATGGATTCGAATCGATATTACTGGGGGATGCTGCGCATCCAAACGCGCTCGTCGCCTTGTTCAGCAGCGTCATCGTATTCCTCATCGTCGCCTATGCTGAAAGCAGTAAACTCGAGCTACCACTGACCCACGGAAAGGTCCGTGGACACCGTGGTCAATACCCGATTCGGCTGGTCTATGCCTCTAACATTCCTGTCATCCTAATGGCTGCACTGCTCGCCAATCTGAACATGTTCACGCTGCTCTTCTGGAGTCATCCAACGATGTCTACAGTACCCATTCTTGGGGCCGAAGGTCAATGGTCGATCGCTGAATACCTCGGGTCGTACGACATAGGCCAAACCCAAGCTACCGACGGTTTCGCTTGGTATGCTTCGATGGTCAACGGGGTCGGTGATTGGCTGTTGCCACTGCTCAATCAAACGGGCGATCCATATGGCCATAGCCTGTGGCAAATCGTGCTTCACGTACTCGTCTATGTGACCGTCATGACACTCGGTTCGATGATGTTCGCAAAGTTCTGGATCGAGACCACCAACATGGGTCCAAAGGACGTTGCCAAACAGATCGAAAACACCGGCATGCAGATTCCTGGATTCAGGAAAAATCCAAAAGTGCTCGAGCGTATTCTGATGCGTTACATCCCACCTGTGACCCTGTTTTCGGGCGCCTTCGTGGGTCTCCTGGCCGCGGGTGCAGACCTGCTCGGAACGGTCGGAAATGCGACTGGAACCGGTCTACTGCTCGCAGTGGGTATCATTCTGCGAACCTATGAACAGATCCAGAAGGAACAGGCGATGGAGATGCATCCGGTCCTCCGAGAGTTCTTCGGCGCCGAGTGAGATCGCTTCATATCGATAAAAACGAGGCGTATTTTATGGCGTCTCGCCATGGCTCGCTGATGTGGCTGGGCCTTGAGATTCTCATCGATTTGTGACCTTAGATTGTTGATGTTTGGAGTGGTCAAGGCCCGCCGTTCCAGGCTTGACGCCGCTGCTGGCCTCTCTGTTTTCAGCGCGCTCTCTCGGCGCCTCGAAGGGGACTTTTATTGCTTGAATTTGCGTGAAATCGGCGTTGAATTGGTGGCTGTGGTAAGGGTCCGAAATGGGCTGATTTTTGAGGATCAAGTCGGCGTCGAATTTAAGGTGATATTGGAATCGTTTGAACCTACAATTTGCCACGCAGTGCCTCGATTGCAGCCCGGGTCGAAATGGTCACGTTCATATAGCAGTGGACGGTCGGCGGGCTGCTGCGTTAGTCACGGCGTTGGGGTCAGAGCACTCGTGCGATGACGATTCCCTTCTAGACCGACGCAGCCGAGGGACGTGCGGTCCCCAGCCGAGCTGGGGACTGAGAGGTGATCAAGATTGTACAACGACACATCAAACGATGTGTGCAAGTGAGTAAGAACAACGAAAGTGCAATCTCGTCAATATACAGACAAGAGACAGAGTAACCAAGTGACCAATAATTTAGACTCCTAGGGATCAGAGAGATTTCTCACGAAATCCGGTTGATCCTGCCGGAGGCGACCGCTATTGGAATTCGATTAAGCCATGCGAGTCGAGAGTCTTCAAGGACTCGGCGTACCGCTCAGTAACACGTGGGTAACCT
>Ga0114996_10001366_pt1 | contig 32936 bp, 33 predicted proteins | sample ArcticOcean_MG_C_4_FD_87039 | JGI IMG/M metagenome (GOLD analysis project Ga0114996, IMG submission 87039) | Marine microbial communities from western Arctic Ocean - ArcticOcean_MG_CB4_134 | ecosystem: Environmental > Aquatic > Marine > Oceanic | place: Arctic Ocean: Canada Basin | collected... | reverse complement strand
GTCCGGGAATGGCGACGACGCCGGCCGGCTCGTCGCAGCGGTTTTCAAAATAAATATCGCAGCGCTGGCGCAGGCCGGGACTAGCGACCGGGCCGATGCCAACGACAAAGTTGCCGTTGGCTCGCGCTGCGTCAGCCCAGGCCAACTCCTGCGGCTCATCCGGCAAAACCGCGACGATCAAAAATATATCCGCTGCGCCGCCCTCGCCGTCGGGGCGCTGCTCCAACGCATTGCACAGCATGAGGCCCTGTGCTACGGACTCGGCTTCCGACTGGACGCCTTCATTGCGGCTGCGCACGAAATAGCGACCGCCGCCGATGATGCGTTTGGCAATGGTCTCTGCCAACTTTTCGATGGAAGCACGGTCTTGGCTGCGGAAGTCGGCCAACCGTTCCAGCAAGGTGTCGATGTAGTGGCGCCCGCTGCGACCGTCTGGGACGCTGTCGGTGGCCAGGGCGTGGCCCACTTCTGCTGTCAGCATCCAATGGATAGCGCAACCGCCAATAGTCGATCCCGGAAAAACGGCCATTTCTGGCACCTGGGGAATATGTACCAGTCCGTGTTCCCACGAGACATGGGAATCAATTACACAGGATGCCACATCTTCGGGCAGCAAATTGTCTTCATTGGGGTTGAGCTTGTCAGGTGGTGTCTTGCTGTTGGGGCGATAAGGCGTGGTGAAACTCACCACATAAGCGCCGCGGTCGCGGGCCTGGCGCATCGCTGCGTTGGTCTGGCAGGTGAGCAAGACATCGCCTTCCCCTAGGGTTTCGAGTTCCTCGGGGGTAAAGCTGCCACTCTGGGGAGAGGCAAAGATCAGGGGATTGCCCTCGCGTTTATCGTCCAACTCGTAGGTTGGCATATGGCCGATGGAGATATTGGCGTAGACTTTGTGGCCGTGGCGCAGGGCCTCGACCGCGCGCCTGGCCACTTCGACCAGGGCGTCATCGGCGCCAATGGCGCGCAATATCTCGATGGCGTTCTGGTAATATTCCTCGCCAAAGGCGATGGTGTGGCCAAAGGTGTGTTCGGGATTGACGTCCGTCATAGGATTTCCTTTCGCGGTAGTCCTTTGAATACTTGGCATATGCACGAAGCGACCCGAGCGACGCGGAGAGTTCTTTATCGTTTTTTATTGTCACGTTTCTCGCTTTGCTGCGACTAACCCTAACAAACTAACTCGCGCTGGTTGCGCACAAAAGTATGCCAATGAATTCCCCCTGTCGAGTGCGGTCCTTGCGCCGCTAGCAGAATCGGGAATATTATAAGCCAAAAGAGGTTTACCTAGCGACGCGGAAGGAGAGACCAAAAAGGCACTTAGGCCGCGGAAGAAATACCAATTCTCTTAGTGATTCGATATACACTCTTTTCAGTGGAAGAACTATGAGTAGCGCAGTAAAACCCGACCAAAAACCGGCCAAGGTGGCCACCTGGAGTGCGCTAGAGGATCGGCAACCGGCCTATGCTCTGGTAGCCGATGTCGATCTGGTGGTCGTGCGCTACGACGATCAGGTTTCAGTGCTCTACGGCCGCTGCCTGCACCGCGGCGCCCTAATGTCGGACGGCCATGTCGACGGCGACAATCTGATCTGCGGTGTGCACCAATGGGACTACCGGCTTGAGACCGGAGTCAGCGAATACGACAATGACGAGGTCTTAGAAAAATTTACGGCTTGGATCGACGCAGAGGACGCCGCCGAACCTTTCACTGCCTATATCAAAGAGCTGGCCCAGCACGGGCTAGAAGGGTTGGGGCACCACGGCAATGTTTCGGCCATGGGCATTGCCCTGACCGAATTGCCGCGGTCCGTGGCCTGGAAGAAGGCACGCCGGCTATCAGTCCCTCAATTTTTCCCGATTTACACACGGCGGCCGACTACCGCACCGGTGGTCTGCGCACCGAGTCCGACTTTGCCAAGGCTATGGCAATGGGCGCCGATGCCGTGGCAGTAGCCAACTCGGCGATCCAGGCCATTGGCTGCCTGGGCATGCGCGCTTGCCACACCAACAATTGTCCGCTGGGTATCGCTACCCAAAAAGACCATTTGCGCGCCCGGCTCCTGGTCGACAAGTCGGCCAAGCAACTGTTTAACTACTTTGAAGCCACCGTCGAATTGATGAAAATTTTGGCGCGCGCTTGTGGTCACGCCCACCTCAACCAGTTCTGCTTCGACGACCTGACCACCTGGAAACGAGACATCGCCTATCTGACCGGCGTCAACTACGCCGGCGTAGTGCCGCTCTAAATCTGGAGAACACCTTAATGATCATCATATCCGCAATGTCCAAAGACCGCGTCATCGGCAGCGGCGATACCTATTTTCCAGAATTCGACACAGACGACTGGGACGTGGTTGAGCGCCGCGACCACGAAGGTTTTGAGTTTGTCCACTACCAGCGCCAGAGCTAAGCGCCGCTAGGCCGACCACTAACTGGCCGACAAACCCACAAAGAGACGACTGTCGGCATCCTTGAGCGGCTCGCGCTCGTCGGTCTCCACGGCGCGCGGGAAAACCAGACCGGGACGCCGAGCCCGGCGCGCCCGCGCCAAAACGTGGAAGCCGTCTGTTGCCGCCCCGCCCGGCGCAGCGTCCTGCCCTTCCTGATAGCGCAGATTGGCCTGCGCCAGGCCGCCCAATGCCAGGCCGATCTGCGCGAAGAACTCTTCGGGCGATTTGCCCTCTACTAAACCGCGCCGTTGCGGCACCAATTGGCCGCGCAGATCAACGCAAGTGCCGTGGCCACCCAAATACCAGGCCAGCTGGTTGTGCGAGCCGCGCGCACCGCTGCGGCAGGCCAGCCATAGCGCTCCAAAATCACTGTCGTTGAAATCGACCTTTTCCTCTACGGCGGCGAGCATCTCCTGGCGGTACATCTCCCACAACTCGGCCTCATCTGTTGCGGGTAAAGCCGGCCTCTCTAACGCCGTCCCCATAAAGGCGTGCAATGAACCGCCGGCGCAGCGCGCCACCGCAAATCCGCGGCGCATGAGTTGGTCGTAGACTTCGAGGCCGCGGGCTATACCCTGGCGCTCGATGATTGCAAAGAGCGCGTCGTGAATCTGATTTCTAGTATAAGTCCCCACCGCCGCGTCCACCGCCATTTCGCCCCCTAAAATCTCACCAATCTCATGTCGCCCTGCTGTGTCCAAGCCTAAACGCGCCAGGCCCCACATGGCGTCGTGGGCGGGAAATGAGCGCAACACTTGCGGGTTTTCCGCCACCAACTTCTCCAACGTCAGCTTTTGTCCGGCCTCGTTCTGCGCCGCTTCGCTCAAGGGCAAAAAGACGTAGCCTATATCGCCGTCAAAATCGGTATCCATCAAGCCGCAAGCAAAAGGGTGCAGGCGCAGCGCCCGACCGCTGGCGCGCACCGGGTGGAAGGCGATAAAGGGTTTGGTCGACACATCGTAAAAACCAGGGGGGCGATAGGCGATAACCCACGTTTCTGCCATGAGTGTATCGAGGGTTTTGGAGGCCTTGACGCTGCGCTTTTTCACCTCCGCGTCACCTCCCAAAAGCCGCGTCAGCTGTGGCGCGAAGAGGGTCCACGCCATCTCTTCGGGCAATCCCACCTGATCTGGGCGCAACTCGGGATCCGGGGCCAGCACTGCGCGGCCGCTAAAGAGCACTGCGGCGTTAAAACACATGTGCTGGTGCGACAGCACCTCGTCCAAGTAGGCATCCACTGCCTGCTGCAAACGTTCGTGCGCCTGCTGCACTAGTGGGGCGGGGGCCTGGTCCTTTAACAAACGCGCCAAGCGCTCGTTGGCTGCCTGCATAGCCTGCACACCGGGCACTTTGTCGATCAATCCCACCTGCTTCATCTGCCAATTGCGCGCCCACGGATGGGTCACTGGCTGGACCAAAACTAGCGCCGGCTGCGGCACATCGGCAGCGCCAAAATGCAATTGATCGGCGGCCAGTTCGACGCCAATGCCCGCTGCCTGCAAGCGCTGCACCACGTCGGCAAAACGCGGGCTAGGGGGCGCGGCCGGTTCGACCGGCGCTTGCGCAGCGCGTGCCGCCAATCCGTCCGCATCTATGCGCTCGGCCGCCAGGGTGTTAAACAATTCGCGGATCGTCTCGTAGGCACCGGCCTGGCGCAGGGCATAATAGTCGTACTCGCTCAGGTGCTGGCGCGGCTCTTCGCCAGTAGATACCTCAAACTTATTGCGCGCCAGATGCAAGGTGCAGCCCCAGTAGACCCAGCCCGCAGTGCTGCGATAGGGTAGCTTTTCGCCGTCTAGCTGCAATTGCTCCAGGCCGTCTTCGGGCAATCCTGCCGCCCGCAAACGCTCTTGCAATTGGGCGCTTGTAGGCGCTTCGAAAGCGGGCACGATAGCCGGCTGGCCCTCGGCGCGCGCGATGCGCCCCATCACCGCCTCGCGCACCTGACCGAAGTTGAGTCGCGATATCAAGTTGCTGATGGTAAGGATCAAGTCCACCGGCGTGCCATCCTCCATCTTGGGCATCTGATCATCCGGCAAAATGCGACTCACCACACCTTTTGTGCCGTGGCGGTTGCTGATTTTATCGCCCGGCTCCAAAGGTTGGGGACAGGCCATCTTATGCGCCGCCGCTTCGCTGATAACTAGGCCGTCCTCAAAACAATATCCATCCCAGGTCACAAAGGCGGTCAATAAATTGTGCCCGGTCCAGAAGTAAGGGTTTTCGGGTTCGCAGCCGGTCTGTACCAATGCCTCTTCGGTGTCGCCGCCGACCTCTCCCGTTTGACGAAAGCGCACTTGGTAGTCGCTGAAGGAAGCGTTTTGGTGCAAAGGCATTTCCGGATCCAGGGGCACCAGCCACTGGCGCGTCATATTGCCGCCCATGAGTAGGCGGTTTACATCGGTGTGCTCTAAGAAGGGAATCATTGACGCCTGTAGACTTAAAGCTGCCTGCGGCCCTTCCTCGACAATTGCCAGGCGGCCGTTGCGGATTTCGGCTCCCTGCGCCACTTCGCGGATATAGGACAAATTGGGGCCCTCGGGTAGGCACAACGGGCAGGCGCGTCCCAACTGGCCAGCGTGAAAAAAACTCTCCGGCTCATGTATCCAAATGCGGCGTATGTGAGTGTGCATGTCGAGCCAATTAGTCAACTGCAAATAATGCGAACTGGACCGCCCGTGAAAATCGCGCAGCAGGCGGTCGAGGGGCAAAAACGAGCGCACCAATTCCTCGTCCCAATGCAATCCCTTTGGGGCTTCGCCCAAGTGCTCAGCCACGTAGTCGCAGAGCTGTTCATCCAGACAGCGGATCTGCGCCTTTTCCAGGTCGGCACTGGAAGCTATGGGCACGACGACTCGGTATGAGCCGTCGATTAAAAAAAGACCGCGCTCGTCAGCTTTGGGCAAGTCTTCATAGCGCACTTCCACCTCTCCCCCCTCGCCTTCCAGCGACACGCTGATGCGGCAGGTGTGCGGCCCCGTGTCTTCGACCTGGTAACTGCCCAACGGCAGGCGCTGGCCCAATAGTTGGGGCAGCAAGTGATTGGCGAAACGTTCCCAGGCTGCGGCGTGCCAGGGGGCCGTGCTCTTCATTCTTCGTTTTCCCATGCAGTCCATTCCCTTTCTATAGCCCGCCAATTGCGGGCCAATTCGCGACGTGCGTGGTAGAGACGCGACTTGACGGTACCTTCGGGAATCGCCAAGTCGGCGGCTACTTGGCGCACTTCCATCTCGGCGTCGTAGACCAGGCGCAAAACTTCGCGCTTATCGTCAGAAAGCGTCTCCAAACATCCCCTGAGCAAACGGCGCTGCTCCTCTTGCTCAACCACTGCGTCGGCACCCAACGCCGCCTCGTCTACCAGCCAACCGGGCGCCTGGCCTTCCTCTTCCAAGCGCTCATTGGACAGATCGAGCGGTTGTTGGCGGCGACGGCCCTGGGTGCGGATGTGGTTGAGCGCTAGATTGGTGGCGATGCGAAAAAGCCAGCTTTGCAAACTGCCCTTGTCCTGCCACTGCGCGGCGCGGTGCCACACCCGCAGCAAAAGCTCTTGCAAGAGATCGTCGGCGCTGGCCTGATCGCGCAGCATGCCTTCGAGATGGCGGCGCAAGGGTTCGCCATAGCGTTCGAAAAGCTCCTGGCAGGCGGTTTCATCGCGCCCCAATATAGCGTCTATGAGTTGTCGATCCGATCGCATCAAGGCTCCTCTGCCCATTGAGACACCGCCCGCCGGCTACGGGTTCAATTGCGCGGCGTCAGCCGCCCGAGCCTCTTGCAAGGCCTGTTCCCCTGCAAGCTGGACAACCCAATGTTCGTTTGACATCGAATTAGCATTCGGAGATAAACAGTCACAAGTGAAATCGCCTGAAGCGTGGTATTTTTACTTGACGCTAACATCTCACTGTACATATTGTATATGTACAGTAACTACGGTATTCAACAATGCTACTAAACATTACAGATCAGTCTAGCGAGCCGCTCCAGGCTCAGATCGTCCGCCAGGTACGGGCGCGGATCCTTGCGGGCGAGCTCGACGTGGGCGAGTCCCTCCCGTCAATTCGGGGGCTGGCGAAACAGCTGCAAGTCAGCGTGGTCACAATTCAGCGGGCTTACGAGTCGCTCGAGCGGGAAGGCATGATTGTCTCCCGTAGAGGGAAGGGCTTTTTCGTCGAGCAATTGACGCAAGTACAGAGGACCACCGTTGCACGGAAGCGGATGATCGACCAGATCGGACCGATTTTGAAAGCAGCCACGGCGGAGGGGATGTCCGAGTGGGAGATACATGACGCCTTGCAAGAGGCGATCCATGGCATAGAGCGATTGCCAATCAGGAGGACATGATGGCTGCATTCGAGTTGGAGGGGTTGGTCAAACGATTCAATGATTTTCAGCTGGGCCCGGTGTCGCTAGCGGTGGAACCTGGAACCGTGCTCGCCTACATCGGACCGAATGGCGCCGGCAAGTCGACGACCATGCACTGCATGATGGGATTGCTTCGCCCGGACGAGGGCTCGGTTACCATCTACGGTCGGCCGAACGATGTGAACAAGCCGGCCTGGAAGCACGATGTCGGTTACGTCGGTGACCAGCAGCCGTTCTACGATCACTGGTCGTGTGAAAAGAATCTCAGATTTCTGGCGCAGTTCTACCCGACGTGGTCTAACGACCTAGTCGATCACCTGGTGGCCCGCTTCGACCTCTCGTTGCAAGGCCGTGTCTCGGAGCTGTCCACAGGCAACAGAGTGAAGCTCTCACTGGTTGCAGCACTGGCGTACCGGCCAAAGTTGCTCCTGCTCGACGAGCCAACGGCGGGCCTGGACCCCGTCGTTCGAACGGAGCTGCTCGACGTGCTGTTCGACATCGTTGGTGACGAAGACCGAGCCATCTTTTACTCCACCCACGTGTTGTCCGACATCGAGCGCCTTGCTGATGAGCTAGCCTTCGTCGTCAACGGGCAAATCCGGCTGCGAGCGGATGTGGAGACGCTGCGTCAGAGCTGGAGAAGCTTGAGCTTCACCCAAGAGACTGCCCCCGGGGAGGTGCGAGCGGTCGTCGATCAAAGAAGCGAAGGTAGTCACCACCAAATGATCACCTCCGACTTCGAGACCACGTCCAGACATCTGTCGGAGATCGGGATCGTGGAAGTCGAGGAGAACAGCATGAGCATCAACGAGATTGCCGTCGAAATCCTCAAGTCAGAGCGCTAGGCGCGGCACCGCAAGAGGAGAGAGGCTATCATGATCCAGATCTGGCGCGTTATGAAACCGGAGCTGTTGGACGTGAAGCTGGCATACGGACTTATCTTTCTGTTTATGTTTGGTGTGTCCGCGTTGCTGACGTTGCCAGGGGGTGACCACGCGACAAGGTTTGTGATTTTTTTGGGCTACTTTTCGTCCCTGGGCTTGAACATGCAGATCAAGCGCCTACCAATTCTGTTGCCTGTACCGGCAGTCGCCTTCGGCCTCTTTCGATTAATTTTACAGTTAGGAGCCATCCTGGTGGCGCTTGCAGCCTCGAGTCTGGCGGCATCCCTTTTCTCCGACAATCCGTCGACCTTGATGGAGGCACTTCGCTGGATTTCCCCGCTCCTCCTGACCGTCATATCACTTCAATGGATATGGTTTGATTCGGCCTTCGCAAACCGAAGTACCCGGCAGTTTGCCTCCGCCTTCAAGGTATGGTTTGCCTGCAATGCGCTTTTCTCATTGGGCCTGATATGGGGACGACTTGACGGACTGCTGTCCCTTGTCAGCGAGGGATCTGGGTTGATTGGCCTGTGGGGTGCGGCTCTCACGACTTCCTATCTTTCTGTGCTGTCGTTTCGAAGACGTCTGTCCTTCATGTCCTTCGAGCCGGGTACTCTGGGCGAAAGCACTTTACGTATAGTAAAACCCAGCCGCTTCGCCTCGCTCACAATTCTGTTCAATGAGATGGTCTCGAACCGGATGGCATACATCCTTTCGAATGCAGCCCTTGCCGTGGTCTGGTGGTTGGTGTGGAAAGCGGAGGCCCTGGATCTCGACAACCCGATTGTGATAGCTAAAATCACAGGTACGATCATCGCGATCATAATGCTCGGGGCCATCGTCCAGGCCGTTACGGAAGGCGAGAGATCGAACCAATTCCAATTTCTTCTCCTACCTGTTTCCGCGTCGCAAGTGGCAACATTCCGAATCATCCGAGTAGTGCCCTTCGCGATCCCACCGATCCTGTTCTGGTTTCTTGTGGTAGTACGCGAATCACCGGAGCCGCTTTACGGACTCCACTGGGCTTTTCTAGCTCTCCTGGGATGGATACTCATGTGTGGAGCAGCTCTAAACATAGCAGCGGACCTCTTGCCGCGGTTCCGGTTCCGCTGTTTCAGCAATGAGTTGGCACCCGGAGGGAACATCATGGCTCTTATGGTGTGTTTTGCTGCGTGGTGTCTGATTACTGTGCTTTCAGTGAGCGCCCCCGAAACCATCGCTGGCGGTCTTGCCAGAGCCCTCTTCTGGACCCCAGGGGCTGCAGGTATGGTGCTTGCGATGGGAGTGGCGATGGCGCTGATCAGCATCCGCACCTTTGGGCACAGCCCTTCACGCCTTGTGTAGAGGAATACAGGAGGAAAGCATGGCCGACACGATCAACGGCAATGTCCAGTGGTCGGGAGAGCACTGGATCAACTACTTGCGCCGACCCGGCGAGCAGGCCGACAGCGGCAGCTTCAGTATGTATCACACGCGCTACAGCGAAGCCGGCGCCGGCACGGTCGGCTTCGTCAATATTCCGGCCGTCGGCTTTGCGGCGATCTGCACCGACAATCGAGAATTGGCCGTTTGGATCTTCGACGTCATGATCCGCGGACGAGGCAACCAATTCGATCGCCAGCTACCTGTTGTCGACGCCACCTTTAGCTGCGACGGCGACATCCGCACCAACCCATCCTGGACCGTGAAAACCGAAGGCCACACCATCGTCTCGACCTGGAACGTCACCGAGCCGGCTACCATCCACTGGGGACCGGCCCCCTCCGGCGCTGAGAACTTACAGATCTTCTCGCTGCTCTTCTTTACCTACAATGTGTCACTGACCCACAACGGTGCCGTCGTCGAAGGGGAGCCCTACACCAGGGACATCTGGCGCCCGAGTATCGGCGGCGACCGCAGCTCGTGCGTCTTTGCTCTGGCCGAAACGACGATACGCCAGGATGGCTAGACCGAGGTCTGGGGCGACGGACGACAGGCCATTTCCTTACGAGCTTTCGCATCGACGCACCCCCAAACCGCGTTCCACGCCAATGCCTATCTCATTTCCTTTTACGCCCTTTCAATCACCAATTCCTCTCGTTCAAGTCGCTCCCACATAGCCGCAAAATCAGCACTATCATCATTGTCCCAGTAATCCGATGCAATAGGCGAATCGTAACTCATGGGGATAAGCCCCTTGGTCCAATCCGGCCGCACAAAAAAATGGCCGCCTTTACCGCTGGCGATCGGGATGTACATAGTGGTACCGTTTTTGAAGCGAGATCGCAAAATCCACGGCTCTGGGTCAGGCAACTCCAACTTGGCCAAACGCTCCAATTCATCGCGGTCCAGAGTGACCCCAAGTCCCGGTTCTTCGGGCACCCGCACAAAACCATTGATCGGTTCCAGCCGCTCTTCTACCACATCGGAGGACCAGATTTCTGAGTCGTTGTTGAAATGTATGTAGCCCGTGGGAAAAGCTGCGTGCATGTGCAGATTCATGGCTCGGGTAATATTGCCGCCCACGTGCTGAATAGACAGAGGCACATTGCCGGCGGCACACAGACCGGCAGCGCGAATGGCATCGGCCAACTTGGAATGACCTTCGATGCGGCCACTACCCGAGCCCATCATCAACTCGTAGGTAGCGCCCAGCGGCGCCCGGTGGCGAAAAATCGGCAGCTGTACCTGGCGGCACAATTGGACCAAACCTTCTAGGTCTCTTTCGTCGATGGGGTCTTCAAAGCAACCGGCAATGGGATACTTCTCTAACTTCGCCAGCAGTTCCCTGGCCAGATCGTAGGTACCGCCGCCGGTAAAGTCGTAGTGAATCTTAAAACCTTCGGGGGCCACCGCCTGCATCGCCTCGGTCTGGTCGAAGACGTTTTCGAAAGGCGACAGATGGTACTTCATCCAGGTGTAGCCAGCAGCGGCGTGGTGCTGGACAGCGGCGGCCATACGCTCGGGATGGGTGGATACGGTCCAGCTGGCGACCGGCACCCAGGACCGCTGTTTCTGACCGAATAATTTGTAGACCGGCACCCCGGCCGCCTGGCCCATTAGATCGTACATGGCCGTGCCCAGAGTCAGGGAGGTCTCGTCGCCCAGCCAGTCGAATGGGTTGGTACCGATGTAGCGGTCGATATCCTCTTGGGTCACCCGTCCCTCTCCCAGGCCGACGAGACCGGTGTCGGTATGCGCTATACAGATGGTGCGGCGATTTGGACCGTGGTAGTGGTTCATCTCATAAGCGATCCAATCGTGGTACTCGAGGGTGATTTGATGAACTTCGATTTCGCTTACTTTCATGGAGGACTCCTAGACTCTTACCAATTCTCAAGCTTACCGGAAACTAAAGGCTATACGGATCAGCATGCGCCTTGACATACATTATACGATAATTAGTACATTACTAGCCGATGTTGCTCACCGCCTCTTCTCCAAGCCGCTGCTTCAGCTGAGCCAGATAAAGACACTGCGGTTCGACATGCTCGTCCCAGGATTCGATGTGGCCGTTCTCATATTTGTGATCTTGCAGACTTGTGTTGTAGACCAGCGCGTGAATGCCGATCTGTCCAAACGCGTAGTTCTGTCCCACCGGCGGTTTCTGGCATAGGAACCCACCTTCGCAATTCCATAAATAATTGAATATGCCCATCCAGCGGACTGGATTGGACTTGGCAAAACGCAGGGCGATCGGCGCTTTGACGTTGTCGTAGAGGCTGCCGACGACGAGACTGGAGTGCGGTTCGCTGGAGGAAAACGGCCGCGTCGCTGAGCAATCGAGAAATACATTCGGCCCGCAGGTCAGGCGCCCGCCGAGCACGAAAGAATGTCTGCCTCTATCCGATTTGCAGCGCTGCACCAGGCAAAGTTGGCCGCAGATGTTAAAGGTAAAGCGGCGTCCACCACCGCAGCGCGACACTGGTTCCAGCGACTCGCAGTCTTGGACGGTGCACCACTTCACGCCTTTTTCTATGTACACGACGCTATTGGCAAAGTGCAGCGCCGTTATATCCCGCACCCAGCAATTGCGCGTATTGTCGATCTTGACAAACTCGAAGTAGTGGTCTTCATCGCAGTAGTATTCGCCGCCGATGAAAGGATGTCTGTCGAGGTTGCCGTACTCCGTGGTGCGGGCCGAGCGATCAAAATCGGAGACGCCGCGCAGATTCTCGACACCGACCTGCTCGATCCTGCCCGAGTCGGTGTAACCAACAATCTCACCGCCACCCCACTGCGCCTCGATGGGACAGGTCAGCGGCACATCGATGGTGAGACGATCGCTGTCGACAGCTGTTACGATGCGGTCAAACTCGTAGGGCAGGGGATCGCCAGGAGCGGCGAGGTCCTGCGCCAGATACCACTCCCGGGTGTTCAACCGGCGGACAATGACGGTGTCGCCGACCGCAAAAGCGGACGCATTGGCGACGGCAAAACTCTGGGCCCCCACCGGAACAAATTCGTCAACGATGGGCTGCGCCGTCTCGGGCATTTCTTCTCTGCCCTGGGGACCACCAACAAAGACGAGCGCGGCGTTGCTGCCATCCTCACCGAAATTCTTGTCGGTTATGGCCCCGCGTCCAAAGAGAATGGTGCCATTCTCATCCTGTCCCTCGCCGCGCAGAACGACACCGCTGGCGCGGATCCATATTGGCTCGTCGAGGTTGTAGAGGCCGCGCTCGAGCAAAACCGCACCACGGAAACCGTCCGCGTCGAGCGCTAGCTGCGAGACCTCATCGATGGCCTGCTGGATACGCTCGGCATCGTTTGCCGATCCGGCTTGGACCGTCGTCTTGACGGCAACTTCGGGCAAACGGACGCCACCGCCCATGTAACCGGCATACGAAAAGTCGGGGACGTAATTGCCAAAATCGTCCGGCTTGTAGGTGAGGCAGCCGTTGGAGTCGGGGTGTACCATCGAAGTGTAGGGGAGCATCGCGTTTTTAGCTTCAGTCATTGTAGATTCTTTTCTCCTATTTGGGCTATATGTAGACCTAATTATAGTTGATGTCAACGACGACAAACGGTCGCGCTTAAGTGAATTATTGCTTGTGACTGTTCACCAATTGCCGCACTTTCTATTTGTGAATGCACCCTATATGAAACAGATTTCAAATAAAAGCTTCGCAGTTAAATAGGAAAACAGATGAAGGCATACGTAGTCCGTAGTTCGGGTTCACCAGATGTGCTAGAATATACAGATTTACCGGACCCAATTGTCAAAAGTGGGTGGGTGAATATTAAAGTAGAGGCGTTCGGGCTAAACCGATCGGAGATGTTTACCAGACAGGGGCATTCGCCGGCTGTCAAATTTCCAAGGGTTTTAGGCATTGAGTGCGTTGGACTCGTGGTCGACGCCCCCGGCACTGATTTCCAAGCTGGACAGAAAGTTGTCGCCCTCATGGGGGGTATGGGACGTAACTTTGATGGCTCTTACGCGGAATTCACTTCTGTTCCAGCCACATCCGTTTTCCCAGTGGAGACCGAGTTGGAGTGGCATGTTTTCGGCGCTCTTCCCGAGATGTTTCAAACAACCTGGGGGTCGTTGAGAGACGGCCTCGGGGTCGAAGCCGGGCAAACATTGCTGATCCGGGGAGGTACGTCATCTATCGGCATGATGGCGACGCAATTGGCTAAGTCGAAGGGCATGTTTGTCTGCGCCACGACCAGGAATCCGGCAAAGGAACAAGCCTTGCGGGCCAATGGCGTCGACGAGGTGTTTATTGACGACGGCCAAATTGCGGCAGCGGTTCGAGAGAGATTTCCGCAAGGAGTCGATTGCGTTCTTGAACTCGTGGGTACAAATACACTGCAAGACTCCATGCGTGCCTGCCGGGCAAAAGGCGTGGTGTGTATGACCGGCATCCTTGGCAATAGCTGGCAGTTTGAGCACTTCGCACCGATGGACGAAATACCGCATACGGTACGACTCACGGTATACACGGGAGGCGCTGAAGATTTGGACCAAGCGGCCTTCCAACAGTTTTTGAGAGAACTTGAAAAGGGGACAGTAGAGGTGAATATCGACCGAGTTTTCGAATTCGCTAAAGTCGTGGAGGCGCACCAATACATGGAATCAAATCAGGCCAAAGGGAAACTGGTTGTCCGCGTAGAATGATAGAACTCGCACTTCCAATAAGATCCAGTTTCAGCTTGGGCTTCAGCAAGACCTATCGACATTGGGAGAAAATTTCTAATGATAAATCCAGACTCTTTAAACTTTATCGAATTTACTAAATCACATATTGCGACTATCCATCCCTGGTTTGAAGATGAGGGTAGCAATTGGGTCGAAGAACCAACAGCTAAATTTGTAGACTATGTTGACTCTGTAGAGCACGAATACAATAAATATCTAGTGTATGATAAAGATTTACCCGTTGCTTACGTACTGTTCGGCATTGAAGACGGCCGTAGTGGTATCGCACTCGTAATCAATCCGGCCGTTTTCTTTACCAGACTCTTGTTTTTTGCTCATGAGAGACACTCTCCTTTTGACCCTAAATGTAGGGCTTATTGAGTGTCCAATATAACTCTGGGGCTATCCAGATCATCCTGGTATACCAAGACACGTTCATAAGGAGACTGGCTCATGATGACACTCAGGATCACAATAGTCTTGTTTTCTCTCACGATTATAGTGGCTTGCTCTGACACTGATCACACGGTGAAAAGGCTAGAAGAGGCAAAGGGGTCCCAGGAAACAGAGAAGAATACCCTTTTCATCGTCATTGATAAAGCCGGCAACATCAAGCTAGACGGCAAGAGCGTCATCTTAGACAGCCTGAAGCAGGAGCTGACAGACAAGCGGAGGTTGCTGGACGGTAGCCCGATGATCATCATCCAGGGCGACAAGAGCAATGCCACCCACGAGCAAATCGTCCAAATCATGGATATTGCCCGCCAGGTTGACATCGTGGATCAGGTAATTGCGACCGAGTAAGGAAAGCCTGTACACTGACCCAAAAGAGAAACCGAAAATAAAGGAAAAGGAGACGAGGTGATGGAAAGGGACGACGCCCTCATTCATAACGAAGCAAAGTTCGACCGAGCCGTGGAGAAGGGAGCCGGCTCCACCATCTCTTGCAAACAACAACCAGGTTCCTGACAAATGGCTACACCAGCACATCTTGGACAAATCAAGGCCATCTCCTTTGATGGTGATATGACATTGTGGGACTTCGAAAAGGTGATGCGACATTCGCTTGGCTATGCACTGGAGGAACTTCGGAAATGCTTGCCCGGCACAGCCTCAGCAAATCTCACGATTGATCAGATGATTGAGATTCGGAATGAGGTAGCTGCGCAATTGAAGGGTAAGGTCACCAACTTGGAAGAGGTCCGACTCCAGGCTTTCAAACGTACTATCGAGTCTGTCGGTAGCAACGACTCCAACCTTGCCAAGCATCTCAACTCGATCTATCTGAAACACCGGTTTGAAGACATTGAACTCTATCCAGACGTCCTCCCCACACTCAACTCTCTGAGTTCTCGATACTCCCTCGGTCTGGTGAGTAATGGTAATAGCTATCCCGAACGCTGTGGTCTGACGGGGCATTTCTCATTCGTCGTGTTCTCGCAGGATGTAGGCTATGAGAAACCAGAGGCAAAGATATTTCAAGCGGCATGTAGGCAAGCCGGCTGTCTTCCCCAAGAGCTGATGCATGTGGGCGATTCTCTGGAGACCGATGTTCGTGGAGCAGTAGGAGTTGGGGCTATCTCTGTCTGGCTGAACCGCGACAAGAAGCTCAAGCAAGCAGATATAACACCGGATATTGAGATACAATCGCTCAATGAACTGACTACCGTTTTGTGAAGACGATACGCCTCTATGCGACATCGTAAATGCGCTGACTAAGAGCGGGTTTCACATGGACAGCCTCTTGGAGCTTTACCCCAAAGAGCCAGATCCGCAATGGGATTCCACTGAATTAGGTATCAGAAGTAGATGGCCATCAGTGTTAGTAATGGCCAGTTCTAAAATTGTATAAGCTGCACATAACATGAAGAAGGCCATCTCTTATCCTGTTTCTCACCAATTGACCAGCCCTCCTAAAAAATCCTTTATTATGCCTATACGTGAGCGACCTTCAGACCCGGACCGAAACACAGGGCGTTGTTATGAACCGTGAGAACGGCAACCAGTCGAAAAACCTACTACCCAACGCCAGCTTCGAGTTAGACTTTGGCCAGGCCACACACGGCTGGATCGAGTACAATCCGGGCGAAGGAGCGTCTGACAACTGGAATGACTTTCTCAATCCGCTGACCCTCAAGCTGGCCACAAGCAATCAGGTGCCTAGGGTTAAACCGGCGATTCGGACCGTGGCCGATGCCACCGACGGCAGCCGGGTGGCGGTCTTAACCACTGCCGCCGGGCGACCTGCCCACCTAATTGCTCCGGTGGTGCCAATGAAGGGCGGGCAGGCGTATACCCTTTCGGCCTATGCCCGCAGCAACGTACCTGGAGTCGATCTCCGACTGAGCCTGTGGAACCGCCCGATGGACTGGCACGAAACACCGGACGCGCGCAGTAAACCGCTGGCGCTCAGCACCGCATGGCAGCGCTATGAGTTCACCTTCAACATCGCCTCGTACATGGACTGCGGTGCCGTGGACATTGTCGTGTCGGCAGACGTCGACGCGGAGGTATACGTGGATGCTGTGCAGCTGGAAGAGGGACCAAAGGCAAGCGCCTTTCGCACCCGTTACCCGCTGGAAACAAGACTGACTGCCCACAAGTACTTTAGCGGTATGCTGCACCTTCTTGGCGATCCGCTGGAATTGGATCTGGTATCTTATGCCGACGAGCAGTTGCCTCCTCAGGGGGAGTTGGAACTGACCATCGAAACTCTCGAAGGAAAGGTAGTTCGCACCGAGCACATCCATTGCCCAACCACGGTAGGGCTGTCCACCCATAAATTGGCTCTGGAGTTTCCCCTAGTGGGCGACTTCCGCATCCGTCTTTGCTCGGCAGCCGGTGAGCCAATCGATGTTTCCAGCTACGGCTACATGTTCACCGTACATCCGGTTATGCACTGCGGTTTCGGATATGAGGCAAACGAGCCTGAAGAGAACGATTTTCAGGGAATCCTCTACTCGCGCCAGGGCCGCATTCACCAATTGCCAGCCGAGCGCACCAGACTGCCGTGCTTTGCCAGTGAGGGTGCCTGGAACTTCACCATTACCGACGCCCATATGATCTACCTCATGGCGGTGCCGACCACGGCTAGCGCCGCTGAACTCATGCGTTCGGCCGACGGCGGACGCAGCTGGGATACCGTGCCCGTCACCCGCACGGTGCAGCACGTCCTGCCCGATGGCAGCTTCCTGACAACGCACGGAGAATCCGGCTGGGTCTGGCCGACTGAGGATCACCGCCTATTGCTCTATCATTCAACCGACCAGGGGCAAAGCTGGGAAAGTCTGGGCGGTCCAGGGCCCCTGCCCAGCGATCCGCAGGCCGGTCCCGTCACGCAACTGCGCGACGGAACGTTGATCTGGCCGATCGGCGTTGCCGTGCCGGAGTCGATCCACGTCACCTATGCTTTTCGCTCCACCGACGGCGGCCGCACCTGGTCGGAAGGGTACCCGATCTGCCCCACCGGTGAGCCCGCGGTGATCGAACTGGCCTCGGGACGTCTATTGGCCGTCGTCCGCAACAATCTACCCCCACGACCCGACGCCTGGCCGGTATTTTTGGACCACCGCTACCAGGATGCGTGGCGGCTGTGGGCGATGCAGTACGGGGCCTTTGACCCGCGCCAGAAGACCAACCGTCCACTAGGTCTTGATTGGAATGACGACGTCCATGTGAACGCCAGCTTCCTCGGTTCGGTTCACAAGAATGTATTGCTGGCCGACTCCGATGACGGCGGCGTGACCTGGACCAATATCCGGCCTGGCAGCAACCGGCTCGGAGAAATGCACGGTGCTGCCGTGGAACTGCCCGACGGTCGGATTGTGCTTTTGCACGTGCATCGCGTCCCCTGGTTGCACGGCGGTGAGCGCGCCAGAGTCAGTCGCGACGGCGGCAATAGTTGGGACGCAGAAACCTATTACCTGAGCACAGTATTGACTTACCCGGAGTACTCCACCAACTGCGTCCTGCCGCCGGAACTAGCCGACGGCCAAGCGGGCATGATTCTCACCGTATTAGGCGATCGGCCCAACGCCTTGCATATTGACCGCCCCGGCCTCATGCAAGCCGTGCGCTGGCGGCCACTTTCATAACTGTGGCAGCGGCACTCGGCCACAGTTTCTACTTAAGGACACCTTATGCATAACCTCGTAATACGCCAGGGAACCGTGATCGACGGGACCGGAGACAAGCGCAAATCTGCTGATATTGCCGTCGACGGCAGCCTCATTACCGCCATCGGCCATGATATCGAACCCGGACAGCGCGAGATCGATGCGAGTGGAATGATTGTGACGCCGGGCTTCGTCGACATCCACACCCACTACGACGGCCAGGCCACCTGGGACTCGCAGCTGGCCCCCTCTTCTCTGCACGGTGTGACGACGGCAGTAATCGGCAACTGCGGAGTGGGTTTCGCGCCCGTGAAGGCAGGCACCAGCGATTTTCTGATTAACCTGATGGAAGGCATCGAGGATATTCCCGGCTCAGTCCTTGCGGAAGGAGTGCGGTTCAACTGGGAATCCTTTTCAGAGTATATGACCGCGCTCGAGGCGGTCCCGCATGCCATCGACATCGGCACCCAGGTGCCCCACACAGCACTGCGGTTCTACGTTATGGGTGAACGCGGGGCCGTACACGATGAAGTGCCCACCCAAAGTGAGATCGAGCAGATGGGCGACCTTTTGGAGGAAGCCCTCAACGCCGGTGCCCTCGGCTTTACCACGTCGCGTACAACAAAACACCGAGCCAAGGATGGTCGACTGGTACCGAGCCTATCTGCCCGCGAACCAGAACTGGCTGGTCTGGCGTTGGCCATGAAACGAGCCGGCCGCGGCGTGCTCGAAGTGAACTCCGACTTCGGTCCGGGTGAGTTTGAGGCTATGGAAGAGGCCGCTACGATTGCCGGATGCCCGCTGTCGTGCCTGATAGTTCAAGTGCGCCAACACCCGCGTTTGTGGCGCCAGACCGTGGACTGGATCCACGACATGCGCGCCAAGGGCATGCAAGCAACCGCGCAGGTATCTAGTCGCGGAATCGGCGTCATGATGGCGCTGGAGACGACCCTCCACCCTTTTGCCGGCCATCCGGCATGGCTAGAGATGGCTGACCTGTCTCCAGACCAACGCTACGCCCGCCTCAAAGCAGATGGCGAGCTGCGCCGCCGGCTTATTGAGGAGCGTTATGACGATCCAGTGTCGCGCAACGTTGAAGAGATGCTGCCGCGCACTTTCAGGTTTGGCAGTGATCTCAACTACGAGCCCAATCCCACCGACAACGTCGTCGCCCAGGCGGCGGCAGCGGGAAAAACTGTATGGGACTATACGCTTGAGCTGATGATGGCCGACGGGGGCAAAGGCATGCTCATGCACCCGTTTGAGAACTATGCGGATGGCAGCCTCGACACAGTGCGAGAAATGCTGACAGACGAGGCGTCCGTAATGGGTGTTGCCGATGGCGGCGCCCATGTTGGATTAATCTGCGATGCCAGCCAGCCCACCTTCATGCTATCCTATTGGGGGCGCGATCGCCAACGCGGCCGTCTGCCCCTCGAGTTTTTGGTGCGCAAGCAAACGCTCGACACCGCCGCCTGCTACGGACTGACCGACCGCGGCGTGCTGGCCGCAGGCAAGAAGGCAGACATCAATATTATCGATCCACAGAAGATCAACTTGCAGCCGCCCGAGGTGATTTATGATCTGCCGACGGGCGGCAAGCGTATCATGCAAAAAGCGACAGGCTATCGGCACACCTTCGTTTCAGGGGTCGAAACACTGCGTGACGATACCCCGACGGGCGACCTGCCAGGGCGACTGGTGCGTTGAGACCGAACGGCGGGGAGGTGGCGTCGAGGCGTTACTGCGGGTACCATGTCAACACACCGCCATTTCCAGTAAAGCTACATACCAGGAAAGAGAGTGTTCTGGTTGTTTTTTGCAGCGTTGGCGGTTAGATTTATTCCGCATGAAGTGTAGAACGAAGGAGTATTTACTTATGGTTGACGAAACAAAACAAAAGGTCGTGGAAGAATTAGAGATGATTCCTCAGGACAAACTGCCGGAACTATATGATTTAATCCATCATTATCGCCTGGGGTTAGAAAAGAGTGGCTCCCGTCGCTCGCAGATCCTGCAATTGGCGGGAAGTTGGAGTGAGATGACTGAAGAAGAATTTACTACGTTTCTGGAGGAGATCCCCGAGCGTCGTTCCACTGCCTTTGCCCATCGCAAGATCTGATGAATCCAGCGTTACTTGATACCGATATCGTCAGTTATTATCTTCGCGGAAACCAGACCGTCCGCAACCATGTCGCTCAATACCTGGATGAGTATCCTTTCTTGAATTTCAGCATTTTCACTTATTACGAAATCTTAAGCGGATTACACTATCTCGATGCTCAGCAGCAATTAGCAAAATTCCAGCAGTTCGTTTTGCTCAATCGAATGCTCCCCTTAACCAGACAGAGTGTGGATATCGCTGCCAACATTTACGCGAGTTTGCGATCCCAAGGCAATTTAATCGAGGATGTCGACCTGTTAATTGCCAGTATTGCCCTCGAACATGAGTATGAATTGGTCACGAACAATATCACCCATTTTGATCGGATTCCTGAGTTAAACATTACCAATTGGGCGATATCCTAATAACGAGCCTACCTAAGCACAGGAGCCATGCCACGCCTGCCATGCCACCGGTACAGCTAAAATGAACCTGCGCCAGGAAATCAACGTGCCACCGAAGTCCGGCCAAGCATTCACGGTCAGTCGTGGTCAGACCATACGGATCACCGACACCCGAGGCCGACAGCCGGGCGATCTGGTTGTTTTCAAGAGCGCTGATCTTGCCGTCAAGATGTCGCAGGCCAGGACCCGCGTGGAGAACCGCCGGGTTGCCGTCACCCAGGGAGACAGTCTGTGGACCAACACATTTCCCCCCGAAGTCATGTTGACGATCACCGACGACAGCTTCGGGGCACATGACCTGCTGTATCCGCCCTGTTGTCGATATGCGCTGGAGAAACGGTTCGGCGTGTCGGGCGACGGATGCCTCGAGAACTTGGCGATCGCGCTTATTGCCTGGAACGTTGAGCCACAGCATATCCCCGATCCGCTGAACCTGTTTTTCCAGGTATCCCTAGACGCGGCAGGCGGCATGTCGGCTCACGAACCGACGTCGGAGGCGGGATGCTCGATTGATCTGCAAGCCGAGATGGACTGCCTCGTCGCCGTATCGACGTGCGCTGTCCCGTTCCAAGCAACGGAGTCCTCCGAATATCAAATCCAGATCTTCGACGGATGACTCTCGCCGCGTTACCGCTACCAAACAAACAGATGATTCGTACCGCCAAGGCGGCGCCTCGCTTAATGCCGCAGTTCGAGCAATCGCCGCTAGCCATCTTTCCACAGTCTACGCCATAGGAAATCCGCCATGCCGAGTGCTGCAATAATCCACGTGTGGGAACCCTCCAACCACCCCCGCAAGCAATGGCCGATCACGGTCAGTGTACCGTTCGCTGCAGGTGCTCTGCGCGACCCTGGGCAGGTGATCTTGCGCGACCCTCGATCTGCACAGATACCGACGCAACGGCGCGCCTTGGCGTCGTGGCCCGATGGGTCGGTCAAATGGTTGCTGCTGGACTTTGCCATGGATCTTGCGCCGCTCGAACGCGTCGACGTCGAATTGGATATTGGCGGCCAAGCAGAGACGCTTGAGGCACAAGACGGCATACGGGTGGAATGGGCCGGGGATGAATTGCAGATAGATACGGGCGCCATGCAGTGCCATCTTGGATCGAGCGGCGGCGGACTCGTTCGCTGGCTGCGCGCTCACGGCGTCGTCTACACCACGGTTCCGGGTAATATCCGCCTCGCTCAACCCACAGGTGAAGTGCTCGACATTCTCGACAGGCCGGCCACCCTAATCATCGAAGAGTCGGGACCACAGCGCACCGTAATCCGTGCAGAAGGCAAACACGGACACCGCGATGGCCATACTGCCATCGACTACGTCATGCGTTTCGTCGTCTACGCAAATCAACCTATTCTGCGCTTATACCACACGGTCATCCAGCGCCAAGCGGTCGATCCTTTTCCCATTTCGAGCCTGCAGATGATCCAGCCGATCGACGTCAATCAGCAAGACTCGTGGGCCCTGGTGGGTACGGATCAAGACCGCTACTCGATGCCAGAGGGTTGGGTGAGCATGAGCACCGACGGTTTGGAAACGCGCGCCACCGACGGCGATCGCCAGTCGCGCAACCTCAGTACGATCAGAGCCGAAGTGCCCATGGAGCCGTTTCTCGTCGTTGGTGACAACGAGCGCATGGTCACGTTTTTGCCGCGGTGGTGTCACTTCCTCTACCCGAAGGCAGCGCACTTTGCCGACGGCGCGCTGCGCTACGATGTCTGGCCCGAAACCGCCGACTCCTGGGATTTCCGGCGGGGCATGGCCAAGACGCACGAGGTAGTGCTTGGATTCGCTCCTGCGGCGGAGGATTATGCCGGCGCCATGCCCGCCGTCGCCCCGATCCTGCGACCCGTGCTAGCAACCGTTCCTCCGCAATACATTCAGTCCACCCGTTCACTGCCGGTATTCTTCCCCTCCTATCCGGCGGATTACCCCAAACTCGAGACCCATTATGCAGGCGCGTTCGAAGGCCTTGCACGGGCCTACGGAATGATTCACTACGGGGACGCACCCGGTTCGTCCTACACCGCCCAGGGACGCGGGCGTACCGAAAAGGGCGAAGCACCTATCTGGGTGAACAACGAATATGACATGCCGTACATGGCCATGCTACAGTTCCTGCGCACCGGCAACCGCAATGTCTGGCAGCAGCGGGCAGAGCCCAGCATCTGGCACATGATGGATGTCGATACGGTGCATCACGCACCAGACGAACCCGTGTTACTCGGCGCCCAGATCCACCACCTGGTAAACCACATAGGGCCTCCCGGATACCATGCGGACCCGAGCCACGAGTGGGTCGAAGGTCTTATCCTCTATCACCTGCTCACCGGGTTGGAGCAACCGCGAGAGCACGCCCTGGCGCTGGGGGAGCATCTGCTGAACTGGACCGCAGAGAACCGCGCCGCGCTCGATAAGGACTGGGTGGCGGCGCGCGTGACCGGCTGGGCTTTAATTGCCCTCACCGCGCTCTACGAATTCACCCAGGACGAGCGCTACCTGGAGTGCGCCATCGAGCACGGCGAAGCATTGCACGCCCGCATCACCGGATCGACCGGTTACCTCACAGAGAACATCTCGTACGGGTTCCCGTATCGCGCCGGGTTCATGACCGATCTCGCCGTCATCGGCCTAAAGCGGCTGCACGACATCTCCGCCAACGATCACTGGAAGGAATTCGCGCTCGCCTTGGTCGACGACCAAATGGAACACCTCGGCTTGCCGACCGGATTGCTCGTCTACAAGGAACTGCCGGAGAACCACTTCCCGTTCACCCAAATGTTTGACCTGGAAGTGATGACCTACGCCTGGCGCTGGACGAAGGACGTGAAGTACCTGAAGCATGGGGTTCAGCTCTTTCGCCTGTTCAACCCGGTGGACCGGCCGCTGAAGATAAATAAGACGTTCCTGCACGAGACGGCCGAAGGTGCGATATACGAAGAGGTCCGCTTCTTCAACAGAGACAGCCACGCAATGCTGCATTACCGCTTTGAGCTGCCCTTCCTAGAACTGTTGCACGAGCTGGATCTGCTCAAACAGTTTGAACCGCCGCAAATCGACCTGAGCGGAATCGAGGGTGAATAATCTTGTTCTTACATTGGAGAAAAATCACATGAAAGCAGCAGTTCTTGGGGCCGGAGAGGCCCATTTCAGTGGTCACTTAAAAACGCTACAGGTCCTGCCAGAGGTAGATACCATTCACGTCTGGGGCGACAATCAGGAAACGCTCGACGCCCTCGAGGGAGAGGCAAAGGTCGAAGGTCTCTTTTTGAATGTGGATGATCTGCTGGCCCAGCAAGACCTCTTCTTCGCCATCGCCAGCGTGCGCAGCGATATTAAGCCGCAACTCTTCAATAGACTATTGGACGCCGGCATCCATCTGATGGCGGAGAAACCGATGGGCACCTCGGCCAAGGCAGTGGCCGAGCTTGTCGAAAAGGCCGAGGCAGCGGGACTGGCTTTGGGAACGTGTTACCAGAATCGCTACCACCCGGTAAATCAGAAAATCAGGTCACTCGTCGCCACCGGTGCCATCGGCGAGCTGATGTCCATCGAAATGCGGATGCTCACGACCCAGCCCAAGTTCCGCAATCCGAGCAAATGGCTGTTTCAGAAGGACATCGCCGGCGGCGGCATGCTGGCCTGGCTGGGCTGTCACTACATCGACCTGATGCGTTACCTCACAGGAGATGAAATCGTCTCGGTCGCCGCCGAGGTGGCAACGCGTAGCGGTGCAGATATCGACGTGGAAGACATCGCGGTGCTGTCGATGCGACTGCGCTCTGGAGCGATCGGGTCCCTGCACACAGGCTACACGCTCTCGCTCAGGGGTGAGGCCTATGGGGACACCCCCAGTTACGACACCTACGTTGGACTCAACGGCCGGCACGGGCGGATGATGTTCGACGCCGAAGGCGGTCCGAGTCACCTCTATGTGGAATCGACCACGCCTGAATGGGCGACCGCTCCGGTGACCGAGTTCGACTTCGTGGTCGGCAATTCGCCCGCCTACATGGGGGTCGCGGGAGAGGCGTTCATCCGCGACTTTATCCTGGCGGCTCAAGGAAAGGGTGAGGGATCCGCGACGGGCAGAGACGCGCTCCAGGTCGCCCGCGTGATCGATGCCGCCTACGAATCCAGTCGCACGGGCCGCCGCATCGATATCGCAGCACCCTGAACAACCGGAGTTGATCTATGCCAGACAAGCGACCCAGCATCATATCTCCGCTACAATTGAGGCGGCCACATGTCGCGTGCCGCTGTTGGTATGGAGGAGTTCATCGATCTGGCCAAACCTTAAGATGGCACGGCTGACCCTAGCGCGCCATATTCGCAGGTTGCGATTTGCACCTCAGAAACAGAAATGACAGGCTAGTATGAACTCGGAACAGATCGCTAAGCTATTTGAAGTTGTAAAAAAGAAAAACCAGATAGATCAAACGAATAGCTGGTCAAATGGGTCTTCTACGTATTTACAAGAGATTAAGAAAGAATTGGACGAGGTCGAGGAAGAAATCCTTTTAGATCGGATCTGCTATTTAGAGGATGAATTGGGAGACGTGCTCTGGGACTATCTGCCAGGTCAAAGTCGCCAAAGGCCATCAACGGTCTATCGCGGTAATCGGATCGTAGTTCGGCCAATATGCATGATTGGGGATTAAACGGTCTTCCTTACCGATCCCTGGAAACGCGCTCGAGAAACTGACGCGGTGTGACGATCGACGTGTTCTCGTATTGCTCTTCGGGGAAATGGGCTTTGTTCCCGGTTACAAGCACATCGGCTACTGCTACTATCGCGGCTGAGAGGTACATTTCGTCATCTGAATCGGGTAGGGAGAACGAGGAGGCCGCCGAGTCCACGTACATGGAGACTGTTTCCAGCAGACTGATGAGTTGGGAGTAGATCGGTTCCAGAGATGCAAATTTCGGACGCGCCGTAACCTCGCGGTATTCTTCGACGATTTCTTCCGACAAGACGCAGCGATGATAGCCTACCACCTCATAGAGGACGGACCGACATGTTCCATCTGTCAGCCCGGCCGAAACGAGAACATTGCAATCGAGGACGACCAACATAAAATTGATCTATTATCTTTTTTCTTTGCGCCGCTGTTCGACTTCCTCGTTGGCCACTTCCATCGCTTCCTCGTCGGAAGACACTTCCAGGGAGGGGTCGCGGATTTCATCGGCCTGTTCAAAGACCTCGTTCAGTTCGGCCTGCAGGTGCTTGCGTGTAATCTCGACGGGCTGCACGCGCAACTCGCCACCCACCTCCACCATTTCGACCACATCGCCTACGTTCAAGCCATGCCGCTGGCGAAATTCTTGAGGCAAGGTGACCTGGAATCCGCGCGTGATTTTGCGAATATCCGACTTTCCTTCCGACATAGACCGTTCCTTTCGCATAATCCTATAATCCTATAATCCTAATCTACTAAAATAGTAATCAGGGCTCAAGGCGGTACTGGGCTTTAATATCAACTAACACAAAATTTTTATTTTGCCAATCCCGACCACATTTTTATCTTATATGGCCTCTCAGAGTGGCAGCATAAAGATACAGTAACATAATGGGATAAAGATCGGCGAACCTGCGGTCAGGATCGACCCACTCGGATCGAGTGGGATCGGCGAGTCTCAGGGAGTAGGGCGACACCCTTAGCCTCCAGCTCGCGGGACGTATATCCTTGATGAGTCTGGAAGTTCTACTTAGCGTTTAGCCATGGCAGATTCGAAACAGACAGTCGAGCCGGCCGTCGGCCTCAACGACGGAACCCACACCCGAGACTCGCGAGGCGAGTGGATGCCCCGCATCCTGGGGAAGGCTCTGCCTTTTGCCTGGCCGATCCAGCCTCGAAAGCTGCTCCGATTCTTCCTCGGCTTTCCCGGATTTCTCTGGCCTTTCGGGGCGGCGGCCTTCTACGGGCTAGCTGCTTTGACCTGGCAGTATCTCCGCTGTTATCAGCGTGGCTTTCAGTCACCGGACCTAGATCGATTTGCCAGCCAGGGCGCGTTGTTCAATACCGCGTACTGCGCATCGCCTGCGTGCTCCCCAGATTTACGCGTCCGCTAGGCGCAAAGTGAGGACGGGCTCATCTGGCGGAATTGGCAATTGCCGGTAAGTGCCCGCGGGTTCGAATAGAAGATTTCGGGAGAAGATTATGGCAGACGCAACTCAGGTATGGCCTGTCGGGACACGCAAACAGCTGCTGTTTGACCGTCGCTTCGTCGAGTCGTCCGCAGGCCTGCAGTTCACGGTCAATCCCCCCTTGCAGCGCACACCCGTCAATCTGCCATCCCTCTCCGCTTTGCGCCCCAGCAACCACTACCTGACGGTACTCGATGTCGACGGTCGTCTCTGGCTGTACTACCACATGAGGCCGAGGGAGACGAGTGAGCCTGATCACCGGAATAGCATGTGCTGCCTGGCCTGGTCGGACGACGGCATCGATTGGGAACTGGCGCCTGTGGACCGGTTCGAGGTGGCGGGGTTGGCTCGGAACAACGTGGTCATGCCCGGTGCGGTCGGCACGCCGTTCCTCGACGCCCAACAGACGTGCGGCTGCAGATTCTGGTTCGTCGGAACACTGGGCGAGCGCACCGAGCCGCCAGTCTGGGACGAGGCCCGGGACACGTACTTCGGCGGTTACGACGCCGACGACGGCCGCAGAGTCCACGCCGCGGTGTACCTGCTCCATTCCGAGGATGGCATATCGTGGCGCCGGCAGCGCAGCGGAGTCGTGGTTCCCTTTCGCTGCGACTCGCAGAACCAGGTCTTCTACGATGCCGGCGCCGGCGCCTACGTCGCCTATCTGCGCGGCGCGTCGCCCGTGCCAGGAAGAAGGCGGACGGTCGCTCGTTTGACCTCGCCCGCGCTCACGCAGTTGCCCTTCGACTTTCATGAGGACACGACGCTGCCCAGAAGCCCGGCGGGGCTCCATGACCGTCTGCCGCCGCAATGCGCCCCGTTCGTCATGGCGGGTGACGAGCGCGACCCGCCGGCCACTGACGTCTACACGCCCTGCGTCAACCCCTACGAATGGGCCGACGACGCCACCTTTGCGTTCCCGACGGTGTACCGCCATTACGAGGGGCAGGACAGCCATGGGCGGGACGATCGCGGGCAGAAGCAGAATGCCGGCCCGCTGGAGGTTCAGCTTGCCGTGAGCCGCGACGGCGTCACGTTCGACCGCCTCCGCACGCCTTACGTGGGCCTCGGGCTGATGGAGGAGCCGCAACTCGGGGGATCAGTCTATATGGGCGTAGGGCTGGTCCGGCGGGGGAACTATATCTACCAGTACTACGCCGAGGGAGCGTGCACCCACGGTCACTACGACCGCGACGTGCACATCTGGCAGGCCAAACAGCGTCTGGACGGTTTCGTCTCGGTGGATGCGGGGCCGGATGGCGGGTGGTTCGTGACGCCGCCCATCGAGTTCGCAGGGAGCCGCCTCCTGCTGAACATCGACTGTGGCGCCATGGGCGAAGCGTGGGTCGAACTCCAGGACGAAACCGGCAAGCCGTTACCCGGCTACACGTTCGAGGACGCCGTGGCGGTCGACCGGAACGGTGTCGCGCAGGAGGTCTGGTGGCGGGGAGGCCCGGACGTCGGCCCGCTGAGTGGCCGGCCTGTTCGGATGCGTGTCACGATGCGCTCAGCGAAGCTCTACGCGTTCCAGTTTTCGGAGTCCAGGTGATGAATGGGCGGAACGGGCGTGGATTCCACTAGGCGTCCATCATTGTGAAACTAGCATGGTCGGTGCCATCCTGGCAGACGAAATATCTTCGTCAGGCCCGCTCTGGCTTGCCCAAACAGGTTTTATACTATCAATGTCATATCGCGTTACATAGTTGACCCAGATTTGTACGGCGAATACCTTCAGTGAAAACATTATACTTTGCGGAGACGAGCTATGGAAACCATCAAACTCCAGGTCGATGAAGGAACGTGGAGCAAGGCCAAACAAGTGGCCGAGGCCCGCCACTGCACCGTAGAAGACCTGATCCGCGAGCTGATCGATCAATTAACAACGGCTGCTGCAACGAAAGATCCTTTATGGGGAATGATGGCCGACGAACCCGATTTGATGGATCAGGTTCTGGATTCCGCACTGCGGGCGCGCAGTGAGGACGCCCTGAGATAGCCCTTTGGATAAAGCACTACTCGACACAGATATATTTTCCGAAATTCTCAAAGGCGTCGACCAGCACGTCCGAGCGCGGGCTACCACGTACCTCACGAACTTCGGATTCTACACGATATCCGCTATTACAGTCTTGGAAATCGTCAAAGGCTTTCACAAGGTTAAACGCGAAGATCAAATCCAGAAGTTTCTCGCCGGGCTCTCTTCAGTAGAATTGCTCACGCTTGATCTAACCAGCAGCGAACAGGCTGGACGTATTTACGCCGACCTGGAACGCACCGGACAGCCTATTGGTCGCGCCGACCCCATGATTGCGGCCCTTGCCTTGCACCATGGCTTAACACTGGTTACAGGCAACTTCTCTCATTATGAGCGCATTCAAGGGCTGGGCTACGACGTGCAGTTGGAAAACTGGCGCAATCCCGTTTCCTAAATAAGAAGGCTACGTCGGCGGCGAAGTTCACGCCGCCTCGCCGTTAATGGGATAGACCACATCTGCCCGTAGAGAGTCTGCCGCAAAACCTAATGCCGCTTGAATCGCCTCTGGAGTCAGACGAGGATGGGCCGGCCAGCAACTGTTCTGCAGTCTCTCCAACAGCCAGTTTACCCACAATGGATTCGACCGTGATTCGCGTCCCGGCGATGACGGGCTTTCCCATCTTGACCTGGGGATCGGACTCGATTAATCCGGTATATTGTGGCATCGTTTTCAGCCTTTCTGCAATTTTATCCCATTATTTTTTCAGCTACTTACAATTTGGCGGGAACGTGTGGGAATCGAACCCACCCAGCGTTACTCTCGCAACACCACAACGGATTTGAAGTCCAAATTTTGGCTTTTCTAAGCTCTTAATTTAAACCAAGTTAGCTGAACCAGCTTTCCCTACCAGAGAGCCACTCATCCTCAGGTATCCATATCTGTCCATAACTGCCCGTAGCTCTGACAGTGGTTTGGCACAAAATTGGCACAAAATTACCAATGTGCTGTGGGTAGTTACCCTTGCTGTGTCTGGCGAGTCGGTAAGGGAGTGTTGAGCGACTCAATTGCATCCCACAACTGCGTCGGCGAACTCTTGGCATATCTGAGCGTCATCACCATCGTCTTGTGTCCCAAAAGCTCCATGATCCGATCCAGGGCCACACCACGTTCACGCAGGAATGTAGCGAATGTGTGGCGGAGCATATGGAGGTGCACGTGCCCGATGCCCACCTTCTTTCCTACCGTGCTAAGTACGTCCCTTACGCTCTGTTCTGGGTTCCCATCCTTGCCCACCAACACATAGGGTATGATCCCTTTCTGGCGTTGAGCCTGTAAGGTATCGTAGACGCGGTTAGTCATCGGGATCACACGGAAGGTATTGTTCTTGGAGTTCCGGACGGTGATCAGTCGTCGCTCAAAATCAATATCCTGCCATTGAAGCCTATATAGCTCTGATTTTCGCATCCCAGTGTCAATGGCCACGGTAGCCAGCACTTGGGCATAGTCGGGGAGCTCAGATAAGAAGAGGTGAGTTTCTGATTCCGATAGGGCTCGCGGCACCTTGGGCTCTTCCTTCATCGTTTTGATCCGCTCCGCAGGATTGTGCACCAGCAAGCCCCAACGCTTTGCCATCTTGAAGATTGTCTTCAGACAGGCCAGACGCCGGTTGGCAGTGGCATTAGTGATACCGTCGCAGTCTATACAGCGAGTAATGAAGGACTCAACCATTCGGGTATTGATTGCCGAAAGCGGTAGGTGCCCCCATTCGTCCTCATACTGCTTGATGATTCCCTTCACTCCCCGCCAGGTTGTGTTGCCCCAGCCTTTGTGTTTGTCTTTGAACTCTGTCACGAATTTGCCAAACGTCATATTTCGCTGTTCTCGACGATCTTCCAGAGTGACATATTCTCCGCGTTCGATCATGTCGGCAATCTCTCTGGCTTTCTGCTGCGCTACCTTCAGATTTGTTACCTTCAGGGCTTGCCGAGTCCGTACCCCATTTGCCGTATAAGATGCATGCCAGTGGCGGTCGCGCTGGTAGATCGTCACAGTCCCTATCGTGTGGCGAGTTGCTTTTCTTGCCATAGCTCTTTTCCCTTTCCTTCACGCGCTTTTTTGTGCACTGCGTTTCTTCTCTTTGCGGCTTACATACTCCTCCGTCGCCTTTCGCAGCAGATAGGCCAGCGTCCGTTCTTCCTTAGCCGCTATTCGCTGGAGGCGATCAAAGGTCTGCTCCTGTAATCGAGTTGCTACTAGTGTTTTCTTCATAAGACTCTCCTTTGTTTACTTAGTTATATTTATTATATAAGATAATTATATTTACATAGATTATCAAGTTTTCTTCTCTTATTTTTAATTAAAACCAACTGCTATTTAGGAGGGGAAATACCGGTGAACAAAGAAGCAATGGTTGGCGTACGCCTCACAGGTGAGGAACTGGAACGATTAGATCGTCACACGAAACAGTTAAGCCGTTCACAGATACTCCGTATTCTAATTCAAGAATTTTTGGCTAAATCGGAAAGAGAACAGCGCAAACTTCTCGTCGAGCACCTTTTCGATCAATCGGACGAGTAGGAATTACGACTCCGCAGCAACAGGCCCAACAATCGGCTGAAGAGCATATACGCTCCATCTTTAACGCCCTGGAGCAGACGGATAAGCTACGCGTTGCTGCGGTGCGCTTTACGAGGGTGGAAGAGGACGGAACGGACAAAGGTTGAATTAAGATTGTTCGACATCTCACCGTCGATGGTAAAAGTAGACGGTGAGATTGGTATGACCTCTGTCTAAAATATCCCTAACACAACTCATAAAGATGGGTAAGTATAACGCAGAGACGAATCAAGAGGTGACATGGCTATGGGACAGAGTTTCCGCCGAGCAATAGCTAAAGTAGCAGTCGCAGCGCTGTTCGCATCAGCTAGTGGGTGCTATAATGCGATCTCAATGAGACCGGTAGTCTATGAAGGCACAGTTGTGGAAATGGATGTGACGGAGGGCAGATTCCTTGCTGTGTCAGTAGTTGATAGCACCATGGTTTGGGCTACGTTGGAACGCGAGACACTTGAGGGTAACCTGAAGATGTACCTATTGATAAAAAACTTCAGATCGGGAAAACTCCTCTTCGATCCCTCACAAATTATGTTGCGTACTATAGATGGTGATACTCTGCGGATCTGGACGGCGGAGGAGTGGATGAAAAAGAAGATAACTCAGGATGGAGTGTATGCCTACTCTAGCGCAAAAAACAACACGCCATATATCCCATCCTCTCACCTGTACGACGAAATACTCTTAAGGGCGAATACACTCTCTAAAGACGAAATCTCGGGCGGGTACCTCTGGGCGAAATACAAGAGGAGCACAGGTTACTATCTTGAGGTGCCTGTTGGCCGTGAGATTCATCGGATATACTTTTCGCCAATTAGGAGTGGCGTTGGAACAAGCCAGACTGGGCGAAGTTTCACAAAATGGTAACAAGGTAGGGGAAACGAAGGTGTAAATTCGGCCATAAAATATATCTTACTCAAGATGCGCTTGGCGATACGCGTGTTAGGCCAAAACGTCTAAAGTATAGACCTTGTCGAAAGGACAGACGATGGATATCGAACGACGACTGGAGAAATTAGAGAAGCAGATTGTTGCCCTGTAGCTACCGTCGCCGCCGGAAAATCTATATCTTATCCTCAGCAGGTTGTCATACAACTCACAAGGGTTAGACAGCTTCTTGACCCCTTATTCCTTCAAGGCAGCCTGGACTATGGCCAGAATGCCCGCTTTTACGGCATTCGGTAGACTGCCCCACGCGTTCACCACCTTGACTAGATCACTGGCCCGGTTGGGTTCCCTCGAGACAGTATGTCAAAAAATAAAGTACTTGACGGACCCCAAGAATTGAATAATTACCTATCTGCCTGCACATATTGTTTGTCGCATGTTACACGACATTTCTTTCGTTAGTTAGGCGAGGCAAACTCGGAATTTTTTTTCCGCCAATCAACCTTTATAGCGTTTGGTCTGTTGCTACTCCTGTTTCGCGAAAGCAACGGGCAAGACGTAAAAGAAGTGGTGGTCATGGCAACTGTACCAGACGATGGTAGAACGCAGACTGACTCAACAAATTCTACAGAAGTCGTGATTGTGGCCACCGCGCCGACGGATACGGACGATCTCGACAGTTCGGACCCCACAACAACAGAAGTCGTGATTGTGGCCACCGCGCCGACGGATACGGACGATCTCGACAGTTCGGACCCCACAACAACAGAAGTCGTGATTGTGGCCACCGCGCCGACGGATACGGACGAT
>Ga0114996_10001358_pt1 | contig 32987 bp, 24 predicted proteins | sample ArcticOcean_MG_C_4_FD_87039 | JGI IMG/M metagenome (GOLD analysis project Ga0114996, IMG submission 87039) | Marine microbial communities from western Arctic Ocean - ArcticOcean_MG_CB4_134 | ecosystem: Environmental > Aquatic > Marine > Oceanic | place: Arctic Ocean: Canada Basin | collected... | reverse complement strand
CCGACGAAGTCGCGTGGCCACCGAATCCTTCGGTCCGCTCAATTCGCTCGCACGCCAACCCGCGAATACAACCGTCGAGCCGCTTCACGCTGCGCATACGAATCGTCAAAATGGACATCCACCTGGCCACACAGTGCCCCGGAATTCGTGCCCGCGAATTTTGAGTTTGACGTGTGGAATCGCTTAAGAGATACAGCACTTGGTCGCCAACTCATGCAGGTGATAAAAACTGCTGTGGTGCAATTTCCAACCTACGGTTGATCGTGCACACTTGGCTAATCACTGTAACGAGCAGAATTAACGCCAGTCGCTGGCCCAGTTCGCCGCGTGGACGCCGCTGCGAATCCGCCATTCGCGGAGTTCGTCGAGCAACGCGCGGCGGCTGTCGATGTGATCTGCATTGTTCCACAGATTCCGAACTTCATCGGGATCGTTCTTCAAATCGAACAGTTGCCCTTCCGGCGAATCGAGAAAGTGCACCAGCTTCCAGTCTCGGCTGCGGACCATCGACATGAAATCGACTTCCTGCAGAATGCCGTCGCGGCCATGTTCGGCATACACGTAATCGCGGGCCACCCAGTCGTTTCCTTCAACGGCCGGCAGCAATGACTTCGCTTCAATTTCGGTGGGAACTTCGATTCCCGCCAGTTCGAGAATCGCCGGGCCGATGTCCATCAGTTGGCACAGCCCGTCGATCTTTCGCCCGCCGCTGAAACGTCCCGGCGCCCAGACGATGAGCGGCATCCGCATGATGATGTCATACATCGTCCATTTCTGACTGTGGCCGTGATCGGTCAGGCAGTCGCCGTGATCGGACGTAAAAATGACAACGGCATTTTCAAGATAGCCCTTTTCTTCGAGGGCATCCATGATCTCGCCGACCTTGATGTCGATCATCTCGACGTTGGCCATGTAGTACGCCCGCTGCCGATGCCGTTGCTCGTGCGTGGGGTTGAGCAAATGCACGACGGAATCGTGATCGACTTCGCTGTTGTGAACGCGCATCTTCCGGAACGCTTCGGGCTGTCCGTCCAACTCGTCCTGCGTGACATCCAACAGCGGAAACTCCCGCTGCATGTACTTCTCGGCAAACTCGGGCGTGGGATCGTACGGCGGATGTGGGCCCGGAAAACCGACCTGCAAGAACAACGGCCGTTCGTCTTTCGGTTTGGTGCGAATGTACCAGCTGGTCATGTCGCCGACGAAATTATCCGACTGCGTATCGGCCGGCAAATCCCAGGTGAAGGCCCCAAGACTCTCGGCGTAGTCGGGCCGCGCTCGATACAGCTCCCGCTGCTGTTTGACGATCCCGCGCGCCCGCAGTGCTTTGTCCCATTCATCGAAATAGAAACGCTCTTCGAGATAACGGTCCTTATTCTCGACGACGTAACGTTCCTCAAATCCCAACGGCGTGTGATACGGATAAGAGTGCATCTTGCCCATGTTGATCGTGCGGTAACCGCTGTCCTGCACCAGCTTGATCCAGGACCGCGTCCACCGATCGGCATTTCGCAATATTCCCGTCGTGTGCGGAAAATGTCCGGTAAACAGGCTCGCGCGAGACGGAGCGCACGACGGGGCGGTGATGTGACAGTTGGTAAACGTCACGCCTTCGTTAACCAGCCGGTCGAGATTCGGCGTATCAACGTAGTCGTACCCCAGCGCACGAATCGTGTCGAACCGCTGCTGGTCGGTCATGATGAAGATAATGTGCGGGCGGGTCATACAGTAAAAACTCCATCCAGCTGCGAATCAACGGTTCGCAGTCTCAGCGATGCGTTGCATCGCAGGTGATTGACTCTGTTCCTACGGCGTCTTAGTCGCCTTCTGTTTTTCGAGCGTCGCGCGGAACGCCTTTTCCTTCAACTCGATGTAGGCACGGTAACCGTCCGGATCGATGAACGGGTTCGTCTTACCGTCGCGTTTGAAGCGTTCAAACTTCGCTGGCAACCCGTAATACGCGCCGTGTGCACCGAGGAAGACATCACATTTGAGCGACTTCGACACTTTGAAGGTCTTGGCGAAATCGTTGGCGATTTCCGGGTAGTCCTTATTGTTGACCAACTGATAACCGGGATTGACGTTGGGGCTGCCGACGACAACGACGTCGTATTTCTTGCCGCCGTCGTTCACTTGGCAGGTCCATGTGGTGCAACCGCGCGTGTGACCGGGCGTGCTACGCGCCATCAATGTGACGCCGCCGAGTGTGATCTTTTCGCCATCCTTCAACACACGATCGACCGCACACGGCTTCCAACGGCTCGTGGTGTAAAGGTATTGCCCTTTCCCGCCCGAGGAAATCACGCCATCGTCGCCACGCATCACGTAGACTTTCGCACCGGTCAACTCTTTCGCCAACGCATGGCCGGCAACGTGATCGGAATGCGCGTGACTTGCCAGCAGGAACTTCACGTCGCGCATTTTGAAACCGAGCGACTCAACCGATGCCCGGATCAACGGCACCGTCTCTTCAAACCCGCTGTTGAGCAGAAAATGCCCTTTGGGTGTGGTGATGAGAAAGCTCGAAATGTCTTTCGAGCCAACATAGTAGACGTTTCCCACGACGCGATGCGGCGGAAAGGCAGCGTCGGTCGATTGGCTGACGACAGCGGCCGCCATCACCAGCGTACAGACGGTTGAAGACAGCATGTTGTGAAGCCTCATTGGAGTTCGTGAATGCTCGTCATCGTGTTTCATCCAGCTGAGAACCAACGGTTCGCAGCCTCTGCGATGCGTTGCATCGCAGCTGATTGACTATCGCTTACGGTTCGATGATTTGTATTTCCGAATCCGTCAGCAGCGCCGTTGTGGGCGTTCCACGTCCCGCCTCGAAGTGTTCGTAATTCTTCTCGGCCACGACTGCGGCCGCTTCGATGACGCGAATCACTTCGCGTTGACTGGCAGCTGTCGGATACGACTCGTCGATCTCGTCCAGCGACTCACCGAGAATGCGTCGGCGAATGATCGCCAGCAGTCCGGCAGCAATAGATGCTTTGCCGTAACCGAAGATTTCCAGATGCCCGCCCTGATGCTGGATGCGGCCGCCGAATGACGGGTTCCGCGTGCGCGAGCCGTCGCCGATAATGGCTTCCCGGTAACCGCGGTCCTGCTGATCGACAATGCCGCGACCGTAGATGCCGTACAGTTCAATCTCCTGATTGACTGCGCCCTCGAACTCGGCCGGGTTGATCCAGTTGTTGTTGTAGTCGCCGCGCATGCCGTTGTCGTAGGTGACGGCGACGTCGATGCTGTCCCACGTTTTGATGGCGTGCTGCCGTTTGAATGATGATGGATCGACACCGCGGCGGCGGGCGATTTCCTGGTGATGTTTGTCCCAATTCAACAGCAGGTTTTTCTGCCCCGTCGCATACACGGCCACCGGCTTCACGTTCATGTAATGATGCACGACGTCGAGCCAATGACAGCCGACGTAGGTGAACGGGTTGCTTTCTTCGACCCAGGCAAAGATTTCCGAACTGACTTCCAACGGCTCTTCGAGCACCGTCCGCACGCGGTTGATGGGGCCGTATTGTTCGGGCGCTTTCAACATCATCTCACGCACAAACGGGTCGTACCGCTTGTGCATATCGACGGCCACAACGCGTCCTGCTTCGCGTGCCTTGGCGATAATCTGGTCGGCTTCGCTGGTGGTCAGGCAGAGCGGTTTTTCGGTAATCACATCACAGCCGGCATCGAGTGCATCGAGAATAGGCTGCGTATGCACGTGATCGGGAGTCGCCACAAACAGCACGTCGGGCTTGTGCGTCGCCAGCATGTCCCGCCAGACGGCCTCTCCGTAACAGGCATCGATTTTGTGATCGGGAAACTCCTCGGCGAACCACTCCACAATCTTGCCGGCGGTCCCGCTTTTTTCACTCCGCGTCCCCACCGCACAAACGCGAATCTCAACATCGGCCACGTCCGCAGCCAGATGGCTCATCCCAATGCTCGTCAGAGCACCCGCAATCCCGCCGCGCATAAAGTCCTTGAAACTCTGCCCGATAATATCATCGAAAAACATCCCCCCGCCAATAATGGCGACGTTAATCGTGCGGGCGCTGTCCGTCATGGGCTGGCTTTCTCTGAGTGGCGATGCCGTTGTTTTTCAGGGTGAATCTTGATGGTCGCGGGAAAGGAGCGATTGTATGGGATACCGTTACGATTCGCCACCAGCGATTCGCTACGGCGCTGCGCCGGGGCCGGGTTTGATTGAAACTCTGTTGGACTTGCGGTTGAACTTTGCGACAATGCTCGACACCTACCTTTTCTGTGCGGCACCTTGTCGTCTATTCAACTGTTAGGCGGACTCAAACGCCGTTGGCCTCAAGTCGGTTTCCCAATGACTTCTTCCGAACCTGAATTGCCGAAATCAGTGACCAGCACAATCCTCGGTCAACTTGCTCTTAAGGTCATCGAATTCGATGACGATGAATCGCCAGTCGAATTTTACGAGTGCCAAGGTACCGTGCCACCGCATGGTAAAGTAGTCGTGATTGTCTATCCGCCTGAAAATAGCGCAGCAGACGAACACTCCATTTCTACGTACGCAGACTCTCAGTTCGAGAAACTGTTACACGGTGAACGGGACATCCTTCCGGCGGCTGCTAACAAAATCCGCTCACTTTTCTTGGAGTATTGGCCAGATCGGCCAGATGTAACGCCAGACGACTTGATCGTTGATTTGAGGCTCCACTACGTAAAGTTGCTCAATATCGGAGGGAGTCACGACATTGAGCTGATTTACAAACCGCCACGGACCTCTGACTTTTTTCCTTCACTCGATCTTTGCCTCAGTCTCAACACCGTTTTGTCCGTCACTCGCGTCTGGTTTGATGGCTGAGTACGGTCAACCCGACTGCCCCGGACGCCGATTGACTCAACAACCGTTAGCGAACGAAATCCCGTGGCATATCGCACATCCAAAACTTTCAAAGCAGTTATCATCGGCGCGATGCTTCTCTGCATTGCGTACGTCGAGATTAGTGGCCCCGGTGTCCTGTCGGACCGGCAGTTCGGCGACGCGGCTCCGCTGCTTGATGAGCGTTTGCTGTTTCAGCCTGCCAAATATCCCGAGGGCAATTGGCAGCCGACCGATCTTGAGTACGAGGACGTCAATTTCACTTCGGAAGATGGCACGAAACTGCACGGATGGTTCTGTGCGCACGAAGCTCCGATTGCGACCATCCTCTACATCCACGGCAACGCGGGCAACATCACTCTCCGTGCGTCCGTTCTCGCTCGCCTGCAAAACCAACATCATACTTCGGTATTGATTTTCGACTACCGAGTATACGGCCGCTCGGAGGGAATGCCGACCATCAAAGGCGCAATCGATGACGCGAGGGCCGCCCGCATGGAACTCGCACGACTGGCGAAGATCGACGAGGCGGACGTCGTGATTATGGGCCGATCGCTGGGTGGGGCAATTGCCGTCCAATTGGCCGCCGAAGAGGGATGCCGTGGCCTGATTGTGGAGAGTTCGTTTTCGTCGCTGAAGAAAATGGCAAAACGTTACTTTCCCGCGAGTGCTGCTCTCGTGCCGGAAAACAATCTCAACTCCGCCGCCGCGATCAAGAAACACAAAGGCCCGCTGCTACAAAGCCACGGCGAACGCGACACAATTGTCCCCTTCGCATCCGGCCTCGAACTTTTCAAGGCGGCGAATGAACCGAAACAGCTCATCCGTATTCCAAACGCAAATCACAATCACCCGCAGTCAGCAGCTTACTACGAAGCCTTGGATTCCTTCCTTCGCAGTCTCTCGGCGACGTCCAAATAGCAGAGTCTGAAGGGCCGGGGATGGGGTCTTTACGATGACCGGGGGTTACTCAGCATCCATGAAACCGCCAGGCGTTTCGAATCGGCTTCAATACGAAACGCCGATGCGGAGCATGGCGGTGTCGTCGGGGTCGAAGTCACCGCGGCCGGAGTCGTATTCGAGTTGACGTTGGAAGACGTAGCCGGCCTCGAAGAACATCGTCATCGTATCGCCGGTTTTGCGTTCCAGTCCCAGAATTAATCGCCAGTCGCGGTAGGCAATCTGGTCGTTCTGTCGGCCACCGGGAAGCACGCCGGGAACCCGTTCAACGGCCCACGATCCACCGCCGAATTCGCCGGACAAATACGCCCACCACTCATCGTTCATCATCCCCTGCCAAACCCGCATCGAGACTTTCGGAGCGGGGAAGACGAGGTTCAGTTTGATGTCTTCACGCGGAGAATGGATCAGGCCGAAGATCGGCAGGTAGTTAATGTCGAAGCGGTCGAGATAATACAGGCCGGCAACAACCTGTGTTTCTACCGAGAACGCGAAGAATGCCAGACCTTGCGCTTTCAACCGAAACGCATCGCTGCCGGCTCCCTCAAAATCGCTGTAGAAGCCGGGCGTCAGCGCGGCTTCAATCCAGAACGGACGTGAGATCTGCTGTTTCCACCGCAGTTCGATCTGTGTTCCGTACAAGTTTTCCGGCAGATCGGTTCGCGTCGGTCCATCGATAAAGTGCAGCTGAAATGCCGGTTGCACGGTCAGGTTTTCTAGTGCGCCGAATCCCAGTTTCGTTCGAACGTCCAAGTCGGTCCAACCAATGTCGTTGTCGCCAGCCGGCAACCACGTCGCGCTCAGCTTTGTCGATTTTCGCGTGATCCACGGACTTGGCTGGCTGGAGCAGCCCGGGCAGTCGGGATTCAGATCGGCGCCCAATGAGATACGACTAGCATAAGGCGGCCAGTCGGAATCCTCGATCGGCTGCAATCCAAACGGACTTTCAATCGTGCCGACTTCCGATGACTGGGCCGCCTGTTGAATGGCGCCATCCGTCGCGGAATCGTCTTCGACATATTCCACCGGGATCGCTTCAAACGCCGGCACACCGACCGTCTCCGGATCGGCAACAGGCTGCAATTGAACCGCTTCCGATATGGGCTGGAGTTCGCTGCGATCGATGGTCGAATGCCGACGGCTTGGCCGCCAACCGGATTCCTGAGCATCGACGCGGCTCGAAAAAGTCGCCGCCGCCGAAAACACAAGCAGAATCACAGATGTGTTGAAGAAACCGCGCACGGCAACCGTGCTCCTGTAGCAGGAAGGGAAGGACATGGACTGATGATTGGGGGGATTTTCTGCGAGGTGAGTCGTGAGAAGAGACCAAATACCAGAGATGTGAAATTGCGTCAACTGCGGATCGGGGCGGGAAATTTGATACAGAACCCGCGACGCATTGTGAATTCATCACAAAGATGTGAAAGGCCTGACATAAAAGCCTGAAGCGCAAGCGAAGGAGCATCCCGATTTCGTTTATCGACCTATGTGCTCCTTCGCTTGCGCTTCAGGCTTCTATTCTTCTCGTTGTCGTTCCTTTCTTCTTTGCGAGCCTCTGCGGTCCTTTGCACCTTTGCGTTAAGCCCGAACTTGCAAAACGCTTCGTACGTCCCCTGTTACAATCCGGACAGTTCGAGCCGTACGAGATCGCTCATTGAACAGATAGGCAATTGTCGATAAGCTTGATGGACGTTCGCAGCGTATGCACTCCGGGAAAAGAGCCAGGAAAGGCGTTTTGATGCTGAAGATTTTTTCAAGCCCTCAAGGTGGCCAACGGTTCTGCGATGGCGTTAGTCGGCGGAGCTTCCTGCAGGTTGGCGGTCTGGCGATGGGGGGCGCGACGTTGCCCCAATTGTTGGCAGCCGAAGAGCAAGCCGGCGTCGGCAAGTCGCATAAAGCAGTCATCATGATCTACCTGTGTGGCGGGCCGCCGCACCAGGATATGTACGACATTCGCGTGGACGCACCGAAGGAAGTTCGCGGCGAGTTCAATCCGATTCCAACATCCGTGCCGGGAATCGAGATTTCCGAACACCTGCCGATGATGGCCGGCATGATGGACAAGCTGGTGCCGATTCGCTCGATTGCCGATGCGGAGGGCGCACACGCATCGCACCAATGTTTGACCGGACATCGTTTGCGACCTGTGCCGGGTGGCGGTTGGCCCGAAATTGGCGCGGTGGCCTCGAAGTTTCAGGGGCCAGTCGAACAGGGGATGCCGCCGTCGGTCAGCCTCTGCTACACCACACAACACAAACCGTACAACGAACCGGGTCCCGGATTTCTTGGGCTGGGAAACTCGTCGTTCCGTCCGAAAGGGCCGGGGCGCGACGATCTGATTCTGCAGGGCATCACGCTCGATCGACTGAGTGACCGCAAACGACTGTTGCGATCGGTCGATCGCTTTCGCCGTGAAGTCGATGTGACCGGTACGATGGACGGCATGGATGTTTTCAGCCAGCGTGCTTTCGGTATTCTGACGTCGAGCGGCCTGTTCGATGCGCTCGACCTGTCGAAACAAGATCCCAAGGTTCTCAAGCGTTATGGCACCGACGACGAAAAGCGGCCGAAGGGCGATGGTGCCCCACGCGTGCCGCAGAATTTTCTGTTGGCACGGCGACTGGTTGAAGCGGGCGCTCGGGTCGTGACGATCAACTACAGCTTCTGGGATTTTCACGGGCAGAACTTTAAGAATGCGAAATCGGAATTGCCCGTGTTCGATCAGGCGCTGTCGGCATTGGTCGAAGACCTGCACGAGCGAGGAATGGATAAGGACGTGACCGTGGTGGCTTGGGGCGAATTCGGTCGCACACCGAAGATCAACAAGAACGCCGGTCGCGATCACTGGAATCGCGTGTCGTGCGCGCTGTTGGCGGGCGGCGGAATGCGTACCGGACAGGTCATTGGAGCAACGGATTGTCTGGGCGGGGAACCGGCCGAACGTCCAGTCAAGATTCAGGAAGTGTACGCGACGATATACAAGAACCTGGGAATCGATCTCGGTTCACAGCGTCTGTTTGACTTCCGCGGTCGTCCGCAGAATTTGATCGAACCGGGAATCGAGCCGCTGCACGAACTGCTTTAAGCGGCCAAAACGGTCGTCAACGTTCGAGGCCGATTGGGGTTCGTAGTGACCCCCCTGCATTCGGCTAATCGATGCTGACCGAGATCGGTTCGCTGACGATGAATGAGCCATCGCCGGCCGGGTACATCACGCTGATCGTGAAGGACGCGTCGCCAGCCTTGAGCGTTTTCGACCCGATGCGAAACGTCAGCGACGAGCCGGCCGGTAACTCATCGATACGGCCGAAGATGAGACGGCCCTTGTCCAAATCTGCGGCAATATCGATCTCACGGCCATCGTGGCGGACCGTCGTCGAAGCAACGCTGAGTTCCCCGGGGACAAGTGCGGTCAATCGAATTCCGGTGACCATTCGTGCCGATCGATTGCGAATTGTCACAATGTGTTCGGTCGTTTCACCAATGGCAATCGGGTCGCGCGTGTCGCGCAGTTCGACCTGCAAGGGACCGCTCGACTCGAAGACTTCCAGGCATTGGGCTTTGCGTTCGTCGGGCAACTCGCGGCTCGTCACATCGGCCACAACGCAGGTGTTTTTGATTGCCGCGAGGCATTCAAATTCAACCTGAACCTGAACGGTTTCCCCCGGCTGTAGAGTTTTCAAATCCCAACTCAAACTCTGTTTTTCAAACTTGGCACCGGTGGAACCTTCGCGTGGTTCGAGTGTCTTGTCGTAGGTCACAGCCAATTGAACTTCGGTCAGTTTCCGCGTCGCACGATTCTGTAACTTGATGGTGAACTCCGCCCGGCTGCCCACGGTTCGCGACTTGGGACCGATCACGCTGATTTCAAGATCGTTGGCGATGTACTCAACACAGACTTCCTTGGAGTCCGCATCGATCTCATCGACGGTGGCTGTGAACCGGACGCAGTGGCGTCCCGTCGTTTCGCTGGTGAGCATGACGGCAAACTCGCGTGTTTCGTCGGCGGCCAATGTTCCGAGACTGCGACGAACTCTCTTTTCCGGATGCCCCGGAAACGTCAACGCCTCGTCGAAATCGGCAACGACGACGACGTCTGTCACTGGATAATCGTTCGGGTTTCGAGCAACGATGTTGAATGTCACACCATTGCCAACCTGCGCAGTTTTGTCGGCATCGACAGACAGCACAACTGATCGCACCGGGGACGGTTCGACAGGAGCAAGCTGCGGCCCGTTCGCCCGCTCGATCCTGTCGATCCGTTCCGGCCCCCGGCGAATCGGTTTGTTTGTAATTCGCGGCCGGTAACCATAAACGGAAACGCCGCGACTCCGATCAGCTAACGGATCGTTCAACGGCATGAGGTTCGGTGATAGCTGCACGGGATCGTCAACCTGCACCGGCATCATCGATGTGGTCGTTATGCTTGTGCAGCCACTGGCGCAAAGTAAGGCCGGGACAGCAAACAAGACGAGTTGTCGAATGGTTGCAAGTGGGGACATCGTATTCCTCACGGTTTCTGTTGACAGGACGACACCGAAACACGGCGGCAGTTTGCCGTGCGGCGAGAATTGCGACAGGGGCAACCCGAAGCGGCTCTCCGCGTCAAAAGTCTATCACGCCGTGGGACACGCGAGAGCGATGAGTCCGCAGTTTTCGGGCGGCGCTGTGACCGGGGGGTGATCCGATCACTTTGACGGTTGTGCGACGGTTCGCATTGCGACGTCTGCACAAGATTGACCGGGCCGCTGCGATGTCTGTGCGGTCTGAAAAGTTCCGGTCGGCTAAACTGCGGACTTCGACACAGACATTCAGATTCTCATGCCGGCAGCAGAGAATCTCTACGAGAAATCCGCATCAGCGCGAACTCGAGTGAATTTCGCGCGAATTGAATAGTCGGACGACGCCCGATCTGAATCGGGAGTTGTTTGCCGATATGCGCGAAAATGCGATCTGGCGAGACCAAGGCTACGCGGCGCGCGAGGCGTCCGTCTCTACCGTTTTCGCAGCGGCACACGGGTGGGCGACAACGTACCACATGGGCGAAAGGCCCCACATGACAGGAATTGTCGCATCAATTTCGAGGCCGGCTGTACGCACATCGGCGGCGAAGTCGTTCATCGGAATCGGAATGCGGTCCTGCGGCGGCGTTCCGCGCAACCAATGCTTCAAGCGGAAGCGGAGAGCATCGACTGCAAAGGAATTGAAGAACGAGACCACAACGCTCGTCTTCGTAATCCGTTGCAGTTCAGTGAGAGCCGCCACGCGTGTGCCGGAATCATTGAAGTGATGGAACAACCGATTGCAGAAGACTGCGTCGAATTTCTTGTCGTCGTAGCCGGTGTCCATGACGTCGCGAACTTCGAATTTCACGCTGTGATCGAAGCTCGGCGATTTGGCAGACAGGTTTCGCCAGTTCTGCTGCGCATTCTCAACCATGTGCGGAGAGCTATCGGCCCCGGTCACCTGCATACCGGCTTCTACCAGTAAACGCGTCAGCCGGCCGGCACCGCATGGTAAATCCAGGACCTGGCTACCGGTAGCGATTCCCTGCAATGCCCGTAGCAAGGAAGCCTTCTCGCGGCGTTCGCGGAAAGAGGTACCGTATACAGCCGGATATTTGCCCGCCACCTGTGGTTGATCAAACCGATCGATTGTGCGTTCGTGAGACCAGAATTCCGGTTTGTCTGCGTCTGGATTTTCAGTGACGGTTGATGGCTGAGGCATTCAGCGCTCCCGGTGTTCTATGAACTTTCAATGCCGAGCCGAGGGCTTGCCTGGCAGTGTAAATCAGCTGTGCAAATTGGCTGTGATGATGACCTCAAGAGTTAAGAGGTCTCTCACATTTCATCTTCGGATGTCAAGCTGGGTAGGCTTTAGCGATTGTACGGATTTTGAGGGTTGTTTGCCCCACCTTGGCGGCCGACCGGCGGGATCATCTAGGAATCGGCTGACCAGAGCAATCCCAAGTTTCCCAACCCGTAAAACGTATATTCGACATCGGCGTGCGTGTCCCAGGCGGCGCCTCGAAAGCCGCCGGTTGGTAGCTCCAGGCCATGTTTCTCGTCGGTTACGAATCGCTCGATTTTCGTGGCCGATATGACGTCTTCCAGTTCCAGGTCCTGCACAGTCAATAACGCGGTGAACGTCGAAAGCCCGTCGGCAAACGGGATGCGGGAGTTCGCCTGAAATCCCCCTTCGTCGCCGCGGACGTCGCGCAGAAAATCTCGCAAATCGCCTCGAATCTCGTCGTCAACTCGGCCAAACTTCTGCAACAGTGCAGCAGCAGCGGCAGTGGGGTTCGTTCCGCTCCGTCTCATCGGCGCAATCTCAACAAACCCTCCATCATCGCGCTGGCGGTCGTACAGAAACTGGATCAACCGATTCGGCTCCGGTACACCACGGCCGATGAGTTCGTAAATCAATGCCACCAGAAACGAGTGATACGTGCTGCCGGCGGCCCCTTCAGTCGTTTTGGCATAGCCTCCGTCTGCCGTGCGAACGCCTTCCAGAGTGGCAGCAATCTGGTCGGTCCAGTCGGGTGCGGCATCGGCGAACGCGTCTTCGCCTCCGGAAAGTTGCACGACCAACCCCGTATACAGCCAACTGACCAGATCGATGACGCTCAACCGTTCTTGCGACTGTTGTTTGACGTAGCCTCCCACCGAACGGCATTCGTCTGCTGTCAGGCCACCGAGGATCGCCAGACTGCGCACTGCGAAACCGGTGTAATACAGGTCCGAGTCGCCCTCGCGTCCACGAAAGCCACCGTCCGGCATCTGGCAGGAAAGGATGAACTGGCGATGCCGATCACGACGTGCCGGTTCCAAGCGGGCCAGACCGCGCGCCAAACGGTCGGCTAACCGCATCAAATACGTTTCCTGCGTCATGTTGGGTCAGCAATGCAAGAGGTCGGAGTGGGGCGAATTCTCAAGCCGAGAGCCCGCAGTTCGGCCCCTTATCGTACCAAGAATTGACGAAAGACGCTGTCAACCGGCCACCTTCAGGCGGCATTTGTTGCTGACGCGCCTTGCTGCACCTGTGCCTGGAAGAGGCGCTGATACACCGGGCAACTGTCGATCAACTCTTCGTGTGTGCCAACAGCAATGAGGTGTCCTTCATCCATGACGGCGATTCGCGAAACGAAATCGAGAATGCTGGGGCTGACCGAGTGGGTGATGAGGAAAGTGGTGCGTCCCACGACAAAATCGCGTAGGGCCTCGTGAATCAGCCGTTCGCTGCTGGCATCGATGGCCGAGGTTGCTTCGTCGAGAATGAGAATCGACGGGTCGCGCAACATCGCGCGGGCCAATGCCACTCGTTGCCGCTGTCCGCCCGAAAGTCGCTGCCCCTTTTCGCCAACCGAAGTCTCGAAGCCTTCCGAAAGTTGCTCGATGAACGGCATGGCGTTGGCGCGTCGGGCCGCCTCTTCGATTTCATCGCGACTGGCGTTGAGTTTGCCGTAGCTGATGTTGCTGAGAATCGTGTCGTCGAAGAGTAGTGTTTCCTGTGTCACAATACTGATTTGACTGCGCAGCGCGCGTAGACGAAATTGCGTGATGTCGATGCCATCGATCAGCACTTGCCCGCTGTCGGCGTCGAAGAAGCGGGGCAGCAAATTGACCAGTGTCGATTTGCCCGACCCGTTTCCACCCACAACGACAATGACTTCGCTGGCGTTGACTTTGAGGCTGACGCCATCCAGTACCGAAGGACGATTGTCGTCGGCCGACGAATCGGCCATGCTTTGGCCATTGGCGTACGAGAAGCAAATGTCGCGAAACTCGACAGACTCCCGGTGCCTGGGCATTGCCTTTGGCTTCTTCGGCTGCGTAACCAGTGTTTCACGATCGAGGAATTGAAAGATTCGGTCGGCGGCCGCCGTGGCCCGTTTCAATTTGGCATAGGTTGTCGAGAGCTTCCGTGCCGGATCGATCATCCCAAGCAAGAACCCGTACAATAACGCCAATTCGGCGGCGTCCATCGCGCTGCCGGAGACGAGACGTATCCCCCAGATGCTGTTGGTACTGCGCAGCACCAGATAGGCACCCGGCAGTAGCGCGATCATCAGAGCCAGCATTCCGAGCACTTCAGTCGTCGGGCTGGTCAGCGCATCGACCTTGACGATGCGCATCGCCTTGGCGTAGTAGCTTTCGTTTTCGCTGCGGAACCGTTTCTTGTGTCGACCGGCCGCGTTGAATGCAATCACGATTTTGAAGGCATCGAGTGTTTCTTCCAGCGTCTTGTAGATGCGGGACATACTTTCCATCATGCGATGGCTGGAATGTTTCAGTTTGCGACCGATGCGGTAAAAGATCAGCCCGGCCAACGGGACGAACAGCATCGAAAGCAGCGTCAACTGCCAGCTCACGTACAACGCACAGAATAGGCAGGCCGCCGCCTTCAACGGTTCGCGAATGACCTTGCCCCCCAGCAACTTCAGGCCGGTACCCAGAATGGTCAGGTCATAAGTAAAACGCGACATCAAGTCCGATGTGCCGTCCAGAGCAATGGTCTGATAATCCAGTTCGAGTACCTTACGGAAACAGCGTCTGCGAATCCCCATCACCGTCAGTTCGACGACGCTGCCAATTAGCAATTCCTGAACGAAAATGCTCAATCCCTTGAGGATGGTCGCGACGACCAGAAACAACAGAATGCCAACAAGCAGGTCGAAGCGGTCTTCGGGCAGCAACGGTAGCACCTTGGTCTTCAACCACCTCATCGTCATCAAGTGATTCGATGCGGCACTCAGTTTGTCCTGCTGTCGCGAGCGATCTTTCAGTATGCGAATACGTTCATTGGCGGCCCGCGAATCGGTGCGGTCTCCAAGTTTCTCAAGTTGTTCGTCAAGGCTGTCCAGCTTTGCGGTCTTGCTGCTCGTCTCAGTTTCCGCGTCAGCAATTTCCGAATCGACGTATTGACTCAGCCCCTGCTCCTGTAGCACGACCTTGAACAATGGAAGCACCGCTGAGAGGTTCAACCCCCAAAACAACGCCACCAGGAACGCAAACACCGTCGAAATCAAAACCTTACGGCGGTGGGGCCAGACAAAGGGGAAAACTCGCCAAAAACTGTCCACAGTTATTACTCACCCCGACGAGAGTTGGCAAAACGAACCGGGTCAATTCAGAGCCTCATTTTCCCAGGATGGAAAAGGCTAACGAAACAACCGGGAGACACTGCGCACAGTGAGCGCAGGAATGGAGCGGAATTAGACAGGGAAACGCATTTGCGGTCCAGACGAAATCGAATTGGCTGCCGAGGCAGAATGGGCAGCGTGGGGCGAGCCGCGACTCGTCGATACCTGCAGCAACTGGATGCTGTCTATCGACCAGACTGCTGCCGGACCCGCTGGCGGTAATATTTCAGCCCGGGAAAGAAGAAACAGGCGGCGGAGACAACGCCGAACAACGAAATCTCCAGATTGACCATCCCCGTCGCTCGGCTGACCGATTGCAGCCACGCCATTGCTGCAGCCGTCGCAAATAATGCCAACGCCTGCACGTAGAAAGTCCCGGACAGAATGCCTCCCTTAACCAGAAACACCATCCCGCTGACAAGCCCCAGCACAGGTGAAAGCTGCAGCACAGGCAGACCGAGAATCCACTCGACACAGTAAAGCCCCGTGCTGACGATCATGCTGCCTGCCCAGACGTGGGCGATTTGCCGTTCGACAAATGTGACCGGCCCCGCGCGATGCCTTAGATTCCAGAAGATGAGTGCCCAAGTCCCCAAACCGACACCCCACAACGCCAGGTAAGGCAAGCGGGAAGTCACGTGCTGCCATTGAAACCAGTTGGTCACCAGACACAACACAATCAACACCAGGCTGTGCAACATCCACAGCAGGCCCCAATTCTCCAGCACGGCCGCATGATGCGTCTCTCGAAAAGCCCGCGTGATGACTTGCGAAAAATGCGACGACCGGGCTGCAATCGGCTCGCCAACAAGAAAGGAACTCAGGTCAGCAGCCAAGTCGGCTGCCGAGGCGTAACGTAGTTCAGTCGGTTTCTGAAGACACTTCAGCGCGATCATTTCTAAATCGGAATCGACGCGCCGATTGAGAACGCGGGGCGGTAGCGGGTCCTGCTCCAGCACCAGCATGACGGCATCCAGCGGCGAAGCCGCTTGAAACGGGGCACGGCCGGTGAGCATGGCATACAGCAACGCCCCCAATCCATAAATATCGGTTGCCGCCGTCACCTTGCCACGGCGGCCCGCCGCCTGTTCGGGCGACATGTAACCGGGAGTTCCCAGAATGGCTCCGGTCGCGGTGATACCGGAGAACGCCCCTTCATCACTCCCCTCGGCATCTGTCGCAATCCGCTTAGCAAGTCCGAAGTCGGTAACGTACGTGCGTCCCTCGGAATCGACCAAAATGTTTGAGGGCTTCACGTCGCGATGCAGCACACCCTGCCGGTGGGCCTCGGCAATGGCTTCGGCTACGGGAAGCAACAGTTCGGCCACCTCGCGTGGCGGCAGCGGACCGTCGGAAAGCCGTTTGGCCAGCGTCGTCCCTTCAATGTATTTCATGCTGAAGTACGGCTGACCGGAAATCTCGCCAACCTCGTAAACGGGGACAATGTGTGGATGACTCAACCGAGCGGCCGATTCCGCCTCTGCTCGAAATCGAGCCACGTCCGCAGCCGACGCCAACCCTCCGCCGAGAATCATCTTGATGGCAACAATCCGATCGAGACTCACTTGCCTCGCGCGAAACACGACACCCATTCCCCCGCGTCCAATTTCTTCCAGCAATTCGTAATCACCGAACTGTTTCGACTGATCGAAATCAACCGTGTCACGAATCATGCTGCCGTCAAGTACAACTGTTGGCGCAATGGGGTCGCTGGAAAACTGCACAAAATCTTCCGCAATCATTGCGGTTGCCCATAGCTCGCGCAACTCGCCGGCTAGTTCGGGGTGATCACGGGCGGTGCGTTCCAGGTCGGGCATGCGACCATCCCGCGACTGCACGATCAACTGCTCCAGCAGTTCCGCTAGAAGTTCCTCGCGATCGACATCGGACATTCAGCCGAATTCCTTCGCACCTTTTCAGTTCTCATTTCATGCGTGCCACTGGCGTGTCGCCAGTGCTTCGCGCGTTGCACTGGCGACACGCCAGTGGCACCCAACCTGACCAAACCTTCCGATTGAAGATTAACGCGGCGCTTAGTCGCGACGCGATCGACCTCGGTTTCGAGCATCAGGACAACGACGGATGATCGCCCAGAATGTCTCTCAGTTTTCGCAACGCACGTAAATGCCGCATGCCGGCTGCCGCAGGCGAAATATTCAATGCAGCCGCGACTTCGCTGTTGCCCAGATGTTCGTAGTGCCGCATGAGTACGATATCTCGATCATCATCGTTCAGTTCTTCCAACGCGGCAAGAAACCGCCGTTCAAGTTCCCGCCGGATGTTTTCGGCGGCCGGCGTTAATTCGTGATCGCGCAATTGCGCTGCCAGATCCATCGATGAGCGGTCGGCGAATTCGGGCGCTGCCAACGATTGCTCGCGATCAACACTGCGGCGATTCGCCACTCGGTGCCGACGATGCATGTCGATAATTCGGTCTTTTGCCAGTTGCCTCAGCCAAAGATGAAACGGCAACTTGGCGTCACCAATGAAGTCGCTCAAACGGCGGCTCGCTTCCAGCATCACATCCTGCACGATGTCGCTGGCATCGACACGGCCGGCCAATGCCCGGTCGAGCCGCATTTGTACCAATCGACGCAACGACTGCCGATGCCGTTCGAGCAATCGGTTGACAGCGTCGGCGTTACCGTCACGGGCATCACGCAGCAATTGTTTCGTCTCGTCACTATCGGGCCACATGTTGGAATTATGAAGGATGCAGGGGGAATTATGAAGGATGAACGTCGCGAGCTGGGCAAACCATGCCAACCAATCATCTCATCAATTCTCGGTTAGAGGGTGCCACTGGCGTGTCGCCAGTGCAACGCAGTGGGTACTGGCGACACGCCAGTGGTACCGAAGCCATCAATCGAAAGTTGACAACATAGTCTGCTGATAGCTGAAGGATGGATCAGGTGCGGAGTTTGCGAACGAGATGTGCGCGCACGAAAAAACCGCCCACGCAGTTGAGCGCGGGCGGTCGAATTCGCTGAGTGAATTATGCAGAGAAACTGCTACCACATCCGCACGATTTGACAGCGTTCGGATTTTCGAACGTGAAACCGCGTTTTTCCAGGCCCTCGTAAAAATCGATCGTCGTCCCGTCGAGGAACAACGCACTTTTCTTATCGACAGCCACCTGCACACCGTGTTGGGCGGTAACGTGATCGGCCGCTTCATCGGTCTTATTGTCGAATCCCAAGCTGTACTGGAAGCCGCTGCAGCCACCGCCAGCCACGCCAATTCTCAGCACGGTTTCCTCTGGCATGCTCTGCTCGCTCACCACGCGCTGGACTTCCTTCGCGGCTCGCTCGGTAATAATCACTGACATTGGCAAAACTCTCCCTTGAAACTGACCATTCTTTATTGATCGGCACCAATCGCAATTCCACGATCAATGGAATATCGACATTCACAGCGTGGGCAAATCACCCGTCTGCAATTCTCGCACCCTCTCCTGTGAAAATTATAGCAGCAGCCACCCGCTGAGGCGAGGGATAATCGAATGCACATCACAAGTTTTTTCGACAGGACCATCCAAGCACGAACCAGACTCCGGCGCGTGTTCGTCTGCCGTGGGAGGGCGTCACCCCTGCGGCTGCAATGCCTTACGGCGAATCGACACGGTTTTCGCAGTTCAACCTCACTTCGGCAAAAAGCCGACCAAGTTATTGACATTCTCAACTCAACGTTGCTTTAATGGGTACTGGCGAACACTGGACATATTTTTCCTATGTGATTCATTCATGCGGAGTTCTTCCTGAGAATCGAATCGCCCGCAACGTCAAAAACGTCTTGTTCGGACTCGAGCAACATGATTTGGAGCAGCTAATGTAAACTCTCATGCGTCGAAAACCGTGGCAATTCGCGATCAGTTCGTTGGTCGCCGTCGCTGCAATTGCGTCGCTTGCATCCTGGCAACAAATTGTTGCCGACGGAACAGCGAACACCGGCGAACAGTTGACGGACGCTGAACAGTTGGCGAATGACGCGGAACGGTTGGCGAATGAGGTTGAGATCAACGTGCCACAACAGTTGCGCGTTGGTGGCAAACATACATACTCGGTCACGGTCACGTTGACGGCCAGGAACGAGAAATCGGTAACAGGGCCGATTTTTTTGGTCGTGCAGGGAACCGGGATCGACAAACTGCAGGCCAAAGAACCGGACGGAATGACCGGCGAGGAAGAGCCGTACTTTCTCATTCTTCCCAAGGCCAAGAAACTCTCCGCTTCAAGTCCTTCGGTTTCGCAAAAGATCTCGTTCAAGTCGGACGGGCGATTGCTGTCGAAATCCCGCCGCGAATTCAAGCTCGACTATCGGTTAACGCGGGAGATTTCGCAGCGGAATGAAAAGTCTGTCAAACGAAATGAACGGCGGTCGCGCGATAGCCGGCTCGCGGGAGTCCCGCGTCGGAGTGGGACACAAACGGGACGCAGCGGACGCAAGCAGCAAAAACTCGCTGATGACGAAGGCGCCGGAACTCAAAAAAATGGTGACGGCAAAAACGCGGACAAGAAAGAGCCGTTTGCCCTGAAGCCCGAGATCACCCAAAAGGAAGTCCAACGGGTCATGGAAATTCAGGACAAATGGACCAAGAAACTGATGGAGACAAAAGGAGTTATTGGCACAGCGACCGGTGTGAATTTTGACGGAGATCTGGTGATCCGCATATATACGTCGCGGTTGGGAATTGACAATAACGTCCCCAAGAAAATCGAGGGGATTCCGGTTCAGGCCAAGGTTGTCGGGCGTTTTCGTCCCATGTACCAGCCCCCTCAGGACAAGCGTGGGCGGGCCGGTTCTCCGGGACCTCGCGGTATTCTCGGTGGTCAGCCGCCCATTCCAAGACCGCCCGTCGAGAACCCGCAAAAGTTCTTTCCGCGGCCCGTCCCAATCGGGATTTCGGGAATCGTTGTCGCGCCTTTTTGCGCCACCGGTACAATTGGCTGCCGACTCAAAGCGGCCGACGGTAGTCTGTTTGCAATGAGTAACAATCACGTGTTCGCTAATGAAAACAGCGCTGCCATCGGCGACGCGATTCTGCAGCCAGGCCCGCTGCACGCCAACTGTGTGGTCAATCTGGAAAACAGCATTGGCACTCTCGCGGCCTTTGTGCCGATTGATTTTTCCTTTTTTTCCGGGACGAATGAGGTTGATGTGGCTGTGGCCCGTGTCACCGCAGCCACCCTCAGCAACAGAACGCCAAAGGGCGCGTATGGAATGCCGAATTCCAAGACGGTAGCGGCGCGGCTCGGTATGAAGGTCCAGAAAATGGGCCGCACGACGTCGCATACGACGGGGCGGGTCACCGCGGTCAACAGCGTGGTGTTGGTCGGTTACGGCAGCGGATTGGCATTATTCGTCAATCAAATCGAATTCACCAAGCCCATTATCATTATCGATGCGAGAACGGGAAATATCACCATCAATTTTGAAGTGTTCGGCGGACCCGGTGACTCTGGATCACTCATTGTGACCACTTACGGTAACAATCCAGTCGGCTTGTTGTTCGCCGGCAGCATCTTCGTGGTCATCGGAAATCCAATTGACGCGGTACTCGATGCCGTGGGCAAAGAACTCGGCCAGAAGGTGTCGATCGATGGCAGCCGGCCGAATTGAGAAATCGCGGATCGTGACAAATCGCGAATAGAGAAGGTCGCGTGGCGCGGTAGTGGATCAGTTTGGATGAAGTTGAAGTCAATGGCTTCATCTGTCGTAACCCGAAGCGTAAGCGAGGGATCACTTTCGGTCCTCGCTTACGCTTCGGGTTACGATCCAAATCTCGAAAGCGAGCCAGTACCCGTTGCCTGGACGGTTAACGTGCGTGGTCCGGTGATCGATTCCACTCAAGAACCGCAACACTTGCCTCACGTGGGACTCTTGGCTCGGTCACTCTCGTTCTCGAGATTCTCCATTCCGTCGTAGAAATAGTTCTTGACCCGCGGCCATCCGACCTTGATCAGAAAGATGAGAATCGGCAGCGCAATCGCCCCGATGATCAAGATCGTTTCCAAGCTGACTGCTCCGCGTTCATCGCGGTGAATATGCCGCAGCAGCTCGCGCAACCTCAGCATCTGCCACCTCCGCCTGACTAACTCCCGCCATGCGACTATCCCTACAGTTTTATAGTATCTGTCGGTGCGCACGTCGTCCAGAGGGGCTTTCGCCATCGCCCTCAAACTGTCTCAGGGCGGAAGACGAAATGTGGCGGAGCAGTATTGGCTGCGCCGCAACACAGACCGCAGCCGGTCGTCCAGACCTCGTATAATCCTCACGGCGATCAAGCCGCCTACGGGAGGACGATCTCAAGTCCCAATGTCAGCCCGTCGATCCGCATGTAGGTCGATTTCGGTTTCACAACGACTCCTGGCGGTGTGGGGAATGTGCCATTGTCGTTGTAGTAGACATTATCGTGCGGTCGAGTAATCCGTGAAATGTAAAGCAGTTGATACCCGACCGAGAACCAGATGCTGTCGGTCACGCGAATGCGGGCATAGGTCTGCAATTCCCCGATTGGAGAAAAGAACACACTGCGGTCTTCCGTCACCACGGTGGGGTCGGCTGCTGATCGGAAGTTTTCGGTTCTGACTCGTGAGCGATGGACGTTTGCTGCCAGCGTCATCTTCGGGTTGACCCCCAATGTGAACCGGTCGTGCTGAAACTCGATCCGGGTTCCGATCGATGGTCCGAAAAAATTGTTGCTGGTGGAAGAATTGATCAGGCTCGTCAACAGGGGAACCGCTCCGGTGATGTCCTCAAACTGGCCGGCTTGCTGCAACTCCTCTTGAACCAAGAGGTAGCGGTAACCGAACATAGGTTTGATTTCCACGCCTCCTGGAAGTCCAAATTGGATCAGGTCGTCGTAGACGAAATTGACTTCCCCGCCCAGAACGTCGCTCTTGTACGTCACCTCGAAACCGCGATTGTAAAGCTGAACCAGGTCGCTGACTTGTCCGTTTTCGAGCAAACTTGTGGCGGCAAACTGCCCGGGAACGATGACGATAATAAGACCGCCCCCAAGATCAATTTCCTGCTGCGGGGCCAAACCACCAACCTGAAAACTATCGCTGGCCTGCTCCATTGCAAAGAAGTTCGCTTCGATGGCACCAAACGATGTTGGAATTCCTATTGTACCTCGCAGGCCGTTGGTATCTCGCATTGCAATCGTATCGAGCGTCGGTACGGTTGCATTGCCAATAAGATTCGGGGGGTTCTGAAGATCGAAGACAGGAAATCCATCCTGCGGACGACCGACGATGTTCAACGGCGCTCCCAACAGGGAACTGCCAGGTCGATTGATTTTCCACTGCATCCATTCCAGCCGGTACCACGACTGCTGAAAAACCGCTTGCAAAGTGGCTTCGAGCGGCGTGATATCTTCCCAGTCTGGTTGAACGGGAACGCGGCTGTGCACGATACCGTCGCGGCCATAGTACGGCGTACCGGGAACGGCGTTTCTTGATGTCGGATAGTTGACGGGAACGGCCGCATCGGTTGGCCCCCCGTATTGCGTTCTATTGGGATTCCCGCTTCGCTTGAAACTAAACAAGGCCGGAAACGGACCTTGAGTGTTGTTTTCGGAAGTCCATTCCTGTGCATGCGCGCCGCTGGAGGCGAACAAGATGCAGGCAAACAGAACGGGAATTGTCATTCGGCGGGCCATACTCAATGTCCCTGGCTGTTCAACTGGTGGGGCGAAATGTCGAAGCCGACACACGATGTCGGTCTCTCGGCGCAACAATCGACAGAAGCCGAAAGTACACGTCGTAACTTGAGTATCGGTTGCGCCGGTTATTCCACTTGGGCAAAACCGGCACCGTCTGTGAAAATATGCCGATTATGTCGGTTTTTCGGCCATGAACGGCGGTTGACCGACGTCAAACACGGAGAATAGGGGGATTGCTGAGAGTGCGCGGACACACCGCAGCAGCGACGTGAAATAAACACGCCCCTCAGGCCGGCCGGCAATTGAGACTCAAATTGTCAATGTCACACCCCCAAAGCCCACCGGCTACGCCCCGTGGGATCGAGCAGCGACACCCGCAACAATCTCAATCAGAGTCTTAAGAAATGGCAGTTGAAATCCAGATCTCTTGAGGTCAAATCTCGCCGTAGACCGCTTTGAGATCGAGCGTGTCGCCGACTTCGGGCTGTAACTCAAGAAAACGTGCGAACAGCTTCTGGATCACCGGCCCCGACCTCTCATCCTTCGCCAAATCGTTCATTTCACCTGGATCAACTCTCAGGTTATACAGTCGCATCCGCTTGATCTTGGGATACAAAATCAGCTTGTAACCATCCAGCGTGACCGATCGCTGCAAATCGAGATATGCGCCGTACAGCGCGTCGTACGAGGACTTTTCCGTTTCGCCCCGCAGCAGCGGCAGCAGACTGTGATACTGAACGTGATCCGGCTTCTCGACACCGGCCAACTCCAGGCTCGTTGGCATCACGTCCTGCAGGTAAATGGCGGCGGCGTTCTTCTTGTTTGACTCGATTCCCGGCCCCACCGCAATAAACGGCACGCGAACACTGTGGTCGTATAGATTCTGCTTGCCGAACAAACCGTGATGGCCGACCGCCAGCCCGTGATCGGCGGTGAAGAAGATGTAAGTGTTGTCGGCCTTGCCCGTCTTCTCCAACGCACTGAGAATGCGGCCGATCTGAGCGTCCATGTGCGTGATGATCGCGTAATACTCCTGCCGATGAATCTTCACCGAATGCTTCGTCCGGGGGAAGGGCCCGAGTTTTTCATCGCGCAGGTTCTTTCCGCAGCCAATCGCGTCCTTGAACGGATAAAGCGTCTGGAAGTTATCCGGGATCTTGATCCGATCGAGCGGATACTTACCGACGTATTCCTGCGGAGATTGCCGCGGGTCGTGTGGGGCGTTGAACGCGAGATACATGAAGAACGGGTTGTCGCTCTGCTCGGCCGCCTTCAGGTAATCGACGGCGTCGTCGGCAACAATCGCACTCCAGTGTCGGCCGCCCTTCCAGAACCCGCCGAACTTCATATCGAACGGGCTCCACTTGTCTTCTTCACCAGCCAGCGGTCGGTTGTAGCCGGCCGGTGTTTGGTTCGGCATGCCGGGCCGCACATGCCGGGCCGTGTAGAACGCCTTGGTCGCGTCGGCGCGAATGTGCCACTTCCCGGTAAAGTACGTGTCGTAACCGGCTTTCTTCATATACTCCGGCCAAAACCTGCCGGCTTGTCGCTCCTGCTCGGTCGTGCGATAGACGCTGTTCGCGTTCCAGAGATACCGGCCCGTAACCAGCATGCAGCGACTGGCAACGCAGACCGCACCGCTCCACGACCCCATGTTGTACGCATGCGTGAACGTCGTCCCTCGTTTCACCAACCGATCGAGATTCGGCGTTTCGATATCGGTCTTGTCCAACGCCCCAATCGTCTCAAAGCACTGATCGTCGGCAAAGATGAACAGAACGTTCGGCTTCTCGGCGTAAGATGTTTCGACACAGACCGAAAGAACCGCTGCAAAAATCAACGCGATACGAAGCATGGACAATCTCCTGGGGTGTTCGTTTTGGAGTGCGTGGTAATCGAGTGTCCGAGTAGCGGGTTGCGACACATCGTGTTTTGACAGTCCTCAGTTGAGGGGTGCCACTGGCGTGTCGCCAGTGCAACACAGAGAACACTGGCGACACGCCAGTGGCACCCAAATCGTCAGTCGGCGGATTTGCTGAAACCCTCAGCCGTGTGACTGACAATAACATTTGTGCGAATTCCGCCGCGGGGTGTGAACTCGGCGACAATTTGCATCCAGCGTGGCTGCGTGACCGCCACCAGATCGTCGAGGATGCAATTTGTGACGTCTTCGTAGAATGCCCCATGATTGCGATACTGCTGCAAATACATCTTCAGCGATTTCAGCTCGAAGCAGTGTGCATTGGGAATGTAGCGAATCGTCAACGTGCCGAAATCGGGCTGACCCGTCATCGGACAGACCGACGTAAACTCAGGACAGACCGTATCGATCTGGTAATCGCGGCTCGGGTGAGGGTTCTCAAACGTTTCGAGAAGCTTCCTGAAACTTTCGCTCATGCTGTTTCTTATGATCAATAATACAGTGCACGCCAATCCGGCGCAAATTCCGGCTCCGCGCGAAGCCGCCCCCTATGAATTCCATTGTAGCGCGAGCGAGCATCGGATGCGAACGACCAGAAATTCAGCGCTGCATCACTCGCGGCTGCGGCCGCTCGCCTTGGTTTTCTCAAGCAGGCGTTTCAGTCGCGCCACGATTTCCGGATGCTCGCGATAGAGGTTGCGTGTCTCACCCGGATCGGTGTCGAGATCGTACAACTGGCCCGGGGCATTCGGTGCACGTTCCGGCAATTCGTATTGCCGAAGTGCGGCGTTGCGGCGGTAGTTGTTGCCGCCCGATCCGCGATGGTCGAGCAATTTCCAATGGCCCTGGCGAATCGACATTGCCAGCGAAATCGTCTGCTGCAGCAGGTAAGGCCGTACTTGTTTCTCACCCTGCTTTCCGAGCCAGACCGGCAGCATATTGAAACTGTCTTCGGCCGCGTCGCGCGGCAAATCGCCAGCACCGGCGATTGCCCCACACGTCGCCATCAGATCCGTCAGGCTGGTCAACTGATCGCTCGTTGTTCCCGGTCTGATTTTTCCGGGCCAGCGCACAATCAACGGCACGCGGTGTCCGCCTTCCCAATTGTCGCGTTTCATCCCTCGCCACGGCCGCGCCCCGTCGTGAGCGTGATCGCGGCGCATGTGAATTGTCGTCGTCGTTTCCGGACCGTTGTCGCTGGTAAAAATGACGACGGTGTTGTCCGCGACGCCCAACCGATCCAGCGTTGCCATCAACTCGCCGACGATGTGATCCATCTCGAAGAGGAAATCCCCGTGCGGTCCCGCTTTCGTTTTCCCTTTGAATTGGTCGGCCGGGAACGACGGCAGATGTACTGCCTGCATCGAATGGAACAGAAAGAACGGCTTATCGGGCTGTCTGCTGACGTGCCGACTCAGCCATGTTTTACTTTTTTCCAGGAACGCAAGATCGACCGTTTCAAGATCGTAATTCTCCGCGATCAATCCGCGGCGGTTATCGTATGAATACGGATGCTTGGGCAGCGGAGCGTGGTCCAACTGTTTGGTTGGCGGCACCGGCACGCGGTCCTGCTCGATGAACGCGTACAGCCAGTCGGTTGTCGGGCAGCATGCCGTGCCGAAGAAATAGTCGAACCCGCGATGAATCGGCCCATCGGAAATCGGCTTCGTGAAATCAACCAGCCGCACGCGTTCCAACGCGGCACCGCCGTCGCGCCAATCGGCCGGCTGTTTTGCATCGACCTTCACCTTGTGCGCGGGCTTTCCGCCCTTCGTTTGAAACGTCATGCCAATATGCCACTTGCCCACGCAGGCCGTTGTGTAACCTCGGTCGCGCAGAATCTGCGGCAGCGTCAACCTTCCCGCCTCAATCAACGCCGGCCCACCAACCCCCGTGAACACTCCGCGATACCCCGTGCGAAAACACATCCGTCCGGTCATCAGGCTATACCGCGACGGCGTGCAAACCGTCGAAGGGCTGTGCGCATCGGTAAACCGCATCCCCTGAGCCGCAAGCCGATCAACATGAGGTGTCGGAACTTTCGACTTCGCGTTGTGACAACGCACATCCCCATACCCGAGATCGTCGGCAAGAATGACAACAATATTCGGCGCCTCGGCGGCCGATGCGTTCGGCGAAACCGATAACGCGAGCAGTACCACGCAACAGCGAAGCGGCAATTTAAAAAGTTTGTCGGTCATCGGACCTCTGTTCGTTGTGGGGAGGAACGAAGGCGTGTGGCACCTTATCTTCTCCCTAATTGGTGATACTAAAGCACGTCCCCAGATTGGGCGGAGTTGGCATATTGTCGCAATTCATACGGAATTCCCTTGCGTAGATGATATTCGCGAATGATTGGCGTCGTTTCCTGGGAGAACGACATTGCGAGGTGGCCTAGTCCGTGCAGGGCGGATTCCTGACAAGCCCAACTGTCGATTGTGAGAGCAAAAGACAGGACTTCAATTGAAGCGTCAAGCATTTCCGCGTCGCCATTGATTGCGGGACATTCGATTCCATCCATATCACACAGCATGTAACAGGCCGAATTCATCGGGCGGATCGACTCGGGGCCACGATCAAGATGACCAAAATGTTTGGAGCAAACGGGGGCGAACCCAAGGGCGTACAAGTCACGAACAGATGCCATGAATTCAAGTCGCTGAGCGCCAAGCGACGAGTCCATTGCGTCCCACATGTAGCCGGACGCCATACCATAGATGTACCAGATCGCTTTGTTAATCGCGGTCTCACCGTGCAATTCAACAATTGAGGCAATGTCAGCATTGAATCGACAAGCGTATTCGTTGACGGTTGAACTATCATCGACGTATCGCCCCTGTTGACCATCGGTCAGGGCATGCAAAAGCCAGTCGTCAAAGGTCACCGTATCCAATGGTAAAAGTCTCACAACAGTGTTCGAGGCAATTCAATATTGCAATGAGAGTACAGTAATCGATCGACTGTGAACATTCTGGCAGAAAGCGCGCCGAAGTTCATCAGGCTTCCGGCGATTTCTGAAAATTGTCGGCTGCAACATTCGGCCACGGTGCGTGTTTTCTTATGCAGTTCAATCGGTGGGTGGTCTTGTAGCGATACCGGGGCGGGGGATGTGTGCGATGAACTTACGGGCGATTCCCCCTTTGATGAGGCTGATGATCGTCGCGACGGCGAGGCACGCCGCTGCGAGCAGGAAGGAATCGACGCCCTTCCATGCGGGCAGTTGTTTCAGTTCCAGGTAGGCATGCCAGCCGAGTGTGCTGATCGATGCCAACGTGAGCGCCAGCCCGCTGAGAAAGTAGACGATATTCGAGAACGACCACGCGTAGAGAAACGACACCGCGATCAACGTTACCATGTAGACAGGCACGGTCCATGCGGGCGCCGAGAATGGCACGATCAACGCACCAACTCCTGCAGCGAACAGCATCACTCCACCTGCCTGTTGAAGCAATCGCGAAAACGGGTCGCGAAAGACCGTTCCAATCACGATTGTTGCTGCGATGGCCAGATGAATCGTGGCGACGTTTCCCACATCGGACGGCCAACCAGCCGATGTCGCAGCGTGCAAAGCGGCAATGCTGCAGAATGTTCCCAGCAGCGTCCGTCGCGAATCGGCCTTACGCAAACCCCACATAAGTTCCAGACCGGCGATGAGCAGTAAGGGAATCGGCTGCAGCGGGACGAGCGAATCGAGACCAATCGTTTCCGGGGCGGTGACCGATAGCAGCAACAGTGTGACAACCAAGGCCTGTTCGGCACCGTTCACGCGACGAAACAGCGCATACGCGAGATACGCGGCCGAACCCATCGCCGTCAGCCAAATCGGCGATGCGAGTCGCTGCATGAACAGGTCCAGAAACTCGGCGTAAGGTGCATTCGGCGATCCTGTTGGAATCGCCAGAAAAATGCAGGCAAACGGAATGAACAACGCCAACCGCTCGATCTTCCGATTGCGCGTGACGATTCCCGTTTCCAACAGTAGGAGTGCGGCCGCCAGCAGAATTGGGACGAGGAAATAGCCGCCGAAAGCCGATGGCAATGTCAGCGATTCTTCGTACCCCACACTCGTGGCCGGATCGAATGACAGCGTCATCGCATAGGACCGTATACACAGACCGATGATGATGGTTCCCAGCGCGGTCCACGGATACCACGGCCAACTCCACGGCGTGCCGTTGCGCCCAACGTAACTCGGCCCCCGTCGAACGGCCGGCAGCATTGAGAGTAGCACCAGGGCGATGGCCGGCGAAAACAGAAAGATCCGCCACGATTTGACAATCGCATCGTGCTCGGAAAAGAGGAGGCCAGGGACCAGGCAGAAGGGGTAGAGAAACAACAACGCCAGCATCAAATGGAAAGGGACGCGAAACAGAGCCGGCAGACGGATGCGCAGGCTGAGCATCAACCCCTCGCTGACGCACACCGCCAGCAGCCAGGCGACAATCAGCAGCGGCTTCCCAATTTCGGGATAGACACCCAGCACATCGTCAAAACAAACCGACATCTCGACAAACAGGATCAACACAATCAGAAAGATCGATCGTGCATCGTCCCAAACATTGCCGAAGCGAACGATAACGAAAGCCGTGACTGCCAGCGCGAGAATGTAGGCGGAAGTCAGACCAACCAGCGGCCACGGATTATGTAGCGCCGCTTCGTTCTGGAACCAGGCCGCCGTCCCGTGGAATACAAAGCAGACGCTGAGCAGATAGAACGGATTCCGCGAGTACAGGTATCCTAAAAATCGGTGATGCAAACGGCGTGGCAACTCTGTCGTCAAATGGTTCGTCTCGTTCATGTCGGAAGGCGTCATGGAAATCCTCCATTGCTCGCGTTCAGTCACTTGGCCCAGATACGAAACGCAGGTCACGTCACATATTCAACAGCCGAGCGTTTCCACAGGAAGCGCACGCCCGATCGTCTCGCCTGTTTCGAGGCGAATTATCAAGAACAGCTTCTATTGTGAGTTTGCGAGAAACGTCCGTCGCACCACGCACATTGGGTGCATGGGGGCCACACCATCAGACGGCAATGTGATGCGCGATGAATTCCAGCGCATCGATAAGAAATGAACGCGAACCAGAATTGAAGGAGGACAAGAACGTCCTGAGAAAAGGAAGTTTTCGACGCCCGCTACCGGCGTCTATTTCACGGTAACGGGCGATTTCGATTTTGGATACACTTTTTTCCGCTCTTGCACGACAAAACTTAGATTCGGTTTCTCCGAATCAAGGCAGTTTCGGTCGCTGCGGCGTGGTGCCGTCTTTCTTGTCGACCGGGTAAAGGGCGTCGTGCTTCTCCATGCTGGCGATCAAGCCTTGCATCATGAGGTGGAGTCGATCGGGTTTGGATTCGGCCAGGTTGTTCGACTCGAAGGGATCCTCGGCAAGATTGTAGAGTTGGTAGTTGGAGCCTTCGGAGGCTTTGGATGGGTAGTAGTGGTAGATGACCTTCCAGTCGCCGCGGCGGTAGCAAGTGAAATAATCGCTGCGATGCGGAGCGTGCGGATAGTGCATCAGAAACGTTTCGTCGCGCGTCTCATCGGGCTTGCCCCTCAGCAATGTTTCGAGACGTAAACCATCGACAGTGTGACTCGCCGGCGAAGCGGTGTTGGTGATGCCGAGGATCGTTGGAAACAGATCGTGTACTGCCGCCTGTTGGCCTTGAATAACACCGGCAGGGATTTGAAGCTGCTTTTGATGTGCGTTCTTGGAGTTGGTTTTCGCCCAGGCGGCAATGAACGGCACACGCATGCCGCCTTCGTAGTGCGCGCCCTTCTTGCCCCTTAACGGAGCAGCACAGGCAACGGCGTGCTGATGTCCCAGCGGTGCATCGGAACCGTTGTCGCCGAGGAAGAAAATCAGCGTGTTTTCGGCAACGCCTAACGCTTCGAGATGATCGAGAACATCGCCGAGCGACTTGTCCATACCTTCAATCAACGTGGCAAACGCCTGTGCGTTTTTCGGCTTTCCGGAGTCTACATAATTCGCGGCAAAACGTGGATCGGAATGAAACGGTGCATGCACGGCATAATGCGACATATAAAGGTAGAACGGCTTGTCAGACTTCACCGCATCGCTCACCCGCGCGTTGGCTTCAATGGTTAACGCTTCGGTGAGAAAAGTCTCGGTGCCGTGGTACTTTTTCAGGTGAGGAACCGCTGAGCGATTACGCTTTGTCCCCAGTCCGTAGTTCTGTTCGGCGTAGTAGCTGCCCGGTGCTCCAAATGAAGCCCCGCCGACGTTGACGTCGAAACCGAGATTCAATGGTTCGGAGCCAGCGAACTTCCGCGGCCCGAAATGCGCCTTACCAACGTGGATCGTGCGATACCCTGCTCCTTGCAACAATCGCGGCAACGTCACATCGTTCTTTTTCAGGCCCTTCCAATTCCATTTGGGCGGACCGGCCGGACCGCGATTGTTCCTGTCGGGGTTGATCCAGTTCGTCGCGTGATGTCGTGCGGCGTTCTGACCGGACATAATGGAAATTCGCGTCGGCGAGCAGACGCTCATCGCGTAGAAGTTATTGAAGCGGATTCCCTGCTTGGCAAGCCGCACCATGTTGGGTGTGCGGTAAAAGTCGTTGAGCGGATACCGCTTCGGCTTGCCGTCTTCATCGGTAAGAAACGGCAACGACGTATCCATGACGCCCATGTCATCGACGAGGAAAACAACGATGTTGGGCTTGGTGGCGGCAGCGTAAAGCGACGTGGTGAGCGGAGCCAATAACAGGGCGGTGAGTATGACGAGTGTCTGTTTCATGGTGAGTTTACTTTCTCTTTGATCCAAGTTTGCCTGCGAGCAACTCGTTTGATTGTTCATGGTTCGTCCAATCTGTACTGTTTCGGCTTTGCCCTTCCGCTGTCGATGGGTGCCACTGGCGTGTCGCCAGTGCTTCACGCGTTGCACTGGCGACACGCCAGTGGCACCCGAAATATCAATCGAGATTTGCTGCCGTACTCGGTTGCGGCGAAGCATCGCCTGCCACGTCCTGTTCCCATGCCTTTGTTGCAGCCAGCATTTTCTTCAACCGGCCCGGTTTCTGCTTTGCGAGGTCGTCTTGCTCAGCGATATCATCGGCCAGGTTATACAGCCCCGGCTGTTTTTGGCCGGGAGCATTCATTACCAGTTTCCAGGAACCGTCGCGCATTGCGCGCGACTTGCCGTGTCCCCAAAACAATCGACGCTGCCTGAGTGACTTGCCCTCTGTTAACAAGGGCAACAGGTTGACGCCATCGAATTTGCGATCGGTGGGAAAATCCACATTGGCAGCAGCCAGGATCGTCGGCATCACATCGAGTGAAATTGCCAACTCATCCGACACGCGCCCCGCTCTAATTCGTTCCGGCCAGTGCGCAATAAAAGGCACGCGGTGGCCCCCCTCCCAAACCTGCCCCTTACGACCACGCAATGGACCATTACTTCCCTGCTGTGTGGCACCGTTGTCGGAGAAGAACATCACCAGCGTGTTCTGATCCAGCCCTCGTTTTTTCAACGTGGCCATGATCTGGCCGATGCCCGCGTCCATTTCTTCGACCATTTCTTTGTACGCACGCTGAATCTCATCTCGCGACTGTTTCGTCTCCGATGGACCTCTTGGCTTTCCAACGCTGCGAACCGGTTTGTCGTTCGGCCCCTGATACGGGTAGTGCGGCGGTTCGTACGGCACGTAAAGACAGAACGGCTTGTCCCCGTTCGCCTTAATGAATGCGACCGAGTGTTTGGTGATGAGGTGGGTCGTGTAACCGTCCTCGTCGGCGAGTTGATCGTCACGCCACCAATCGAGGCGTCCGGCCTGATCGATGTGCGAAAAGAAATCGACGTTGCCACTGATGTAGCCGCGAAACTGTCCGAAGCCATGCCGCACCGGGTTGTACTTCTTGTAGTATCCCAAATGCCACTTGCCGAAGATGGCGGTGCGGTAACCGGCCGCCGTTAGAAGTTCGGCAAATGTGTTCTCGCGATCCTGCATGCCGTGCGGATGTGTCGGCCGCTTCGGGTCGGCAAAAATCACCGTGGGAATACTCGCCCGCTGTTGGTACCGCCCAGTCAACAATCCGGCACGTGTTGGACTGCACACCGCGCCGCTGGAATGAAAGTCGGTCAGCTTCATTCCCTTGGCGGCAAGGCGATCGAGATGCGGCGTCTTGATTCGCCGATTACCGAAGCAACCAATGTCGCCGTATCCCATGTCGTCGGCCATAATGATGACAAAGTTGGGACGCCCATTCGACTCGGCGTGAACCGGTCGCGCAGAAAACCCCTGCGCGATGAGTGCTGCGAGCGCCAAAACGCCCGTTGTCGTTATTCCATGTCGTAACCTACATTTCCCATATGGGTCGAGCCTGAAACCGATCCAGGCTCGCGATGTCGCGATTGTAACACGCTGCGGCCGCCCCGTGTCTAGCGCTTGGTGATGTTTTGGCATTTTCTCCCCCGCT
>Ga0114996_10001355_pt1 | contig 33055 bp, 30 predicted proteins | sample ArcticOcean_MG_C_4_FD_87039 | JGI IMG/M metagenome (GOLD analysis project Ga0114996, IMG submission 87039) | Marine microbial communities from western Arctic Ocean - ArcticOcean_MG_CB4_134 | ecosystem: Environmental > Aquatic > Marine > Oceanic | place: Arctic Ocean: Canada Basin | collected... | reverse complement strand
GATACCGATCAGTTTGTTGAATCACTACTTGATTTCAAAATTGTTATTCCTTGGCTTAAAAGCGAATGGCCGCTTCCGCTACTCCACGTCAATAGCTCTATACAACGTCGGTCGAACGACGAAATCGTCGAAGCATTTACGTCAGCCTTACCCGCCCGCTCGTGATCGTCCAACCAGTTTCGTTTCACACAAACATCACTTCAATCCTGAAAAGTAATTACCAATGACCTCAGCTAAATCTACCGGTTCTGCACAGTTCGACGGACTCGGTCTAAAGAGGGTCATAAACGGCAGAAGCTGGGTGACGATACTTGGCGGCAGCCGTATGCCTGAGGAAGTTCAGAAGGCGATGGCTGAAGCGGCCAATACGTTCATTGATTTCCACGAGTTAAATAAGCGCGCTGGTGAAGTAATAGCGCAGTACACCGGAGCAGAGGCCGGACTTGTCGTCGCGGGGGCGTCAGCTGGGCTTCTAGTGCAAGCGGCGGCCGTAATGGCAGGTTCAGACCCAGAACGGATTTTGCAGCTGCCAGATACGACCGGAATGAAAGATGAAATTCTTATATTCGAAAATCATCGTTTCGGATTCGAGATTTGCTACCGAACCGCTGGAGCGACGTTAATAGAATGGGGCAAAGGCGAAGGCTCTCTTGCCGAGCAACTAACCGCGGCTATCAATGAAAAAACTGCAGCAATCGCTTATGTATTCAGCCCGTGGATGTCGTGCGATTTATCGCTAAGAGAAGTCGTTGCCATTGCCCATGCGCGTGATGTTCCGGTAATCGTCGATGGCGCTGCAATGCTACCGCCCGCCGATAATCTAACTCGATACATTGCCGACGGCGCTGATCTCGTAACTTTCTCAGGTGGGAAGGGTCTTCGCGGGCCACAGTCCACAGGCATTCTTGCCGGCAGGGCCGATCTCGTTGAAGCCTCTCGATTGAACATGTCTCCTCACGCCTCAGTTGGCAGAGGATCGAAAGTTGCTAAAGAGGAAATTGCCGCGGTTCTTGCGGCGTTGAATCGATTCGTGTCGATGGATCACGAGGCTGAATGGGCGACATGGCGAGGCTGGTCAGAATCTATTACCGCCGTTGGTAAGGGAATCAAAGGCTTGCGCCCGGTAATCGAAGACGGCGACCCTAATCGACAAGGTCCCACTGCCGTTTTCTATTTTGAAGAAGACTGGGACGGACCTTCATCAAAGGAAATTCAGGATGCGCTATCGGCAGGCGACCCGTCTATCCACGTGGGCGTTGGAAGCTACGGAGACGAATTGTACATCAGCCCAGTAGCTCTCGAACCGGGCGAGTCAGAACTAGTCGCTGAAGCACTTCGTAAGCAGTTCACATAATCTAGAAAAAGAAGTCCAACCGTAGCGTAGCGTTCGCAAAACCCAACACAGAACGATATTGAGGAATAGTGATGGTCGTAGACAGAAATTACCGCTGTAGTGTCACCAAGCCAGACGATTTTGACGAGTTTTGGAACGGTGTGATGGAAGACGTAAATTCCATCGACTTAGACCCCAGCATGGAAATCGACCCACTTCGTTCGAACGACGAAGTCGACGTTTACCAGGTGTTCTACAACAGTCTGGATCACGTGCGAATCTCCGCATGGTATTCACTGCCAAAATGTGTGACTGGCAAATTACCAGCGATGATCCAGCTGCCCGGCTATCAAAGTGACCCACCAATAGCCCGTGAATGGGCTACCAAGGGGTACGCCTGCATTTCTGTTAACCCGCGCGGAAAAGTCCGAAGCAGATCGCAATTCGATCCCGGCTACCCCGGCCTGCTCACGTATGGAATAGTAGATCGTAATTCGTACACGTATCGAGGGTTTTACGTAGACGCTTGGCGAGCGGTTGATTTTCTTCTTGGACGACCTGAAGTCGATGGCGACCGGATCGGAGCGGTCGGAGGCAGTCAGGGTGGCGGATTAGCGATAACAATTGCGGCAATGCGGAAAGAAATAACTGCAGCCTCTATCAGCGCGCCTTATCTCTGCGGCTACATGGACGCTATCGAATTAACCCACGCATACCCGTTCCATGAAATCAATGATTATCTGCATACATACCCGGAACGTAGAGCCGATGTCGAGCACACAATCGCTTACTTCGACGGCATCTCATTCGCCGACAAAATCAAGTGCCCTGTCATAGTCAATATCGGGCTTCAAGACAACGTCGTTCCACCAGAAACGGGCTACGCCGTGTTCGCTGCAATATCGAGCGATAACAAGAAATTCTATGAGTACGACGGGCACGGGCACGACGCTGGAAAATACATCCACAGTGCCATCGTCGATGAATTTTTTGCAACCCATTTGAAAAAGGGAAACTGAAATATGCCGAACCAATCACCCACCGGTTTTGAACAGTTTTGGAACGATATCGACAAAGACCTGGCAAGTACTCCGATCGCACCTGAAATCGAGCACATTCCGATGCGTTCAACTGAAGCCGTAGACCTGTACGGGGTACGCCTTACGAGCGTTGGTCCTTATCGACTATTCGCGTATCTGAGCATCCCTAAAGGGCCGGGGCCGTTTCCAGCGATCTACTACGTTCCCAAGAACGGCAGTGTTCACGAAATTATTCCGCAAGGAACCGCTACCGGAATTCGTGAACGATACCTGACCTTTTCAATCGCTAGCCGCGGTATGAGAAATTCGGATCGGCCTTATGCAGCAATGTTTCCTGGACAGTTAACTGATGGCCTCGAAACTTCCGACTCGTACGTCTATCGAGGAATCGCCGCCGACGCTTTGCGGGGGCTTGAGTACCTCGTAACCAGACCAGAAGTAGACAAGTCCAGAATCGTGGCGTGGGGCAATGATAATGCACTACTCGCTGCCGCACGACGAAGCGAAATTACGCATGTCGTGTCGACGCCCGCTTATCTGCTCGACACCGTGGAACATGCGGTAAAAACCTCATCGTATCCCCTAGCTGAATTCAGCGACTATCTACGGCTGTACCCGGAACGAACAGACGAGGTAAAAGCGACATTAGCGATGTACAACTTGCGATGGCATGCATCGTCGATAAATACTGAGACACTTTTGAGAGCAAATCACGAAGGCGGTATCTACAGTCCTAAGGTACTCGCCAATCTCGAAAAAAATATTTCCGGAAATGTGACCGTCCATGAATCAGAGCAATCAAGTTTCAAGGACGGGCTGTTCGCCGAGAAGTGGCTGACGCAAAAACTAATCGGACCCAATGCAGCACCGATCGTTCCCGAGCACTGGCAAAGCTACGTGTGAGAATTTCAGCACTCGTAGCCGCTGCCAACACGTATCAACGCCGGCAGATTGTTTTGTCATCCTGAACACATAAATAACCTGTTTAGATTCGTGTCAGACCTGACACTTAAATGACATTTTCGAGAGAAAAGCCAATACCTACATTCTTCAATCGGCGGGTGGCTCAGGCTTCAGGGAGAAATCACCGCTCTCCATAAATTCCAGGCAACATAATTCCAAAAACGTCCACTAAATATGAGCTGCTAATTTGGTCACTAGAGTCGACCATATGTCTGTGAATCTCATTTTTCAAGTCCTGCCGCTTTGCTCAATCTCCAGCCCTACTCTCCCCCGTCTCCACCAAGAACACAAAGAAGTCTCTGACCTCTCGATTCTGAGGGCAGGGCTTTTTCTTTTCCGGTTTGTCGATAACGCCTGTCATTGAGAAACCGATTTCACCACGTTATTGAAATGAAAATAATTTCAGTCTTGGCTGTAAACGAACTCTAAACCATCCAAGTCAATACTTGGAATCTCATCAAGGTCTTCCCAATAGTCTTGAGAATGGTGCCATTCTGGCTTAGCTCCAGTTTTTGGGAGAAAAGGTAGTGCACGGATCAGATAGCTCGGATTGAAGTTCTCTGGATCTTGCCAAGGCAGAAGTTCCATATCTTCATCCTCAGACCGCAGCTTCACTTCAACGCGCTTAGCATCTTTACTATCCATATGGGTCAACAAGCGACATACGAAATCTGACAATAAATCCGAGCGCACGGTCCAACTTCCACGGAAGTAGCCAAATACCCAGAGTAAGTTTGGGACGCCCGTAAACATCATTCCTCTATAAGTAATGGTGTCCGAAAAAACAAGAGGTTTTTCATCAATTAAAAAATCTATATCACCCAAGACATTCATATTGAATCCTGTAGCGACGACAACAATATCTGCATTGAGAACGCCTCCAGATTTCAGAATCACCCCACTCTCTGTAAATGTCTCAATCTCATCTGTCAGTACAGAAACTTGCCCTGCCTTAATACTGTGGAAGAAATCTCCATCAGGGACAAATGCGACTCGCTGACGCCACACTCGGTAGTCTGGCGTAAAGTGGGTATTAATATCGTAATCAGGGCCCAGAATATCTCTGACGCCACCGAGAAGCTCTTCTTTCACTTCCTCGGGTTCTTCAAATGTACGTCTCATGAAAATTGCAGTATCGCGAAGTACCTTGCGGCGAACAATTTCGTGTATCCACGCATCATCTACTTCGAGCTCACGCAGGGTCTCAGCCAAGTCATCGCGATTTCGACCAGTACCATAGTAGATTGGAGACCTCTGAACCAAAGTTACGTGCGCACAGCTATCTGCTATTGCGGGTATTAGAGTCGCTGAAGAGGCACCAGAGCCAATTACGATAACTTTCTTGTCGGCGTAATCCAGATCCATGGGCCAGGTTTCCGTGTGCACCAACTGACCCTGAAATTTATTCATTCCAGACCATTCAGGAGTGAATCCTTCTGAATGGCGGTAATACCCTTGGCACATCCACAAAAATTTTGCTGCGAAATAATGAGTGTCCTCGGTGTCGGTTCCAGCGGCTTCAATTAACCACTTGTTATCTTCACTCGACCACTTTGCGGATGTGATTTTATGGTTGTAACGAATATGGCTACTAAGGTCATTCTCATCAATGACTTCGCCCATGTATTTAAGAATTTCCTCGGCTGTCGCAATCGGCGGACCAGTCCATGGTTTAAATCGATAGCCATACGTATGCAGATCACTGTCTGAGCGGATACCAGGGTAATTATGTGACCACCACGTACCTCCAAAATGATCCTGACTTTCTAAGACTACAAAGCTCGAATCAGGGCGCTGTCTGCTGAGGTGATACGCGGCCCCTACTCCAGCGACTCCAGCACCTACGACCAGTACATCGAATTCTTCTATGCTGGTTCGATTGATCTTCTCGGAGGCGGATGTAGTTGTCATTCTCTGGGCCAATCTAACTGGTGGCTTGCGGTTATACCGCAACCCAAGTCGTCCATATCAACATTCTATCGGAGAAAAAGCTAACCTTTTCAAGCGTCAATTATTGTATTAATACGCCTGTCCCGAATCATTTCCGAGACCGGATCTTGCTCGACGAATCAGGGTGGGCACACGACAACCCAAACCTTCCCCTCTCCACCAACCACCTAATATTAAAGCCCTGTTCGCTCAATCTACCTACGAGCGAATAGGGCTATTTGGTTATAGTCTATCTAGGTAAATATCATGTTCCGAAGGATAAACCGGTGTCGGTTCTGTCAGAACTCAGCAATAGGTAAGCGACCTGAATAAATACTTTGTCGGTGCACACTTGTCCATTGGCGCCGTAATGATTGATGAATTTAGTCATGCTGGGCAACCTGATGCGTAAAGCGACAGACACTCAATCGGTGCAACCAAATTCACTTGTAGAGATAGCGTATCGCCAGAAGTTGGCATTGATTGGCGCCCTAGCTGTGACGCTGATTGTCACGTCATCAAGTCAGACAGTTGTGGCTACAGCTTCGCAGAACATCGTTGCAGACATTGGTGGGTTTGAGCTATTCACGTGGATGTTTGCAGGTTTTTCCTTGACGTCGGCGGTCGCTGTTCCTATTGTTGGCAAGCTTGCCGATATGCACGGAACACGGCCTGTGATTATCTTTTCGCTCACCCTTTTTATCGTTTCTTCTACCGTTGGTGGATTCGTGAATTCAATGGAGCAAATGATAGTTGTGCGGGCATTCCAAGGGCTCGGATTCGCTGGTGTTCTAAGTAGTGTGTGGGTCACAACCGCAACAATGTGGGCGCCCAGAGACAGGGCGAAATGGCTCGGAGTACTTTCGGGGGCTTTCACGCTGTCTGGAGTAGCGGGACCAATACTCGGTGGCTTCGTTTCGGACGAGATCAGCTGGCGGTGGCTATTCTGGTTTAATCTTCCTGTAGGAACGGCAGCTCTGTGGTTTTTACTACGCATCTTCCCGAAAATTGAACGTGAGCATCGATCTAGGCGCCTAGACATTGCTGGCGGACTGACATTTGGATTATTCGCCACTTCTGCCCTATTTGCAGTATCACTCGGCGGTGACAAATACGCCTGGGATTCACCGGTTATTATCGGTTTGTTTCTGTTCGCTTCGCTGAGCATCGGCTTGTTCGTACGAGCCGAGTTGCGGGCCGAAGACCCAGTATTACCGCCAGCATTGTTCCGACATCGTATTTTTGCCGGTGCCATGGCCGCTTCACTGACAATTACGATCAGTTTCGTTGTAACAACAGTGTTCGTTCCGCTACTCGTCATCGGTGCGAAAGGAGAGTCTGCAACAACATCGGCATTTCCTCTCATGGCAGAAGCTCTGGGCATAGCAATCGGAGCAAACCTCGCAGGGCAGGTCTTATCGAGATTTGGCTACGCCCGGGAGCTTGCCGCAACCGGTCTAGTTTTGACAGCGGTAATACTCTGGTCGATTGGGACGATAGGTGCCGATATTAGTCTCAATCAGCTAGCGATCATGTCACTGGCAATGGGCATTGGGATCGCACTAGCGTTCACTTCATTTACAGTCCAAGTGCAAAACTCTATGCCTGAGAACGTGCTCGGAGTGGTTACCACAAGCATGCAGTTCGCAAGAACGTTCAGTATGGCTACAAGCAGCGCTATTTTGGGAGCGATCTTACTCGCTGGAATAGGCTTAATTAATGTTGATGACCCGAGACCACAAGATGTGATCAAGAATCCTGAAATAGTCGTTGCCGAAGAGCGTCTTGCTGAGGTGCGATTCGACTATCTAGCTGACCCGAATTTGGGTGAATCTGCCTTCGACCATGATCTGTCTGAAACAAGGGAGAAGATAGGTCACGCCCTCTCAAACGTGTTCCGAGTGGCAGCTATTGGAAGTGCTATTGGTGTACTACTTGCCTTCTATACTTTCAGTGACATGCGAAAAGAAGAAACTGATTGATATTTTTATATTTCATATCACCTTGACTTAGGTGGGCCGGCAGGCAAAAGCATGGTATTAATGACTAATGGACCGTCGCAAACTGTAAAAATTACTGGCCGTACATAAGCAGTAAAGATTCGAAAACATTGAATTCTCAGTGCGCTTTTCTGGTTATAAATAAGTGAACTGAGAAACTACATAATAGTGATGGGGCCATGTAGCCGGTAAATCTCATGAAGCCACCGTAGATAGATATAAAAATGGTGAAAATAACTGTCTATTCGTCAAACATGTGTGGAGCTTGCGAGATGGTGAAAGCCTTTCTTGAACTTCGCAATGTTGAGTTCATCGAAAAGAATGTTTCGACCGATGTTGATGGTCGCGCCGAACTAATTGCGATGGGGTTCGACTCTACGCCGGTCACAGTTATAGGAAAACAAAAACTAACAGGATTCGATACGGTCTCATTAGATGCTGCAATTTTAGAGTTAGAAAATGCCTGATTTAATAGAAAAGAATTTTAATGGTTGAAAGTACCTCCGATACTAGCGTAGATTTTGTACTCGAGCAGATACAGACGATGGTAGCGTCAGAGGGTGGCACTCTTGGAACTCCGTCGCTCGTTGGTAGTACGCTGAAGATCAATTACACCCCTGGAGTAAATGAAGAGTGCCCTGAATGTGTGCCAACTCTTGAAATGGTCATTCAATTTTTGACAGCTTCAATCGGTATTCATGCCCCTCACATAACCAATATCGAAGTTACTTGATCTCGCGTCGGCGAAATCGGCATGATAGAACCACTTGGCCGGCCTTCCCCTAAACCGGTGTTCGTGACAAGATTCATCCGTTAATATCACGGGTTATCTTTTGTAAGAACTCAGGGCTCACTTGGTGATTTGGTCAACCTGAATACATGATCGCCCTCTGTCGAAAGGATGAGGCCTGTTCGCGTTTCACACTATCTTGTGAATGAGTGCTAAGATCAATTCGTAATTATGAATATTTATTCGTTATACATTTGCTGTTGTACCGGTCGCTAAGTTGCTCGGTCTTTTTTGTGCGTCAAAATTTCAACCCTGCCAAAGTAATTCGGCAGGGTTTTTTTAGGGAGAAAAACTATGAGTGATTACAGATTTGAGACTCTACAACTGCATGCAGGTCACGATGCAGATTCAGCCACGAACGCACGAGCAGTTCCGATTTACCAGACGTCTTCATTCGTTTTTAACAATGCAGAACATGGTGCTAATCTCTTTGGTTTAGCCGAGTTCGGGAATATCTATACTAGGATAATGAACCCGACCACTGATGTATTCGAAAAACGTGCGGCGGCACTTGAAGGTGGAACGGCAGGATTAGCGACCGCTTCAGGACAGTCAGCTCAGTTCATTGCCATCACAAATATGATGCAGGCCGGCGATAATCTTGTTTCGTCACCTTATCTGTACGGCGGAACATGGAATCAGTTCAAAGTTCAGTTCCCTCGTCTTGGCATAACTGCAAAATTTGCAGCTGACGACACAGCTGAAGAATTTGAAAAACTTATTGATGAAAATACCAAAGCGATCTATCTTGAATCGATGGGTAACCCTCGATTCAACGTTCCAGATTTCGAAAAGGTCGCTGCGGTCGCCAAAAAGCATAATATTCCGTTTGTAGTCGACAATACGCTGGGTGCCTGTGGTGCTTTGATTAGACCTATCGACCACGGTGCCGACGTTGTAGTCCAGAGTGCTACTAAGTGGATTGGTGGACACGGAACTACCATCGGTGGCGTGATCATTGATGCAGGTACATTCGATTGGGGCAACGGTAAATTCCCACTGTTCTCAGAGCCAAGTGACGCTTATCACGGGCTTGTGCACTGGGGTGCATTCGGATTCGGTAGTGACATCTGCAACATGCTCGGTGTCCCTGAAGGTCGAAACGTAGCATTCGCGATGCGAGCCCGACTCGAAGGTTTACGTGACTGGGGACCATCACAGTCGCCATTCAACTCATTCTTGTTGATACAGGGGCTCGAGACCCTAAGCTTGCGTGTTGAACGACACACAGCTAACGCCCTCGAACTTGCCACTTGGCTTGAGTCTCACGCCAATGTCAAATCAGTGAGCTATCCGGGTCTGAAGTCCAGCCCGTACAACGAACTCGCCAGCAAATACACGCTGCGGGGTACCGGTGCAATGCTGAATTTTGAACTAAAAGGTGGACATGAAGATGCAGTCACATTCATCGACAGTTTGAAGCTAGCAAGCCACCTAGCCAACGTTGGCGACGCGAAGACGCTTGTGATTCATCCTTCGTCGACCACTCACCAGCAGCTGAGCGAAGAAGACCAATTGTCCTCTGGGGTAACGCCGACAATGGTTCGTGTGTCGGTTGGCCTTGAGCACATAGAAGACATCAAGAATGACTTCCAGTCTGCCTTCGACGTCATAGGCTAGAAAATAGAAACATCAACGCCGATTACGGACGATTATTTTCGTTCGTGATCGGCGAATTTCCCAATGACTTTAATTCTTCCAACCAATTATCACGCGATTCCTCAGATCGAACAGAATCGCGTGAACTGGGTTCCCGTTCCACAGGCTGAAAAGCAGGATATTCGTCCGCTTCGGATCGGTATCATGAACATCATGCCGTTGGGAGAGCAATACGAAATCAACTTACTGTTGCCACTCGGATTGTCAGTACTTCAGATAGAACCTATATGGATACGTCTGGACTCCCATCAGTACAAAACTTGGGAACGGGGTCATCTCGACGATCACTACGTGAGTTATGCGGAAGCAACCAAAGATTCTCCTTTAGATGGCTTGATCATTACTGGTGCTCCGGTTGAACATCTCAAATTCGAAGAGGTCGCCTATTGGAACGAGTTCTCCGAAATCGCAAAGCATGCCCGAGAGAACACACCAAGCACTCTAGGTATCTGTTGGGGAGCGTTCGCTCTTGCGTACTTGGAGGGCATTAGTAAGATCGATTTCGAACAAAAACTATTTGGTGTATTCGAACTGAACAATCTCGACAAAGAGCACTACATTATGGGTGCTATGGACGACGCATTCCTTTCACCACAAAGTCGTATGGCTGGCATGTCAGATGATGAACTTCTCCAAGCAAGAGACAGAGGAAAAATAAATCTTCTAGCGCACGGACCCGAATCGGGTTATTCGATCTTTGAGACAACCGATCGAAGGGTTTTGATGCACCAAGGGCACCCGGAGTACAGTTCCAGTCGACTGGCGTACGAAGTTACCAGAGATGCCGACGATACATCGGTCTCACTTGTGAAAAATTTCGACCCAGCGAACCCTGTCAACCGATGGCGAATGCATCGGAACACGTTCTTTCACCAATGGCTCCGTTACTGCTACACACATATCAGTATGGGTTCCGGTGGCTAATTGGGTGAGGACGGTCATGTCAGTAGAAAGTCAACTATCCGAGCGAGGACCACTGTGTTCTCTTGAAAGTTGACTTAGACAGGAAGCACGGGATCGACATGATCAGATCTCCTCAGTAAAAGATGAATGACGGTATTCTTCCCGATGTTGAGTTCTTACAGAACCAACCCCACTGACATTGGCTATTAGCCAAGAGCCATCAAACCAAGCGGAATCCTGAACCGGCCCACCCAATCCCTCGATCCGCTCACATCATCATGGGGTTAAATGTAGTATCCCAACTGCCGGTAATATTTGGCAGCCTAAAAATCCAAAAGCGAGCCGTAGATGGAGCAGCCAAATCCCAGATACCTTAGTCGATAAATCACCTGAATCTCAAGGTGTATTTGGACTCGGTAGAATTTATCGTGGTTGGTACATCATTGGGGTATCAGCATTGTCCATCGGCGCGGTGTTAGGAACCGTACAATTCGCCTTCGGTTTTTTCATCGAACCCCTTGAAGAAGAGTTCGGATGGACCAGAACCCAAGTCAACGTATCGCTAAGTATTGGGGTTGTGACCAGTTTCCTGTCGCCGGTCGTAGGTAATCTGATGGATCGATTTGGCGCAAGGTGGACGATGGCTGTATCGATTGTTCTGGTTGCAAGCGCATTCCTTTTACGATCAGTGATGACCGAGCTTTGGCATTTCTATCTCTTCAGCGGAATCATGTTCGCTGGTACGCCCGGTGCGACCATGATGCCAGCAGGTCGGCTCGTTCTCACATGGTTCCCTAAGGCCCGTGGTCGGATGATGGGGATCGTGACCTCAGGCAACAACATCGGAAGTGGTCTGGCTGTTCCAATCATCGCCGGTCTGATCGGGTTTGTCGGCTGGAGGTGGACCTGGGCGCTTATGGGTATCGCTTTGATCGGCATGGCTATGCTTGTGTTATTGGTCATTCGCGACGATTCTGACGATGTGACCAAAGAACGAGGTAAGCGGTGGTCTCCTAAATATTCAGATGACGATGGAACTGCCGGCCTGAATAGCGGTATGACTGTCTCGGCGGCAGTACGGACTTCAACGTTCTGGTTTTTGGTGATCGGAATGACTCTTCAACAGTTCATTCGAACTGGGGTTGTGAGTCAGATGGTACCCCACCTTGAGCAAGTCGGATTCTCACGGGCAGTTGCTGCGACGATGATGATAGTTTTGGCGATATTTGCAGCTTCAAGCAAGTTGATATTCGGTCGACTCAGCGAATCGATCACAGCTCGAATATCGTTCATCGTAATCATGATTCTTCAGGGGATAGGGCTTTCGGTTCTACTCCTATCAGATGGTTCTGCGATCACTTGGGGTGCAATTGTCGTGTTTGGATTAGGCATGGGTGGTGTGGGTGCGTTAACGCCGCTGGTCATATTCGATATGTTTGGACTCAAACAATTCGGTAGCATCATGGGCCTGACTCGAATGTCTATCGCCATACCGATTTTCTTTGGTCCCATATTTGCCGGAATGATCTTCGACTCGAAGGGTAAGTACGACCTGATGTTCGTTGTTACCATTGGGTTTCTAGTCGTTTCGATAGGAAGCTTTATGCTGGCAAAACCTCCAAATAGCGATAGTAACGCCACAGAGACGGTTAACAAATAGACTCATTGCTAGCGATGAGCGCTCCGATCGGCATCGGCATCGGCAGCGTCAGCAGTGCCATGTGCATGCGATTCGTGTGAATGCGAATGCTTAGCAATTTCCAGCTGCCGACTGTGCCGTCCTAACGAACGAGATACAAATGCAGCTAGTTCGACGGCAATCAACAAGATAATTGCAGTGAGAACTACTGTTCCACCGGGTGCAATATCTGCGTAATAGGCGATTATCATTCCGACTACTGCCACGAATATGCCGACCAGTGAAGATGCGACAACAGTTCGAGTCAGGCCTTTTGTGATTCTAAGACTTACAAGAACAGGAATTACAATGAGAGCCCCTACAAGAAGTACACCAACCACTCGCATCGAGACCGTTATCGTGGCCCCAGTGAGCACGGCCAGACCGAGATTTAGTAAATGAACCCGCACGCCGTTAATTCGGGCCAGATCTGGATCGAACGCAATTTGGGCCAATTCTGAGCTGAGAATCAGCATGAACACGGTGATCACGACCGCTAGTGAAGCCATCCACCAAAGATCGGTCTGAGTGACCGTGAGTACGCTCCCGAACAAGTACGAAAACAGAGTGCTATTAAAACCATCTGCGATACTTATTAGAACAACTGCGAGGGCAAGCGCACCGTAGAGAAATACAGCAAGTGCCGCGTCGCCAGGCAGTAAGCGTCGCATTCGCAACTCTTCGATTGATACTGCCGCAGTTGTCGTTGCGACTAATGCGACCACAGGTGCGAACGTCTTTGTGAGCAGCGCAATCGCAACCCCGGCGAGTGCGACGTGCGAGAGAGTATCGGCGATAAGCGACAGTCGTCTTAGCACAAGGAAAACACCGAACGCAGGAGCCGTTGCTCCGACCAATACTGCAGCGAGTATCGCTCTGTTCATAAATTCGTACTGAAAAATCTCTGACAAATGGCTACCTGTGTGTGTGTTCTTCGTCGTGCATCAGTACGTCCACAGGAAAGCCATATAGCCCCGACAGTGCCTGCGCATCAAGTTGGTGCACTGGTCCGTGAAAGACGATGTCTCTATTAATACAGGCACATGTGGTCGCCTCACGCATGACAGCTCCGATGTCGTGGGACACCATCACGATCGTGATTCCGAGCTCTCTGTTCAAACGCCTGACCATCGTGTGGAACTGCTCTTCACCGGCAGCATCGACACCGGCGACCGGTTCGTCCATCACGAGCAGATCAGGCTGACGCACTAACGAACGGGCTATCAACATGCGCTGCTGCTGCCCAACAGAGAGGTCCGAGACCCGCCGGGACGCAAGATGTGAAATGCCTGCCAAATCCATGGATTCTTCTACTCGATTCGATCTCTTTCGCTTGAATATAGAGAGCGGGTTGAATCCGGTGTAGGAGCCGAAGTTGACAATTTCTCTAACGGATGCAGGGAATCTAGACTCTGTCGCCTGAGTTCTTTGTGGCACATATCCAATTTTGTGCCAATCAGTAAACGTCTCTGCAGGTTCCCCGAATAAAAGAACCTGACCAGAAGTAGGTTTCAAAAGACCAAGGGCGAGTTTCATCAACGTTGTCTTGCCTGAACCGTTTGGTCCGAGGATCGCAGCGAATTCACCGGGAGTGATCGAGAAATTGATATCCCGCACCACCGGGACGGAGTCATAGCTAAACCAAGTTTCTGCGAAACGGATCGGAATCTGCTCCGCTCGTAAAACTTTGCCTTCATGGCTGATCAAGTTTTGAGGTTCAGATTTATTTTCAATCTGGGTAGAAATAGTTCCAGTTGGTTCATTTTCTGACAAATTACCCACCGGCATTAGCCTCAGATAAACATTGATCGCAAGTGATGAATATTTCAATGCGATGACCAACTATTTTGCCGCCAATCTCTTTACCCAGTGAACGCATCACACGCTCAACTGTTGAATGGCGAAACTCGCCGACGGCACCGCATTTTGAACAGATAGTGTGGTGATGATGTTCAACACGGGCGACACTGTACATCGGTGCACTATCGAGGATGGCTAGTTTGCACAATGCCCCAGCATCGACAAGATGGCGAATCGTTCGATAGACCGTCGCCCTGCCCACTTCTGGCAAATCACGGCAGAGTTGCTCGGCGGTGAACGCGTCGTTGGCACTATCAATACGCGTCAATACTGCCGATCTCGCTGATGTTTTACGAAGGCCTTTGTCTTGAAGCGCAGTGAACAAATCTACTTCGAGCGAATTCGCTATGTCAGACATCAGGAAATACCGTCGCCTTATTGATACTTGATCTCGATTAGAATTGACTCGACCAGTATACAGCGAGTGAGATATTGTCGGATATTTGAGGAACCTATCCAGGTATTTTCGTGACGTAGGTACCGGATTCGAACCATGTAATGGCAACAACGATGACACCGATTATAAGAATCCCTGCCACCATCCTAGAAGCCGGTTGATCTGCCGTTCTAAGTGCCATTCGTGGCGTTCCAAAGTTGATCGGAGTTTCCACAGCAAACAGTCGTTCACGCGGTGCGATCAGTAGCGCGACGATTGCTCCGGCAATTAGGCCACCAAAGTGGGCCGCATTGTCGATGCCTGAAGAGGCGAGTCCCATCACAACGTTTATGCCTACGATGACACCGATCGAAGTCAGTTGCTGACGCCCCATTTGGCCTAACAGACGCCTATTCAGCAACAAATAAACTCCGAAGCCACCAAGAATCCCAAAAACAGCTCCGCTGGCACCAACGCCGGGATTGGGACCAGCGAGAAAACTAACCGCATTACCCATAACTCCGGATGTCAGGTAAATGACTATGAAATTCCTGGTCCCAAACGTTCGTTCAACCATCGAGCCGAAAATGATCAGGCCGAACATGTTCGTGAGCATGTGAAAAAAACCGACGTGCAAGAATATCGGCATAAATAGTCGCCAATACTCTCCGTCAGCGATATATGGACCGTATTTTGCACCCAAATCGACTAAGTTCTGAGTGCTAGGGCCACCTTTGACCGAGACCCACAGAAAAAAAAGTATGTTGATAGCGGCAATCGCACTAGTGGCTGGAGAGCCACTGATACTTGACGTAAAACTCTGCTGTGAACCTGAGGCCTGTCTCAATGTTGGAAACTTTCACGTGCAATAGTGGTATTAATTCCGGTAGTAATGCCATAGCGCTATGCCTATGAGCAATTTTTTCCTCTACGTCGAGTCACCGTATACTCTCGTACTCGCACTTATTGTGACTGTCACCGTAGTCCGATCCAAACAGCCTACATTGTTAAAAAATTGAACGGACTAGCGAAAACACGAATTCTTGTTATCGGCGACGAAAAGTCGATTCAACACGCAGTGGACGTCGGGGTGAATTTTCTCGGCAACTACGACGTGTACTTCGCAGAAGATCGTGTTTTGAAATCGAGTGACTGAAAAGGCTTTCAGCGGATTCAATTCTGGCTGATTTGGTTCATCCGTCGCCGAGTGTCATGGACCCAGAAATCAAGCAACCAAGACGGGTCGTTTTGATGACAGGTCACACAAATCCGGTCATTCCAAATGCCTATGTCGGTCATAGGCATTTGGAATGACCATGAGTGCGTTCTCTCAAATAACGATTAAAAGGCGCTAACTGCATAGTTAGTCACATCATTGCCACTGAACCAAGCAAAGACGATCAGTTGGCCTGAACGATGTCCAGCTCAGGCATCTCTTTTAGAATTCCACGTTCGACGGCCATCCCAAACAGCTTGTTTAGCGCCTCTCGACCTTCTTCGCCCATGTCTACAGTATCTTCGTTAACGTACATCCTGACGAATTTTTTTCCGTCTTCGGGATCGATCCCTCGGCCAAAACCAAGGGCGTACTCAAGCGCATCGTCTTCGTGAGCACGCGCGTAGTTGATGCTCGCTAGAGAAGCATCTGCGATTGTCTGGGCTAACTCATTGCCAATATGTCGGCTAACGAGGTCGAGGCCGAGTGGAATGGGAAGAGCTGTCGCTTCATACCACTTCTCGCCGAGACTCATCACTCCTTGAAAGCCTAGCTTTTCGTAAAGAATTTGTCCTTCGTGAAGAAGTATTCCAACATCGGCTCGACCTTCTTGGACGGCGGGACCGACGTCATCGAAGTCTACGAATACCGGCTCGCAGTTTTTTGGACCAAAAATCTGAAATAGTAGCCATGAAGTAGTAAATCGACCTGGCACGGCAACACGTTTACCTTCGAGTTCGGTTTCTGTCATCGGGTCGACAGACACAACCATTGGACCGTAGTTGCGCCCAATGGAAGAGCCGCAAGACATGATTCGATAATGCTCAGCTACGTCAGGGTATCTAGCGGCTGAAATAGCTGTAACAAGGAGCTCCCCCGTAGCAGCAAGTACATTGAGCGATTCGATATCTTCCATGTGGTGGGCAATCGAGTAACCCGGAATCTCTATGTACTTCTTTTCCATTGCATAGAACATAAATGCGTCATCCGCGTCAGGGCTGTGGCCAAAGATGATCTTTTTATCGTTGATAGTCATGGTATTTCGAATACTCTCGGGAATTTGATCGTTATTTGGTTATCGCTAGTTCAGCACCTGAACCTTCAACAAGTTCGTAATTCGTGAGTCTCTGAATTGGAGAATAACCAGCTTCTGTGATCATTTCTCTAACTTCATCTTCAGTTGTTCGATTGTAAAAACCGGCCGCCAACATCACGTTTTCGTCGAAAAGGGTTCCACCGAAATCGTCGGCACCGAAGCGCAGCGCAATTTGGCCTGTCTTTTTACCTTCAGAGAACCACGAAGCCTGAATATGCGGAATATTGTCGAGCATGATCCGAGAGAGCGCTATGATTCTCAGGTACTGATTAGGTCCCGCTTCATCGCCGACAAACTTGGCGAGAGCCGTGTTGTCCTTTTTGTACGACCACGGAATGAACGCCGTAAATCCTCCATCGTTTCCGTTCTTCAAAGCGAGATCTTGAACGTTTCTAATATGTTCAAACGATTCGATGATGTGGTGCTCTTTTTCAACGTGACCGTACATCATCGTTGCGGTCGACTTCAGGCCGACCTTGTGGGCTGCCTCGTGAACTTTGGTCCACTGATCTACCGTGTCTTTTGGTTTGAACCTCGACACAGTGGCCTTTACTTCGTTTGAAAGGATCTCAGAACCGCCACCTGGCATAGAGCGCTGTCCTGCGTCATATAGCGCTTGAAACACCTGTTCGTAGTTCAATTCCGAGACTTCGCTCATACGAACGATCTCAGGTGCCGACCAATAGTGAGGGGTCACATCTGGGAACCGTTTCTTGGTTTCAGCAACCATCTCGACATAATAATCGAGCTGAAGTTCAGAGTTCAGGCCACCCTGCATCAACACCGTCCTTACGCCGTTCTTGCGGGCTCGTTCAATCTTGTCCATGATCTGCTCAACTGTGTAGGTATATGCAGACGGGTCATTCGGATCAGTTCGGTAGAAGGCGCAGAACGAACAAAAGGCGTCACAGAGATTGGTGTAGTTAAGATTCGTGTCGACCACATAGGTGACGTCTTTGTTTGGGTTATGACGTTGACGCAATATTTCGGCTAACGGGGCTAGATCGAGAAGTTCGGCCTCCTGCATGAGCCAGAATCCCTCTTCCCCGGTTATTCGTTCGCCGGCATGAACTTTTTTCGTAATTTGCTGGAGCATATTGTTGATCTCATCGACGATCTAAATAGACGTCGAAATAGCCTTTTGTACTGAATATTCGGATGAGGTCGACATCGCTGGTCGCCACTCAGGTAGTTTGCTCAATCTCACTTTGAACTCGTGCTGTCCTTCGCGCTCATAAAGTCCAAGAAAATAAGTGAAATTTCGTACGTATGTCTCTACGTCAGATTCCGACATAGTTTCGTTCGCCCTGATGCGAACAATCTCATCAATCGAGTTCATTCCAGCCCTCGTTGATTCAATCAATACCTGTTCAAATTTTTCACGAACTTCTTTTTGAGTGTCAGTACGCACGACCCACTCGGCAAACACAAATGGCAATCCTGTAAGTGTTTTCCATGCCGAACCAAGGTCGTAGTAGTACGGGTACTCACCTAGAGCTAGTTTTTCCAGTGCGGGATCACCGATAATTAGGGTCGCATTATGAGCATCCGATATTTCTACAAATCGGTGATTGCTAATGTTCCACAGATCTGCAAATAAAACTCGCAGTAGCTGAATCGAAGTAGCTGTATGAGTGGTCACCGCTATATTCGAGCCCGAGAGCTCTTCAACTGGGATATTCGAAAACAGGAACACGCTCAACGCTGCGCCGTCACATGCAACACCCATATCACCAAGCGACTGAACCTTTTCTCCCATACGCAGCACTTCTGCGATTGGAAGCGGACCAGCATGTAGTTCTCCACTTTCAAACGCAGCGGCCATAGCACGAGGCGGAAAGGCGATTAGCTCGCATGAGTCTGGGGAAAGTTTTCTGTAGAAAACCTCCGAGTTCAGATATGTCATGTGCCCTACTCTCAACTTGAGAAGATCAGGCTGATTAGTGGTCATAAACCTTGATCTCGTTGTACAGGGCGTCTCGTTCAACCGGAATACGTCTGGCATCTCGTATGGAAGAAGCCATGGACTCGCGTGCTTGACCCGCTGGAGATTCCGCGAGCGCAGCATGTGCGATTCTCTCTTTGCCGATCGTCCCATCAAGGTCGTTAGCACCAAAGTTCAAGCCAATACTTGCGGTGGCCGCACCGAGCATCACCCAATAGCTCTTGATGTATTTGATGTTGTCGAGCATTAGTCGAGCTGCGGCAATCATTTTCAGATCATCCATGGCAGGCGTGTGACGAGGTCGAAGTTTAGTCATACCCACTTGGTACTCAAGAGGAATGAATGCCAAGAATCCACCGGTTTCGTCTTGAATATTGCGAAGTCGTATCAGGTGTTCGATTCGCTCTTCAAACGACTCAATATGCCCGTAGAGCAAAGTGCAGTTCGTAGGAATATCCATACGGTGCGCTGTTTTATGGATCTCGGCCCAACGATCAGCATTCGCCTTGCCGGGGAGGAGAATCTTGTGGACGCGTGACGAGAAGACTTCGGCTCCACCACCCGGCATCGACTGAAGTCCAGCTTCTTTCAAGATCGCCAATGATTCTTCTGGAGATACTTTCCATCTGCGCTGGAAGTAGTCGATTTCTGAAGCGGTGAAACCTTTTATTTGAACATGTGGGGCTTTTTCATGAATGGCCTTGACCATTTCGACGTAGTACTCGAACGGCCATGTCGGGTGGTGACCACCGACGATGTGAATTTCATGAATGTCGTCATCGACGTGATCGAGAATCTCATCTATCGACATTTCGTAAGCGTCTTTTTCGCCTGGCTTCTTGGCGAAGTCGCAGAATTTGCAACTGAGAACGCAAATGTTTGTCGGGTTCACGTGTCGATTTAGAACAAAGTAAACCTTGTCACCAGTGACTCGCTTTTTGGCGAAGTCGGCCATGCGGCCTACACCGGCGAGATCGTCAGTTGAAAGAAGTGTTACACCCTCCGAGCTCGAAAGCCGTTCGCTAGCTTGTACTTTGTCCCAAATTGGGAACAGACGTTTGTCCGAAAGATTTAGTTCGACCTTCAGATTCGGGTCGGCTACTTCCAGTATCGGGACCATTTCGCATCCACTTTCTTAACTACATCAGGATCCATAACCAGAGGTTTCTGGTAGCCCTGCTTCCAAGTTGCATCAATTCCCAGCACTCCTGAGTAAACAGGCGCCAGGCCTCTAAATTCGGTTCGTGAGAACATCACATCGAGTACGGCATCGAATCTCGTAAATATTCCCCATATCAAGTTCTCATCGTCATATATGTCGACATCGTCAGATACTGCAACGACGATCTTTACACTGCCAAGCAACGGGTTGTCGACCAGCTTTTGAATGATGTTTCGCCCGCCGGCGGCGGTCTGAACTACGAGCATCGTCTTGCCGACAAGCCTGTGCTTGCCGATTCCAGGAGCGAAAGCACTGATGTTTGCTGGTAGTGCAACCGCAGTTGGAGCGCCTTCTTCAAGACGACCGGTCGCATCCAATATCATCTTCGATCCCTTGTGCAGTGCTTCGCCTGTGAAATCCAACGTGTCGGCAGCTGTTCTTGCTATCAGGTGAAAATCCTGTTCAGGATCGAAGTTACGACGTATCGCCTGCATCACCTGACTGTAATTGCGAGGATTCACATCAGGGCCAACCAACACGAGGTTCTTAGTTAGCGACAATTGCCCCTCGCCCAACAAGCCAAGTGCAGTTTTGATTGGCTCACGTTGATATCGAGGATCTACCGACACGACCAACAAATTGTGGAAACCAGCTTCGTAATATGCCCACATGTCTTTCACTTCTTTGCGGATGATCCGCATAAGTGGTGTCAGAGCAAGTTGTGCAGCATCGCCTAGGTATCGATCTTCCTGTGGCGGTCGCCCCACAACTGTTGCCGGGAATATTGCGTTTTTACGGTGCGTCATCCGAGATATTTCGAATACTGGATGATCGGCGGCGTCAGAGTAGTGACCGAAGTGATCTCCGAACGGACCTTCAAGTCGACGTACACGGGGACGCAGTACGCCTTCGAATACGAACTCAGCGTGTGCAGGAACCTTCATATCGATAGTCTTAGCATTGGTCAGCGGGGTTCTCTGACCTCGGACGATACCCGAGAAAGCGACCTCATCTAGTCCTTCGGGCAGTGGCATGATCGCGGCAAGAATAAGAGAAGGGTCTCCGCCGACGGCAACTGCCATTTCTAGCGGTTTTCCCATCTTCTCAGCGATTTGATAGTGAAATCCACCGCCCTTCTGGATTTGCATGTGCATCCCAGTTGTACGCTCGTCGTACATCTGCATCCGGTACATACCCATGTTTCCGGCGCCGGTTTTAGGATCACGAGTCATGACTAGCGGCAGCGTGAAGAATCGTCCACCGTCTTCTGGCCAGCATTTCAAAATCGGCAGTTCATCGAGTTGAGGTTCTCTAACCACTTGCTGCGAAAGAGCGCGCCGTGTGTTCTTAGGACGAATCTTGAGTAATCGCCATGCGGTTTTACGGTTTCGCCATAATGAACCCAGATTAGGCGGATTCACATCTTCCATGAACTTGACTATGTCTTCCCCAAGAGCCTCGGCAGGTCGTCCAAGGGAAAGTTCGATTCTCCGCAAACTCGCCATCGAGTTGATCACAAGTGGGACATTGGATCCTTTGACATTCTCAAACAACAATGCAGGAAGATTTTCTTTGACAGCGCGGGTCGCTATTTCGGTAATTTCCAGCTCTGGATCGACTTCCTCAGTTACTCGCTTGAGTTCGCCTTCTTTTTCAAGAAGTTTGAGGAATGATTGAAGATCAGTGAATGCCACTTATTGGATTCCTTCTTCGTTAGTCGAGTAAGAGGACAGATCAGGACCAAGCCACGGCTTCATGACAGAAGATTGAATGCCGAGTGAAGCTAATATTCGGCCAGCCACCATGTCGATGAGATCACTGATACTGGTCGGATTATGATAGAAACCGGGCGAAGCAGGGAGAATAACTCCGCCTGCCTCTGTGACAGAGGTCATATTACGTAGGTGAATCAGACTTACCGGCATTTCACGAGGAACCAAAACTAGTCGACGTCGTTCTTTCAAGCAAACATCGGCAGCTCGTTCAAGCAGACCATTTGAGATGCCGTGAGCAATTCGCCCGAGCGTTCCGCCGGAACAAGGTACAACAGCCATTCCGTCAACCGGGAATGAGCCCGACGCGATCGGTGAGGCGACGTCTTTGTGATGGTATAGCTCGAAATTACCTGCATATTCGCTAGCTTGAGCCCATTCGAGAACGGCGGGAGTGTCTGCCTCTGTCTTTCCGTTCAGCAGAAGTCCCTCTTCCACCTCGATGACTTTACGACCGGCGTCAGTGATTACTGCTTTCACTTCGTGACCGGCTAACAGCATCTGTTCTAGAACTCGCCGAGCGTAAGGCGCTCCGCTAGCGCCTGCAATTCCCACTACGTAAATACCCATTAGATAATCTCGCCAATCACTACGAACGTTCCGAATACAACGGCGATGACCCCGTTCATTGTGAAGAAGGCCATGTTCAGTTTCGATAAATCGCTGGAAGACACGAGCGATTGCTCGTAAGCAAGTAGCACTCCCGCGGCAAGAACTCCGATTGAATAGAGAGTACTTGCTTCTAGTACTACGCCAGCAACTGCCAGCAGGATCACTGTTGAAGCATGAAGTAGACGTGAAATTATCAGAGCATTAGGTATTCCAAATCTCGCTGGAATCGAGTGAAGCCCCTGCTCGCGATCTACTTTAAAGTCGGCAGTGGCATAAAGGACATCGAATCCAGCTACCCACGCCATTGATCCGATGCCAATCACTACGAAACCGAATGGCAACGTTCCTGTAAGTGCTAGAGACACCGCTGGGGGAACTATCAGGTATACAGCGCCCATTCCAAAGTGAGCCAGCCAAGTAAACCGTTTTAAATACGGATAGCCAATCATCACTGCCAATGGAATCGGAGCAAGCATCCATGTAATCGGATCAAGTTGCGATGTTGCTCCGCCAAAAATCAGTCCAGCGACAGCCATGTAGCCGATCATCGCCCGTCGACTGATCGTTCCAACCGGGATTGCCCGTGTTGCGGTTCGAGGGTTTCGAGCATCGATCTCCGCATCGATCAATCGATTAGCCGCCATACCAAACGTGCGCATACCGACCATCGCCACTAAAACCCACAACAGACCAGACCACGGGGGTGTTCCGCTGGCCGACAAAAACGCAGCAAGAATTGCGAATGGAAGCGCAAACACCGAGTGACCGAACTTGATCGATTCTAAAAACAACGCTAAACGTCGCCAGCCAGGGATCATTGATACAGTCGTAGATTCATTCATCGATTAGCGTTCTTACGATTGTTCGATAGGTCCTTAATTTGAACTGAAGCCAACAATAGTCGTCTCAAATCAGATGCTGATTCTTTTGGGGTCGGACCATCAGAGAACAGCCAATGGACCACTGTTTCGTTGACGGCGCCTAACCAAACGCGTGCAGCCAAATCAGTGTTGATATCCGAAATCTGGCCATCTAATTTCGCTTGGTCAAGATTTTGGCTAATCACGATTGCGAATCGATCGAAGATTTCCGATCGTTTCGACTCAAAAGCATTGCCCATGCTGTAGCCCTGAGTCATCAATAACCGAGCGAGTCGTTTTTGTGCCGATAGCGCAGATAAAACTGCATCAAGCGCAGCTTCTGCAGATTCAAGCGGTGAATTGGCCCTCTCAGCGGCTTTTTCAGCGCGCTTGACCAATTTGTTCGCCAAGCGATCCATCACGGCGAAGAATAGGTCTTCCTTGCTTGGGAAATGGAAATAAAGCCCGCCCTTGGACATCGACGTTTTCTTGCCGATTTCGTCGACAAGAGCATCGTGATAACCATTATCTGAGAAGACTGCTTCAGCAGCTTCGAGAATTCGTTCTCGAGTTTGGGTTCGTTGCAGAGTTGAAGATTCTGACAATTGTATTGAGTCGTCTAGGGAGGCTGAAAACCGACTGGCCAGTCGGTTTGTAGTTGCTCAGTTTACCGCCGATAAGAAGCAGCAGCAATATCACTCCCGCAGATAACCATTTCAGGGTGGTTGTACCTTGACTGGGCGAGGAATAATCTTCTCCGTACAACGATGACTACTGATCTAACAAACATCCCCCCTGACTTTCGCTTACTCGCCTCAGGCGTTCGCGGCCCCGAAGGGCCAGCTATCGATTCAGAGGGTCGGCTCCACTTGGTTAGTGCCGAAGATGGGGCGATATTTCGCATATCGACAGATGGCGATCTTAATGAGGTAGCTCACACCGGTGGACGCCCGAATGGGCTGGTGTTCAATTCCTCAGGCGATATGTTCGTAGCCGACGCAGCACTGAAAGCCATTCTGAAAATCGATAACGCTGGCAACACTGAAGTCTTTGTCGAAGACTATGAAGGTACCAATTTTGGGGGACCGAACGATCTTTGCTTCCTTCCGAACGGTGATCTACTGTTCACGGATCCAATTCGCCGTCCTCACCCCGATCCTGCAATCAGTCCTGTCTACCGAGTTACACCTGAAGGGAAAGTCAGCGCGTTCGCGAATGAATTGGCATACCCGAACGGTATAGCGGTATCTCCCGACGGCAATCATGTTTACGTTGCAGAAAGCCGCGCACAACGTCTAATTGCTTTCACCATCGATGTAACTGGCAAACTACTTGACCAAGTTTTGGTCCGCCGATTCAGAGAACCAGGTAATCCTGACGGTTTAGCAGTCGATGTTGACGGTAATATATTGCAATCACTCCCCGGTATTAGGGCGATAGCCTACCTGTCGGCATCCGGCGATTTAATAGATCTGTACCACGTTCCAGATTGGGCTCCGGCGAACTTGGCTTTCGGCGGCGAAGATATGAAAACCGTTTACGTATGCGGCGCTGCCCAAAACTCGGTGTACGAATTCAGGCACCCAGTGGCTGGCGCACCGCTGTTATAACTGCGCTTCGCTATAGCTTGTGCGCTACGTACGTTTAAATTCCCGCTCGAGGTCGTTGATGTTGAGCTGAACCACGGTAGGTCGGCCATGGGGACATGTGTTCGGTCGCTGTACTTGCTCAAGTTGTCGAATCAGATCTTTGCATTCATCTATAGAAAGAATTTGCCCTGCCCTGACCGATGAATGACAAGCAATCGTTGCCAACATTCGATTGCGCCATGTTTCACCTGAACCACCTTCACGTAGTTCGTCTAAAACACCCAGAAATACCTGTCCGGTACCGTCGCCACTGGCACGTGTCGCTAGAGCGGCTGGCACGCTTCTGACGATCAGACTATTCGTACCAAACTCTTCGACACCCCAACCTACCCTGTTCAGGTCTTCCAGATTCTCCTGAACTGTTGTCATCGCACCTGGAGCGAGATCTACCGTGGCTGGTTCTAGTAGCGGTTGTGACTCGGAAGAATTTTGGTCGAATCGATCTCTAACTCGCTCGAACATGACACGCTCGTGGGCAGCATGCTGATCGACCAGATAAACACCGTCTGGTCCTTCAGCAAGAATGTATGTTTCGTGAGCTTGACCAATTACCCGAAGTACGGGAAGAGTGTCCTTATGGGTATTAGCTGAAACGGATCCATCGCTAGACTCAGGAGCTACTTCCGTCGAGTTTTCAGGTAGCCGAGATTGCTCACTAATTAGTGACTGATCTGGCCAATGAGGGAATACTGCTGAAGTAGATCGATCGCCGATGGGCAAACTCTGAATACCAAGGTTCGATGCCGAGCCGGCTGTGCGCAATAATCCTATCGATCCAGATGCACGCCCTGCCCCAAGTTCGTGCACTGGTGTGGAAGCGGAAAGTACGCCTCTAATTGCCCTTTGCACGACCGAGTAGACGAGATCTTCTTTTAGAAAACGTACTTCGGATTTTGCAGGATGGACGTTCGCATCGACGTCGCCTAGAGGAGTCTGAATTCTTGCTACTGCAATTGGAAATCGGCGTTCTGGAAGGAAACCGTAGCAAGCCTGCTCTATGGCGTAAGAAAGCCGACGGGATTGAATTAATCGTCCATTCACTGAGATCGTCATATAGGTGCGATTCGATCGATTGAGAGAAGGTGAACTTACCAACCCATCAACAGAGAATGCAGCAGGGTCGCCCGGTTCCAGTTCGAGCATCTGTTCGGCAACTTTGGCACCGTAGACGCCCGAGACGGCGTCGATGAGTTTCCCAGAACCGATCGTACGTAATCTCTCCCTACCATCGGAACTCAGACTGAATGCCACGTCCGGGTATACGAGTGCCAGTGACGCCAGCATCGATTGAATACGGCTCAGTTCACGGCCCGCAGAACCAAGGAATTTCAGCCGGGCGGGGACGTTTGAGAAAAGCCCAGAAACCTCGATTCGAGTTCCCTGGGGTACACCAGCCAGTTCGATCTCATTCGATTTACCGAAGTCCACCAAGTATCGCGCCCCAGCATCGGATTCTGCGTGCTTCGATATGGCTTCTACTCGCGCTACCGAAGAGATGGAAGGTAGCGCTTCACCACGAAATCCCAGAGTGCCAATCGAGATCAGATCAGAAGACTCGTCAATCTTAGAAGTAGCAAATCGCTCGAACGCAATTGCTAATTCGTTGGCGGGTATACCGTGACCGTTGTCGATCACTGTTATTGATTGGGCTCCACCGCCAACTATGTAAACATCGACACGGGTTGAATTCGCGTCGAGTGAATTCTCCACCAGTTCTTTAACGACTGAGGCGGGACGCTCGATTACTTCACCCGCTGCGATGCGAGAAGAAAGATCGTCACTTAAAACCTTAATTGGCATTTGGGGAACAATACTCGATCGTACTGGTGGACTCGCCTCGGTCATTCGCCGGGTGTTTCTTTGAAGGCTAAAGTTTACTTGGAGCCTTTAACTTGGCGAGTCGTTTGTTCAGTCTATTGAGAACAATTACAGCCGACGAACTTTGTCTGTAAGAACGGTGTAGCCGATAGCGGCCGCTAATAATCCACCACCGGCCAGCGCAAAAGCAATTCTGACATCGAGAAACGCTGATATGAAACCAAGAGGAAGCGCACCGAGCGGGATTAGGCCGAAGTTCATCATGTAAACCCCCATGACTCGACCTCGGTGCTCGTCGTCCGTCTGCTCCATGATTAGAGATGAGTTGAGAGCACGCCGACCTGAATCACCTAGTCCGAGTATCACCATAATCACCAATGCAATCACGTATGACGTAGTCACCGATGCTAGAAGAATTGCTCCACCCGATAACATACTTGTTATTAACAGCACCCAGCCACGACGGCTGTTCTTGGACAATCCGGCGATTACGAGTGACCCGATCAATGCACCAACACCGATCATGCTTAGCATCAGGCCGAGTGCTTCTACTTCCAACTTAAATACCTCTTCAATTTGAACAGGAAGAAGAGTTCGGAAAGGCATCGCCAATAACGCAGTGCTTAGTGCTACCAAAAGAAGGACCAGCACCGTTCGGTTTTTCTTTGTGTAAACCAAACCCGCTTTAATATCGCCCCACATTCGACGTTTGCCCAATGCCGACGGCGCCATTCCCGGAACCCAGCTCGTGAGACCCAGAGCAATAACCGTTAGTCCTGCCATCACATAGTAGGTCGTAGCAGGTCCCGCCAAGCCGTAAATCAATCCGCCAATACCCGGTGCTGCGACCGTCATTAACGACATACCTGAAGCGTTGAGTGCAACTGCGTTCGTCAGGTGATCTTCATCAACGAGTTGGCCAATGATCGCCTGGCGTGCGGGCATTAGAAATGCCCAGATTGTTCCCTGAGCGATAGATGCCGCTGTGAGGTGATAAACCGTGATCGATCCTGTCGAAATCGAAATGCCCACGAACAGTATTATCGCAAGCATTCCGATCTGGCCAAACTGGATGATCTTCTTGCGGGACACACGATCAGCTACGGCTCCTCCGTACAACGACAGAAGCAGAATGGGAGGTGCAAAACCAGCACCAACAACAACAACTGCAATTGGAGATTTAGTTAATTCCCAAGTGAGGTAACCGCGAGCGAGCATCTGAATGTTCACCGCTGCCATTAGTAACAGCATTCCAAACCAGAGATGCCGAAAGCCAGATTGTCCTAATGAAGCGAATGTTCTCGACAGTATCCCGCTTTGCCGTCCAGCGGCACTTGCTGCGCTGAGTTTTGTGGCTGGCTTGGGATTAGATTTTGACAAATTATGCGGCTGTTTTCGTGATTAGCTCAATGGCAATGACAGTTGAAGTTTTATTGCCCGATAAATGGCGAACTATTCGCAGGTGTTTAGGTCAAAGTGCCTTACGCAGTCGTGGCATAAAGATGATCGACGATAGAGCAAAGACAAGGAGCGCGACTGCAACAACGGCCACGGAAGGTCGGGCTCCAAACTCTTTCATTGCCCAACCAAGCGGGAGCATGCCTAATGGCATCAACCCGAACGTCATCATGAGCACACTCATCACTCGCGCCCTGTATTCATCCGAAGTGCTTTCCATCATAAGACTCTGGCCAAGCGCCCAACGGGCTTGTTCAGCTAGCCCCATACCGACCATCCCGATAATTCCGGCCGCGTAAATCGGCACACTAACTATCAGGCCTAATGACGCGCTAGCAACTACCGCACCGATCAGAACAATCCAACCTCTACGCTGACCTTTTCTCAGGTTAGCAATCGTTATCGTGCCGATTAGTCCACCAAGACCGAGCGCAGTCAAAAGAACTCCGACCTCTGAAGCGTCAGATCCATAGATGTCCTTGGCATAGACCTGAACAAGCATCCTGAATGGCATCGACAACAACGCGACGATCACGCTGTAGATCATTAAATTCAAGATGAGTTTGTTTTGTCCGATGTACCTGAACCCGCCAATGATGTTTGCCATCACCGACTGTTTTACAGCGGCTACTGGTGGCGGCATCTTAGGAACAATCGAAGTAAAGATAACCGCGCTGAGCATCACTGCACAGATCAGCACGTAGACGTTTTCCGGCCCGATGATTTCGTAAAGCACTCCAGCCAATGCGGGAGCAATCAATGCCATCATGCTCATTGCCATTGCATTAAGCGCAAATGCATTTGGTATCTGGTCTTTACCTACCAATGACGGAACCGCTGCCTGACGTGCTGGCATTTGAAGGGCAAACATGGCCCCTTGAACAACTGAAACGGCGAACAAGTGTCCCCAAGCGAGCGATCCAGTAAACATCAATATGGCCACGACTCCCGCAAGCACGCCGTTTGCCGCCTGAGAAACCTGGATCAACATCCGACGGTCAACCCGGTCACCGAGTACTCCACCGTAGAGAGAGACGATTAGAAGACTGGGAGCAAACCCCATGCCGACGATTCCTGTGATTAATGCATCGTCTGTCATGTTGTACACGAGAATCCCGCGAGCGACCATCTGCATCTGAAAGCCACCCATCGACAGCACCATGCCGAACCAGATCATTCTAAAATCTCGGTTCGTAATTACAGATTCAAACGTGTGAAAAAACGATCGTCCAACCACACCAAATTTTGGAGCGCGACGAACCGCCACTGGCGGTGAGTCGCCATGCGCTGAGCTCGGGTTTACCGGGTCGTGGACTGCCAATTAGTTCTCTAAACGAAATAGGCACCCTCCGACGGAGCGCTCACAGAGGAAGGTTACTCCTGTAATCTCTGATTTGCTCATGGATTTGATGACCTTCTGTTAGTTCAAGATCGAGTCTTGTCTTGTACCCTTTGCTCAGCCGAAATATTATCTTCGATGAGAATGTTTATATGACTGATTTACTTAAATTGACCGAGCCGACCCTCCAAGATATTCACACCGCTCGATCAGCGATCGAAAACCACGTATCGCATACACCGATACGGCACTACCCGGTGCTGTCGGAACTACTTGACGCCGATGTTTGGGTGAAGCACGAGAACTTCCAGCTATTGGGTGCCTTCAAAGTACGAGGGGGGATCAATCTAGTCTCCCAAACTACGCAAGAAGAACGTGACCGAGGATTCGCCACCGCTTCATCTGGAAACCACGGACAATCCATTGCATACGCAGCTCGTGCATTTGGCGCAGCTTGCACCGTCGTATTGCCAGAGGGTGCGAATCCAGCCAAGGCTGCTTCGATTGCGGCAATGGGAGCGAACGTGATATTTCATGGCGATGTGTTCGAGCGCTCGCGAGAACACGCAGAAGAATTAGCAGAGCGACACGGCTCGCGTTTCGTTCATGCAGCTAACGAATCGGCGTTGGTCGCAGGAGTTGCAACCTACGCAGTCGAAATACACGAAGATCTAAAAGATATCGATGTAATTTTCGCACCAATCGGAGCCGGTTCTGGAGCTCCCGGAGTCTGTATTGTCAACGACGCTCTCTCGCCATCAACTCATGTAATCGGTGCGCAGGCAGCGAATGCACCCGCTGCCTATCACGCTTGGAAGACAGGAAATATCGAAACGTATCCAATGTCGACAGTAGCCGAGGGCTTGGCGACAGAATCGGCGTATACGTTTCCTATCGGGATACTTCGGAACCGATTAAAAGAGTTCGTACTCGTTGATGACTCGGATATCAGCGACGCCATCAAGACATACGTTTTCGCCACTCGAACATTGGTCGAGCACGCAGGTGCGGCATCACTTGCAGCAGCTATCAACATGAAAGATCAAATTAAGGGCAAAAGAGTCGTGCTTATCGCAAGCGGTGGGAATATCACTACCGATCAGCTTAAGTCAGTACTGAGCTAGGTTATTAATCGCTCGCTAGCGCCTGAATTTCCTGTTCTATCGTGTGAACCCGGGTGTAATCCTCGCGGTACATTGCGTATGCGCGCTCTAAGTAGAGTTGTGCTTTCTTTGCAGAAGTTTCACCACCCTCAGTGGCAGCCTCAATCAACAGATCGATTCGACGGTTGTCAGGGATATGCTTTGCGATCGAACGTATCTTCGATTCACTTTCGCGCGCTCCGACTGAATCATCGCCACTTGATTCATACTGGAATCGACCCATCAACGTCGTCAATTCGGTCAGTAAATCTGGCTCTGACATCATGCTGTACATCACGTCATTGACGTCAGCATCGACCGGAGAGGCATTTCCAATTGCCTCAACATCAAATGATCCATCATCGACATGCCTTGGCTCGCTACCGGCAATCCGGGTTTTTTCGTCATATTGAGTGGCGTACTCAGCGGAAATACCGGCGACCACTTCCATAAGCGAGGTCACATCGGTCAGATTGGCTGCTCCGCCAAACAATAGATCATCTCCCCGCTTATCGGCAGTCTGTCGCAACCACTCTTCAGACTCGACTGGTTCCGGTGCTGGGGGAAATGCGAACGAGGACATATCACCGGAGCCAAGTTGCTCGACCTGCCCGGCTAAGAACGGCGGTACATACTTGCTGATATCGACCGAAACCGGCAGTATCACTACGTAAGAAGCGCCGACCTGATCTGGATTCGACCCATCTCTGAAATAGATCAATGCGTGCCCTTTAGGATCAGCGGCGTTACCTATGTGATATTCGAGTGTCATATGTTCTGATCAGACCTTTGCCTGTTGTGCCATTATCTGACGTAATGGAGTCGAGTTATGCGTTGGGGGCGATTAACATCTTACTTCTGGTTATTCTGAACGTAACAGCTTATTTGAATATTACGACGCTGATGTTGTGATGACGCGGGAGCGGTAAAACGAGTATCTACAGTCTGGCCGCAAAACCACTAATTTTTCGACTTCCTCCAGAAGGCGCCCACAAAGCTGCCGAAACCGCGCTTCGGGTACCGGGGGTATGGAACGCTTTTCGGGTCTCTAATGGTGCACGGGACACGAAGCTTGAAATAGATCTCGCCGGTATAAAATTTCCGACACCAATTGGCATGGCCGCAGGATTCGACAAAGATTGCAAAGTACTCGGATCGGTATTGAATCTGGGGTTCGGATTCACAACGGGCGGGACAGTTACGCTCGCACCACGCCCCGGAAATCAAAAACCGAGAATGGTGAGACTGCCCGAACAAAGAGCCGTGATAAATTCGTTGGGGTTCCCCGGCCAAGGGCTTGAACCGTCAGTGAAGCGGCTCCAAAGTTCAAAGCGTTATAAAGATCGAGTACTACTCAGCATCTCGGGAACTATTGAAGATGAGATCGTCGAATGCTTACGACGATCTCAGAATTTCGTGTCAGGCATCGAACTCAACATCAGCAGTCCAAACACTGCTGGCTTACGAATTTTCCACGAACCCGGGCGACTTCGAGGACTGATCGAAGGGTTAGTTGCGGAGAAGCAAGTTCCGCTCTTCGTGAAACTCCCACCTTGGCCGCGAGACGATGAGAATCGGCGCGAATTGTTGAAACTCGCAGCCACGGCAGTCGATGCCGGCGTGGATGGATTGGTTATTGCAAATACTCACCCGATCGAAAGTAAAAGATTGCAGGTCGGTCGAGGTGGTCTCAGCGGTGCGCCATTGTTCGAGCACACCGAGTTGATGATTGCCGATATTCAAGCCCAAGTTCAAGGCGAAGTCGCAATAATCGCTTGCGGTGGAGTTTCGACCGCTGAGCACGTTTGGAAATTACTCGTATCTGGCGCTTCCGCTGTACAACTCTATACAGCGTTCATCTACGAAGGCCCTGGGCTTCCTGGACGAATAAACAAACGCCTATCGAAGATGATGAGCGCAGCCGGCATCACTAAAATTGGTGACATCTCGGGCGAGCCTCCGAATATCCGATAACGCTAGCTATCTCCGAGTGGACAGCAGAGCTTCTGCTTCGTCTCGAGTCCCCATCGCTACCTGTGCACCGGCGCGACCAACACACAGTGCACCTGACGCCATTCCTAACCTCGCGGCGTCGAGCAGAGACATTCCTGACGCGATGCCGACTCCAAGACCGCGATTGAAAGCGTCACCGGCAGCGACTGTGGCTACGACTGGAACCTTATAAGGCGTAAGTAGCTCGGAGATGCCGTCAGATTCAACCCATGCACCTTGATCTCCGAGCGTGACAATCACTGTCTCGATTCCGGTGTTACGGATAGCGATGGCTGCCTTTTTAGCTGAAATCTCATCGATCACGTCAATATTTGCCATCGATGAAGCCTCGCCTTGATTTGGGGTCAGCACAGTTACCGAATCATAGAATCTAGCAGGGACTTCGCGAACTGGCGCGGGGTCAAGAACTACAGGGATGCCGGCTTTCGCCGCCGCGTCGATT
>Ga0114996_10001354_pt1 | contig 33080 bp, 39 predicted proteins | sample ArcticOcean_MG_C_4_FD_87039 | JGI IMG/M metagenome (GOLD analysis project Ga0114996, IMG submission 87039) | Marine microbial communities from western Arctic Ocean - ArcticOcean_MG_CB4_134 | ecosystem: Environmental > Aquatic > Marine > Oceanic | place: Arctic Ocean: Canada Basin | collected... | reverse complement strand
GCATATATTGCCTCCCCAGCAGCAAAGCAGCAAAGGGTTTTATCATACGATGGAAAGTACGTATTTCTCCGTATAAGATATATACCATTGCTGTGGTTTGCTGTGGTTAGGCAAGGCAACCCCTTCAAAGGGGTGTTGCCTCACTGCCTAAGTCGCAGAGCGTGGATTCTAAGGGTTCGCCTTACAATGTGTAATAATCGCCTGTGTCCTCATCGTAAAAATATTCAGGCTCTGATAGGTCGATATAGATCCCCTTGTCTCCAATCGAATAGATAGGACATACTCCGTCCCCGTTTTTCGTCTGCGAGAGGACACCCAAAGTGGCATTAGTCCTCTCGTCGACAAAAACCTGGTGTTGTAACCCTTCTGAAGCATCCTTTTGGTTTTGTGCGCGGATTTTCAAGAATTCCATCCAATTCTTCCCCAGGACTTTCTCGTATTGCTTCGTTTTGTTGTGTAAAACATAGCAAGGGTCCCCGATCAAGACCTGCCCGCTATCGATAGAGATCTCGCCGATGCGTTTTGCATCGCTCAGATCAATGGTATTGTTATTTTCTGTGTTCATAGTTCTTTTCCCCTTGTTTTTATACTATTGTATTGTTCATATGGCTTCATCTCATGTAACCGCACTTTATCGCTTGTCTCTTTTAATAGCGTTTGGTACTCGGGTGCAGATGTAGTCTCACCCGTATCAAAATCATCCTGCGCCTGTTCAATCAATTGGATTATTACGTTAATTTGATTGTGTGATAATCGCCTGTCACTTTCCATTTGTGTCTGTGTATACATAATATTTCCCCTTGTTTTTATAATTTTGTGATCGTTTAGAAGTCTTCGTTCGTAAGGTCAAACGCTCGCATAATTTCATCTTGCTTGCGTTGAATCGTTGAGATCTTTATTTCGAGGGCAGTTGTCTCTTTATGTAGCTTTACAATTTCAAGATCGAATATCCTGATGGCGTCAATCGCATCTTGGAATGTTTTCTCAAGACTTACATTATTTGCTGTGTTATTCATGGTTCCCCTTGTTTTATTGATGATTTGTTATTTATTGCCTTTTCCATATGAGAATTGCGTCCCGTTGCTTTTCATCGCTTTAATCGCTTGTGATGCCTTGCTTCCCTTGGGTTGTGTCCCGTGAAGTAATACGGCGAACGACTTGTCTTGCTTCCATGCCAGCCGATCATTGTGATCTATTCTAAGGTTCTTGTCCTTAGCTTCTTTTTCACTGAACACGACACTGTTACTTTTCAGGTTATTAGTGACAATTTTGGCGTCGTCTCTACCGCCGTAACTTGCGGTTAATTTAAAATTGCTAGGTATTACATCCTTAAGCGCTTGCCAATATTGGATGCTTTTTGTGTAAGCGTAAAAGATCATTTTAGGGTTTAGTCTGGCTATGGAGAGCCAAGCATCTAGATAATTTTGGTTGAAAAAGTCCCCGCCCTCATGAATGCGAACCAGCTTAATTTTGGTTAAATCAATTGCGTCTAAACTTGCTTGGATGAGTTTCACCATGCCCTCAAAATCCTTACCCCTCAGTAAATCAAAATTATGCCACCGTTGCTTTCTCACGCTAGGAAAAGCACTTTCTGAGGTGGCAGAAAAACATCTATATTCTACGTTCTTCCCGTCGGTAATCTTTCCCGTGATGCGGTTGGCTTTAGATAAACACGCTTTAGCGAACGGGCATGAGTGGCCAGCCGGCAAGCTTATGATTAATGTATCCTTAGGGAGTTTACTATTCCCTTTAGAGAATTTAAGAAGTGATTGATCTATTTTTTGCATTTTATATATTGATTGATTGATTATTAATTAATGCATTTTGACTCAGATATTTCTGATCCTACATCAACCCATGTTCTATTATTTTTTGTTGCAAGATATTGAGCTACGTGAACCGCCTGCGTCAGGTCAGCAACTGAGTCAACATCGATGATTGTTTCTTTGATTATGTGCTTTGTTATTTTAATTCTATATTTTTTATTAGCTATCATGCATCCATATAAAAAGAAAGGGTAAACCTTTGTCAAGCCTTCCTTGATAGATACTGTATTTAATTGGACGAAAGGTTAACCGTTAATCCTCTGCAAGCTTCAAATAAGTTTAACTTATACATACTCTGTATAGAGTGGATTAAACTTTACAGAATCAATTCTTTTTGGGTAAAATCAATTATGCGTACACCTACCTTCGGCAGCAAGACGGGCAGAGATACATTGCAGTAGAAAAGCAAATTTGTTTGGATCGATAAGATATCAATATAAATGGAAGATCATCACCCTGGCCAGGTGAGATAAGTTTCTGATATTCAATATCAATATCTGAGGTAAAAAGATACCTTTCATCTCACAAGAAGAGATCACCTTACACCATCAATCAAAGCCTTTAAATGGTAATATCTCTTATCTTTTAGGTATGGTATTTATGGGTATTAATCCATTTATTGCTGTGTCTGATCAATCAAAGTATAGATAAGGATATTAAATCAGGATATTATTTGCTTTAAGTTTAAATAAAGATCGGCTTTGATCGGTTCAGTGTAAGGTTCAGTAAATCAGCAATTCACTCAAAGAAAGGTAAGTTATGGGAATATCAGTGACCAGTGGTCCAATCAGTGATACTAATATTAAGGATAAGTTAAGCTCATATCGGGGTAATGGGGGCGGGGGGGTTACCGGCGAATCGTCCGAAGCCTCTTATATATCCATTAGTCTATACGATGGAGGGGGTAAAACCCGATATAGCTTTGATCCTAGAGACAGGGAAGAGATAAACGAGAGAGACTTGGAGGGATTAAGGGATCAGGCGAAGGGGGAAATATTATCATCTATGGCGGACAGGGAGATAGTGGTAAGGGCTTGGGAGAGCCACAGTTGGTGGTATAACAAGGAAGAATATGAGTCAGGTTTGTCGAGGTGGCTAGAAGTTGGGGAGGAATTTGAGGAGAGTATTTTTAGCAGCATCAAGGAATTAAGGGCATACACGGAGGGGAACATCTTCACTGGGTTAAGGTGGGAATTCTTAGAATTAGGGTTAAATGGGATAGACCCACGAGATTTCTGTTGTTACGAGGGGGAGGAGGTGGGAGAGATGTTAGAGCGCAAGGACAAGGAGTGGAAGAAGCTGGTTTACCCGCAGGTATTAGGTTTCAGGGACACTCCCTGGGTAAGGATAGAGGATGCAGACCCGCCAAATCCTAGGGTATATGTAGTGCGGATGGGGGACGGCCGAGAGGCTTTGGTTCAGCGTCGAGGAGATGTCTCGTTAAAGAAGCGAGATATGGTATGGATATTGGGGACAGACAGGGAGTTATATTACGAGATAAAGGGAGAATACAATGCTCGTGGAGTAAGGATAAGATAAGATGGAAGAAGAGAGGACATTTTTCGATGTATATGCGGATGTATGCGCTCGATCTCGGAGGCGCAGGAGTTTTGCTTTATCGATGGGGCAAGATAAGGCACAATACGCGTTAAACGATGCGGCCTGTGAATACTACTTCATACAGGAGGCTGCCCCTGATACGCTTGCGGAGAAGTTGGAGCACGGATCGAACTGGGACTTGGTATATATGGAGTCTACAGAGAAGTTTAAGCGAGCGGCGGAGAGTTTTATGTGCTTGAATGCCCCTGGTTAAGTAGCTGGTTAATATCTTATGAAGATAAGTGAATCGACAAACGTAGCGATGCCGATCCGCAACCTGATATCAGTAATTGCGACAGTAGGAATAGGGGTATGGGCGTTTTTTGGGGTTCAGGAGAAGCTGAATAAATACGGGACTCAGTTGGAGATTATGGATAAGGATTTAGTGATGAATACTGAATTTAGGATCAAATGGCCCAGGGGGTTACTGGGGTCATTGCCAGCGGACAGCGAGCAATTCATGCTGATCGAGGAATTATACAAGCAGACAGAGCGGGTACAAGAAAGAGTAGATTCGATGTTGCATAATGAAGTTAATATCGCAGCATTAGAAAAAGCGGTAATTAAGTTGCAATCCGATGTAGAAAAGTTAAAAGACAAACAAAGGACTTTTAGTAATGGGCATTAGAGGGGGAAAGGGGGAAAGATGGTAAAGAAGAGAAAGAAGAAGGGGCGAATGCTATCAGAATCTAACCCTTTACGGGGCTCATGCCCCACTTGTTGGAATCGATATGCCCGTGCTATCCCTATTCAGGAGGGCAAGCCGTGTTTCCTCTGTGGGGACACACCCCAAGAGATGACCAGGAGTTCCTTAGATGACTTTCAATAAATTATCAGATAATTATGCAAAATGGACGGCTGGACAGAAAACGACATAGAACTTTACAATTGGATTCGCAGAATTGAGATGAAAAATAAACACAACTTCTCAAAGAACAAATACAAGGTATCTCCTCCAGATGAACGTAGATACAATGGGCGTACCTATGCCTCGAAAGCCGAGATGGAATACGCCAAAGAGCTCTATATGCTTAAAAAAGGCGGGGAGATCCTTGAGTTTATCGAGCAACCACGCCTATGGCTGGGTGTTCCTGAAAACGTCTACGTCCCTGACTTTTTTATCGTCCCTAATTTCCCTGAATCACTTAATGACACGAAATATCCTTATTTTGTCGATGTAAAAGGGATGATGACCGTACGTTTTAAGCAGATCATTAAGCTTTGGAGAAGTTATGGCACATTAGATTTACATATTATTAAAAAGAAAGGATCCCGATTTGTCACTAGCGACATTATCTCGGCTGAAAAGCATAAAGCGAGCTCTTCAGATGAAAGCTAAGATCAATACCGAACAATTAGATCGGGTAACGCATGAGTCCATTGTGCCCGCCGATAATGTTGTTGTTGGTGATCGACTTCTATGCCGCCGTGGAAGAAAGAAAAACGGTGTGTTTGAGGAGGTTATGCGTGTAATCCGGATGCCTAAAGGGACAATGGCGATCCTTAAAAACGGCAAACGGAGGTTCCTTGGTAACACTTACAGGAAATATACTATTTGGCGATGAAAGGGATAAAGAGCCACATGGTTAAATGGAAGAGAGCGGAAGATGTAGCCACTTTTTTGTTGATAAAACAAGGAATTAGGATTAAAGACTTACAGCATATAAGCGATGTGGGGGAGCTATCGCCTAAACTAATAAAAAAAGGGACAAAATGAGTGGTAATGAACCTGAAAAAGGTAGCGAGAGGTATGCTCCTTATGTGGAGCTAAAAGAAAACAAGGCCGGACGATGGTATTACAATGTTATGGGGCAAAATGGGCAAATACTGTCCACTTCAGAGGCTTATGCCAAGAAAACAAATGCTCATCGAGCAGCTAGCTCTTTTATCGCTACAGTAGAAAAATACGGAATATATTTAAAATAAGGCTTTGCTCCCGAGGTAGGTTTTAACGGGGTGTTCCCCCATCCCGTTAGGGGTTATTTGCATTTCCCCACCTTGTCCTGCCTCGGGGGCTCAATTTTACTTTACAAGACAGGGTAGTTGTGCTTTTGTCCCTCATTTATGGTAAAAAAGAAAATAGCAGCAAAAAAGAAAGTAGTTGCGAAAAAGAAAGTTGCAGCGAAAAAGAAAGTTGCGAAGATTATCCCCGTTATTGAGCGTATAGAGGCTAAAAGAGCCGAAATCGCTGGTTTATCGGCAGAGCGTAATATAGTCTCAGCCAAGATAAAACAAGCCAGCGATGAATTAACCGCTCTTAACGTGGAGGAAAGAGGCGTCTGAAAGCCCCTGTAGTCCTAGCATCTCAGATATCCCCAAGCTTCGGCCAGCCGTGGCCTGAAGAGTTTATTTGGGATAACGGCATTATTCGCATTGATGAAGAGAAGCTATCGAAAGCTTCCGACGATCGTGTGGAGCACCTCTACTCCATGTTCGAGCAACAGGAGGCAAATGAGGAGCACGACCCTGTAGAATGGGGATGGACGCTCCCGATGTGGCGGAGATGTCTTGAATTATGGGAAGACCATGAGATCATCGTCATCTTTGGTGGAAATCGGAGCTCTAAGAGCACTTTTGCCGCCCGCCTGGCCGTCTGGCTTGCTTTAAATGTCCCTGCTGCCGAGATCCGGTGCTGGCATACCGCTTCTGATAGATCGATAGAGGATCAGCAGAAATTTATTTATGAGTCCCTACCCCAACAATATAAGGATCTTACCCAAACCTCATCAAAAGATTACGCTCTAGGGTATTCACAGAAAGAGGGGTTTTCAAAGGATATAGCAATATTTCCCAAGCACCCTGGCTATAAAACAGGGTCTTACATAAAATTTAACAACTATAACCAGTGGCACAAAGATCCACAGAAGATCGAGGGGACATCTTGCCATTTTATATGGGCGGATGAGGAAATCCCCCAAAAACTTTTCGCCACCTTCCCCTCCAGGCTTAATAAATATGAGGGAAAATTGCTCCTTACTTTTACTACCCTCCAGGGGTGGACCTCCCTTGTCTCTGACCTCCTTTATAAAGCAAAGATAGATAGTAAAAGGTATTCCCCTATTGCAGAGCGAGAGATACCCTACGAAATGACTTCTACAAAGTGGGATTCCTGCAAAATTGTCCATTTCTGGAGTCAAGATAACCCTTTTGAATCATACGAAAACCTTTATAAGCGTTATTCAGGGCAATCTATCGCCCACCAGATCGCCCGACTACATGGGATACCTGAAAAGGCGATGGTCGCTAAGTTTCCTAAATTTTCCCTTGAGGCGAATGTCATTGAACATAAATATATCCCCTTTGTCCGCTCTCCACAAGAGAACCCTGTTACTCGTTATCATATTATTGATCCTGCTGGCAGTCGTAATTGGTGTATGATATGGGTTGCCCTCGATAGATACAATAACTGGTGGGTCTACCGTGAGTGGCCGGATACCTCTTATGGAAACTGGGCAGAGCCGTGGGTAAATGCCGCTCAAATGCCAATTGGGAAGCGAGGCAGAGCTCAAGAGCTTTCTTTTGGTGGGGCTATGTCCTATGAGAGCTATGCCAGTCTTATCAGAGAAAAAGAGGAAGATGAAATTATGTTCGGAAGGTTGATCGACCCACGGATGGGGAAGGAGCAAAGACCCTCCCTTAATGCCACAACTTCCTTCATACAAGGGCTTTCCATGTTTAACCTTTTTTATTCGCCAGCAAAAGTCCATCGTGATTCAACGAATTCTGAGATAGAGCCAGGGATTCAGGCCATAAATACCCTACTGGAATATAATACAGACGACCCAGTAGGCGAAAATAACCGCCCAAAACTTAAAGTTTCTGACCAATGTCAGAATTTTATTTATTGTATGCAGGAATATACAAATTGTTCCCGTGAGGAGGCCACTAAAGACTTCGTAGATGTTTTGCGCTATGCTGTTGTGACTCCTTGTATATTCGCTGGGGACGGAAGATTAGCCGTAACAAAGGGCGTTTACTCCTATTAAGGAGAAGAAAGGACTTGACAGATAATGCTTTAAATATAATTTATTCACGAAATGTCTGCATTCTCCACGGTAGATGATCCAAGAGATGCCGCCCTTGAGCTTGTTCCGGGTCGCGTAGGCCCCAATATCACTGAACTTGCGGGTGAATTTTATCGTGCCCTTTCTAGTTTAGAGGGGTATGTCAGCCAGTTAGACGAAAATTCGGACACTAGACGCTGCTTATGGGCAGGTCAGAGCCCTGACAACCGGAAACATGCCTCCAGCGGAGTAACGCCACAGCCATGGGAGGGAGCGGCAGACAATAAGGTTTATTACGCTGATGAGATGATTGATACTCATGTATCACTTCTTATGACCGCGCTGAGAAGGGCAACTCTAACCGCTTTCCCCGTAGAAGGTAATGATATTGAACGTGCCTCCCTTATCACAAATGTGATGAAATGGATGGTTAATTCCAATATTAAAGAGTTCTACGATGAGATGGAGCTCGCTTATAATCACTTTTTCCAAGACGCCATCGCTTGTGTGGGCATTTTTTACGATAAACGGGTAGAGCAGACGACAACGACCCTCCAAATCCAACAGTTCCCAGAAGAGACAAGGATGGATATTATGGAGGGGCTTGATGATGAGGCTCTCGCTCAAGACATGCGCCAGTCAGTTCCAGACCTTAAACAGTCGGACGCAGTTAAGGTTATCGTCTCATTAAGGGAAACAGGCGAAGCAGACGTCCCTTTCCAGCGACGAATGGTAGATAGACCTGTAATCAGGACGTTCCAGGTGGGCAGGGAGATATTTTTCCCCCTACATACTACCGACATTCAAAAGGCTCCGTGGATATTTCAGGTGGAATACCTCTCGCCACAGGAGTTAAGGTGCAAAGTTTACGATGAGGATTGGGATAGCGGATGGGTAGAATACCTGATCGCCAACCTCAAGGGACAGACCGATACCTTCTTAGGGACAACACAGACCGTCAATCAGGAGTTTTTGAGCTCACGCGAGCTATTAGAAAAAGATGGGCTTGTGAAAATCGTCCATGTTTATCAGAGATTGACCAGCGAATCAGGCGTCCCGGGGATATACCTGACGACCATGCACCCCGATTTTACCGATGAGTCGGTAGCCAATGGAGTTAAACAACCTTACGCAAAAAGTAGTCTTTTGGGCTACCAGCACGGGGAATACCCATTTAAAATTAAAAGACTCAAGGCATTAAGTAAAAATTTATATGATGTTCGTGGCTACGCACAGACGGGTAAAGCCTTACAAGACCAATTAAAGGTGGAGCTAGACGCCTCCGCAGATGCCAGTTCTCTATCTACTTTACCTCCATTAATGCATCCTTACGGTAGAGAACCTACCGAGTGGGGACCTTTTGTTTTCCAGGCTTACTGGCAGGATCCAAGAGAATACCAGTTTGCTGATATCCCAGATCAAGGGACACATACCGTCGATGTCAGAAACGAGATTCGTAGGCAGGGGGATCGCTATTTTGGCCGTATGAGCGAAAATACAAGAGATTCGCAGCAAGAGATTCAGATAAAACAGCAGGCTATTATCGACAAGGGGCTATCCTTTGCTGTCGATATTTTAGATCACGCCTTTACTTTATTTCAGCAGTTTGGGCCGGAGAATGTAAAATTCTCCGTCTTTGGCGTTCCTGACCCCCAAGTTTACGAACAAGGGGACCCACATGAACGCTTTGATTTTTACTTTAATTACAACCAACTAGAGGCCGATCCCGCGCATGTAGAAAAAATCATTCAAGGTTTTACACACTTAAAACAGCTTGATGATAGCGGAACGATGGATACGGCCAGCCTTTTGCAGGTCGCAGGGGAAAAACTCGATCCCGTTTTAGCTCGTAGGATATTTATCCCAGCAGAGCAGGCACAGGAGAAGGAAGTTAAGCGCGAGCGCGAAGCCTTAGCCCAGATAGCTGCAGGCATGGATGTCAATATCGATACCGATGCGGCTTCCGAAGTGGCTATTCAGGTGATTCAGCAATACTTACAGGGATCAGAGGATATACCGGCGACTGATGTTCAGGAGCGTATGCAAAACGATGAACCATTCAGACAACGGATAGAAAAACGCATGAAAATGCACCAACATCAAATCGATCAAAGAACAACTAACCCGCAGGCTGGTGTCTTAGGTGGACGGCCAAGCAATATGGGAGGACAATAATATGCCAAATGGAATATATACACCAGGTCAAAGTAATCCCTCCGCGAGTAGCCGGCGGGAAAAGCTGTTGGCCCTACTCCCTTTTATTAAAAAACAACAGCGCATAGCGCATCAGGCCTCTTTAGAGCGTCTGAGGTCGAAGCGTTCCCAGCGACCGGGCTACCCGGGATCACAACCGAGGGGGCGAGTTTTACCCGATCCATGGTCCGGACGCGTTAGACCACCCAGACTACCAGGTACACAACCAAGCCCTCCTAGATATAGTATCCCCACGCCCATTTCTCCTAGTAGAGAAGGCCCTACAGGGAAGAGGTTTACTAAGGGTCAAAAAGTAGGAGGAGGTCGAGTTATTGGATTCAATCCAAACGGATCTCCTATAATTTCCATGGGTGGTGGCCGGAGACCCCCTGGGGCTAGACCACCTATATTACCTGGCCAGCCTCCTAAAACTGTTAGAAAACCTAAAGCTCCTCCTAAAGCTGTTACAATAACTAGATCGTCTCGGTCTAAGCGTAAAAAAGCTGGTTCTGGCCCCCCAAAGAGAAAAGGAATGAGGAATCGCCTATACTAACTAGGTAAGTCAGTATTAGAAAGGAATTAATGTTTAAAAAAGAAAAAGAACCATGGATGGACAATTTATTCGGTGCTCACTTCCCAGATTCGTATGTCACGGATCCAGAGATACGGGCTGCCTGTGCCATACTTCGAGAAAATGCCCATTTCAGGACAGTTCTTCACTGGATGAGCGACCAACGGGAGGAAGCACTTAAAATAGCCCACTCAAAAACATCTTTTTCCAACCCCAATTTTCAAACTTATAACATGAATGCAGCCGGTATCGTAAACTCCCTGCTCACGCAGATTAATGCGTTTATGCTTACCCGCCCTCAAAAGAAAAAACTTTAACGGAAAAATCCGAAATAACACAATCAAACGATTGATATGGAATCACCATTAGATATAGATACTGGTACGCCTACCAATACCCAAGGCGAAAATGAAAGAGCGACCCTGGATGTTCAGGATTGGAAAGCTAAGCGAATAGCTCAGATTGAAGAAAGGTTAGAGCAACCTGCTGGCGAACCTGCCCCTGAAACTCGTAATGAGGTGAACGAACCTCAACAGGCAAGCACAGAGCCCGCTCTGGCGGATTCTTCTGCAAATATACTACCGCCGCAGGAGGAGAAACTGGAGCCACAAGATGAAGAGATTTCGCAATTGAGCGAATCTTTTAAGGGTCTTACTCAAGAGCAAAAGGAGGAATTTGCTCGGGAAATTGGCACGGGATTGGGCAAGCGTTTATACGAGGTCCGACAGCGAGCTAAGACTGCCGAGCAGAAAGTAGCCGAACTTAGTCAGCAGCAACCAGCAGAACCATGGGTGAATGACGAACCAGCCGAAAACCCACTTAAAGACTTAGATAGCGTTGAAAAGCTCCAAGAGGAGTATTCTAATGCGATGAAGATCCGAGATTGGGCAGAGGAGGGATTATATAACGACCCCGACGATGACGGTTTTGTTCAATATGATGGAGAAAAGGGATATACAAAGCCAGAGGTAGGAAAAAGGCTTCGTGTCGCTCGAAAAACCATCGATGATTACATTCCTAATCAATATAAGAAGCTTGAAGCTCAGACTAAAGCTCAACAGGATAGACAATATTATGACTCCCAAGGAAAAGTGTTTTTTCCAGAGTGGTGGGAGAAAAGCGAATCGTTTGAAAATCAGGTGTTAGATAATATGTTGTCTAACCCTGCGTTGAAATCTCTTGCTGAGAGTTCAGCGGACGGAAAGCTTTACTTAGCCGCCGCAGCAGAAACACTTATCCGTAGAGGAATCATCCCGGGACAAGACGATGCGCCAGCAACCGGAACTGGTGACCCCTCTTCTAATGGCGAGCAATTACCACAGGAAGGGGCGAGGCCAAATCCTCCTATCATGCCAACAGGGTCAGCTAATACACAACTTACCCCTACGACCCCGAGGAAAGCCTCACAAAACTTAAAAGAACTCGATTCAATTCAGGTTGAAATAAATAACTCTGGTGCCGTAGGTATGGATCCAGGACTCTGGAAACGTAAGCGGGAGCTTCAAAATAAACTATAGGCGGTGGTATTAATAAATTAAATATAGGATTTTTATACCATGGCTATCGCAACCACCAATACTATTGGTGCTGGCAACCGCGAGGATCTTACTAATGATTTAATCAGAATCGAGCCTACGGATACGCCTGGCTTTCTCATGTTTGGGAAAAAACAGGCGAATTCAGTTTTACATGAATGGCAGGTTGATGATTTTTCTGAGGTAAATTTTGGCGGTGTCGTCGAGGGAACTGATGTAGGTGCTTTTGAAAATAAAGCAGCTAATCGAGCTCGACTAGGCAACAGAACAGAGCGCATTCAACGTACTTGGGCGGTATCAAAGGAACAAGAAGCGGTTACAACTGCTGGTGTTTCTTCTGAAATCGCTGAATCAGAATTCAAAGCAATGGCGGAACTTAAAAGGGACGCTGAATCTTTGATTTTTTCTGACCAGGATCGCCGCGCAGACGACGGATTTCTTTCGTCTCGCTGTCGCGGATTAGGATCTTGGCTAGAAACATCTGGTCCCTCAGACGTTCCTGCGGCTTATCGTTTGCCATCAGCATCGGATAACGCAACCGCAACTGGGTCATTAACAGAAGATATTCTTAACGGAATTGTTCAGTCTATCTATGAAAATACAGGTCAGCGTGAACAGAAGCTTATGTTCTTCTGTGGACCTACGACCAAAAGAACAGTCTCTAAAGTTACCTCTCGGGTAGAGGGGTCAACTACCGCAATTAACTTTAATGTTACTCAAGCGGCAAATGATAAAGCGATTACTCTCGATGTTAATCTCTATGATGGAGATTTCGGGAAGATCAGCATGATCCCTGATAACTTCCTCGGGCGTAGCTCGGATACAGCCGTTTCCGCAGTTACCCGAACAAGAGGTTACTGGGTTAATCGTGATCTTATGAAAATTGCCTTCTTAATGCCCACCTTCTCGAATCGTTTCGAGGATCAAGGTGGTGGTGCGAGAGGGGAGGTTTCAACGATCTTAACCACAGAAGTGTTAAACCCGCTAGGATTCGGTAAATACGATCCAACTTCATAAAAAGGAGATAATATATTATGGCTAACACAGACGTAACCCTTGATTCCGCACGGATCAACCCTCTCTTAAACAACGAGAGAGCAGCGAGCGGCGGATTCACGCACAAAATAGTAATCCCTTATACGGATATCGACGAAGGTGCTGGCTCTAGCGATACAGTAACTGTAACTATTGGGACATCGAGTGCAGATTTTATCGTAGATAAAGCTGCATTTAATATCCCTACAGCTTTCGCTGGAACCGGCGCATTAGCTGCTGAAGTAGGAACTGATGGAGATCCCAACAACTTCCTCACTTCTACGTCAGTTATGACTGCAGCCCCAGAAATAGCTGCAATCGGAGCGGCACCTGTAACATTAGCTGGCACATTTGCTGCCGCTGCTGATGTAATTGAGGTGCTCTTCACTAATAGCTCATCGGGGAGCCCGAGCGCATTAACTGCAGGAGAATTTGTCCTGTGGCTCGGCCTTCGTAACGCTAATACGATGTCTTAACAATTAAACCTCGGGTATAGGTAGGCGGGATCACCCCCGCCTGCCTCCGAGCTTCTTTATGAGCAAAATATTTACAAACAATAACAGGGAGACATCAGGGGATGTCGCTCCGGTAATTATTACCGACGCAAGCAAGGGGACAGAGCTTCAAAGGAGGATACTCCACCATGAGCGGATCGATACTCTGCTTACTCCTGACCGTATGGAAGCTATGCGTCCGATCAATAAAGAGGAAGGGGCTCACACAATCGAAGGGATTGGAGAGCGCATACTTAATATCCCTTTAAGGGATTACCTAGACTGGGAAATGAAATACGAGGGATGCTGGCATGATAACGGATTTGTCAATGAGTGGAAAAGGGATAATCCTGACTCTAGACCCATAAAGGAGCCTCGATCAAGAAAAGTAACAGTTCGCAAACAGAGGACTATTAATGGCGATTAGAACTTCAAGCTACGGGGATTACCAGACGAGAATCGCCAATATGATTGGGGAGCCGGAGCTCTTTTCTGTGACCAACACACTCATTAACGGGTGGTTTAATAAGCGAATGGATATTGCTTGGCACTCTGCAGAATGGGTAGAAAACTCAGTCACCGAACGAAGACCCGTGGGGACTAATCTCGCTTCGGGAAAAAATGAAATTGGTAACGCCGCATGGACGGCTACAAACGTAGACAATACTACGGCGGCAAATTTTAACACGACCACTATAGCTGATCCATGGTACACCAATATTGCAGACAAACTTCTAGAAACAACGGCGACCGGTACCCATAGGCTCGCACAGACTGTCACCCAAGCTTCCGATTCAACAATCGCCGAGGTGTATTTTCACGACGGGTTGACCCGGACATGGGGGTATATTTCAACGAATGGGTCAAGCGCACCGAGCGCATACTTTGATTTTGATAATGGAGTTTTAGGGACAACAGCTAATGTAGAAGAGGCTACTATAGACGACGCAGGGAATGATTGGTATCGATGCCGGATAAGACATAAATCCCCCTATCCAGGCACGACATACTACGTGGGTATTGGAGAAGCCGATAACGATGACACCTTTACTGGTCATGCCGCAAAAGGGGTCTATGTCGCAGGATTCAGGGTTTATGACGCTGCAACACCAGTGGTTCCTTACACTGAAACTGATCTTAATCCGATAGGGGAATTCCTCCAGATTCGGAATAGCAATCCCTTTTCCTCAAGCGCGTTTGCGTCTTTTATCCCTTATCAGATAACAACAGATGGAGCACGATACTACGCAAATAATGGGAACGCGGTTTCCTCCCTCGATCCTTGGGTTAAATATCGCAAGCGGATCCCGTCTTATACAGGGAGTGACTACGCCGCATCGACCGCCTATGCGGTTGACGATCAGGCTTATTACCCGACAACAGGCAGATACTATATCTGTATTTCTGCCTCCACAGGGAATCTCCCAAGCAATGCGACCTATTGGAATGAACTGGAAATCCCAAAAATCTTCTTTGAGTATGTAGTCTCTGCCGCGTATGCTGACTGGTTAAAACAGGACGGACAACACGGAAAGGCGATGGCCGAAGAGAGTCACGCACGATTTTTACTAACCCGAGAACTCGACGTTTTACAACGCCAGCAAAGGCAAAGAGCTTTTGTTGACGTTAGAACCCATGCAAGCGCACAGGCGCGATAATCAACTAATAAAATCATGACAGTAGCACAAAAACAACAAATCATTGCTTACACGATAGCTCCAACATTGGATACTTCAGCGTATGCCGATGGGGACGTTATGGGAACAGCAGCAACAGGATTGACTCTGCATACATCATTCCCTCCCTCTAGGGTGTCAGGCATTATCCATGACGTTAGAGTCGTGGATGCAGACAAGGAAGCAAAAGCCTTTGATATCTATGTCTTAGACTCCAACGTGAGTATGGGTACCGACAACGCGGCTGTATCTTGGTCAGATGCTGACGCTCTCGCCACTCAAGGGATAATACAGGTGACAACCTATTTAACTTCAACGAACAATTCTGTTTCTATGGTGGACGAGGTTGACCTTCCGTTTCTCTCAACTGTATCAGGAGGAGGCCCCTCCGATACCGCGACACTTTACTTTGGGTTTGTGAACCGTGCAGCAGGAACCTACTCGGCAGCTTCAGACCTTAGCATAGAATTCAAAATATCTCTCGATTAAAGAAAGAACTAATATAATGCTAGGCGAATACGAACCCATCATCGACACCCTAAACGAGACTTCCGATCGTGTGAGGGAGGAGGTCAAGGCTATGGATCGAGCGATAGATATCATTAGGAAGCATGATACTGATACCTACTCTGATATCTTTACCTTAAAAAAGAACATAGAGGACACCCTTATGGATATGAAGAGGGTCTGTGTCCTTTTTTCACAGGACAATAAAAGTTCCATGAAACATTTTTCAGAAGACAATAAAAATGCCATGGAGACAATCTCACAAGACAATATAAATGCCATGGGACGTTTCTCTAAAGACAATACAAATTCCATGGAAAGAATCTCACAGGACAATAAAGATTCCATAGAACGGATTTTACAGGACAATATAAATTCAATGGAACGGATCAAAGCAGCGGAAGAAAAAGCCTGCGATACGATAGATAAAGGAATCAAAGTTATCGGGATTGGTCTTATTGGTCTGCACTGCCTTTTAATCTCAATTTTAGCATCAAATGTCTGGTTCAGTTAGAATAGTAAATTCAATTACGGAGACGTTCACTCTTGAGCCCTCAATCGACACATCTGCCTACGCCGATGGAGATGTTTTCTTTGATACCGAGGGCATCATAATACGATCATCAGGGGCGATTGGTAATACCTCTGGTGAAATAACCTTTTGCCGTGTCGTAGATACCGATGATTTAAAGGCGGATTTTGATATCCTATTCCTCAAAACGGATGTGAGTATAGGGACTGAAAACGCTGCGGTTTCTGTCAGTGACGCCAATGCCAAGGAGATTATCGGGCGTATAATCGTCCGGTCTTATTATGACCTGGGAGGGGTGGGCATAGCTGAAGCTTCTGGGAGTATTGTCCCTTTTAAACTTACTCCTGTAGGTGGAGTATCCACCCTTTATGTCGCAGGAATAGCCCGAGCCTCGCCGAATTTTACTAGCGCGTCAGCCATTCACCTAAACTTGGGAGTAGTTGTTTACTAATGTTACACCATCTTATACAAACAAGGGAGTTCCCCGTTGATGATACTACGGCCGTAGCCCGTAGCGATACAGACGAGACGGCGACGGTTAGACTTGAACTGGGATCTGTTTCTACAGGGACAGATTTAGTCTGGACTGTTCCCAATCAGAATCTTGATTTTACACCAGATTCAGGTGACTTTAGTGCGGCAGGTGGTGGTGGTGCACTGCCTGTCTCAGATGCCACGGCTATAGTTAAAGATCCTTCTGACGCGACAAAATTAATGAGAATTGATGTAGGCGCGGTGGCTAACTCCACAACCCGTGTCCTAACCATGCCGGATGCTGATGTTGACCTAACGGTAGGGAGTGGAACTTTTAATAAGTATGTTCACCCAGATCATACAGGGGATGTGACTTCTTCAGCAGATGGGGCGCAGACGATTGCCGCTGATGCGGTAACATATGCCAAGATGCAGGATGTTACTGGAACGGATAAATTTTTAGGGCGTGATTCATCCGGTGCGGGTGTTGTTGAAGAAATAGCTGCCTCCGCAGCACGGACGATATTAAATGTTGAAGATGGAGCAACTGCTGACCAATCAAACGCAGAGGTCAAGACAGCTTACGAGGCCAATGCGGATACGAATGAGTTCTCAGACGCCGAGCAGACAAAACTTTCAGGTATTGAGACATCGGCGACCGCTGACCAATCGAACGCGGAGATCAAGACTGCTTACGAGGCAAATGCAGATACCAACGAATTCTCCGATGCAGAGCAGACAAAACTAGCGGGGGTTGAAACCTCTGCCGATGTTACGGATGCGACAAATGTGGCAGCGTCTGGTGCTGTCATGGACTCAGATGTTTCCGAAGGGGAGGGGTTTTTAAGAAAGACAGGCGCAGGGGCATACGAAGGAATCAAAACCAATATTGGGACGACTGTAGCACCAACAGTGAATGAGGATAGCGGAGATGGTTATGCGGTTGGTTCTCGGTGGATAGACACTACGGGAGATAAAGAATATGTTTGCCTAGATTCAGCCGTTGGGGCGGCAGTTTGGACTGAGACGAGCGGGGGTGGCGCAGCAGCCTCTAGTGGGTTTTCTGGAGGAACCCAGACAACCTCTGCGATTGATATTACTCTTACCGATGCAAGCGATCAGGTTCAGGCGGTTACGATGACGGCTGTTGATAAGAAAGTCACTTTACCAGACTCAACCACGATGACCAGTGAAGGCGCATTTGCTTATGTGATTATAAATGAAGGAGCAGAGTTCCCAATCCGGATTGCAGATAGTGCAGGAGCAATTATTACAGTAATAAATGGGGGGGAGCAGGCTAATATATCTTTAATGGATAATTCATCAGCGGCAGGATCATGGATTCCCTCGGTTACTCGATTTGATAAACCTGTTATGGTCGATGTGATAACAGGTTTTGTCGTTCAGGCTTACACTAATAGCATATGCGGACTTACAGCAACTAAGTCTATCGTGATTGCGTCTGAAGGCGACGGTCCCTCTCCAAATGAAATGAAGGCGAGGGTTTGTTCGTCGGATGGTGTGAGTTTATCTTTTGGAACAACGGTTGAAATCGATGCAGATAGTTGTGAAGGTGCATCATGTATTACGAGGCTCACCGATACCAAAGCAATCATGTTTTATGTTGACTACACAAATGATAATCTTATGGCGTGTGTGCTTGATGTTTCAGGAACCACTATCACCCCGGGCACACCGTTAATTTTAGTAGGAACAAAACCAGCGTTCATTGATTGCGATAGAATATCTGACACATCAGCTATCATTGGCTATAAAGATGCGGCCGCTGATATAGCAGCTCAGGCAATGTCTGTCTCAGGGACTACGATCACCCCCGGAACGGCCGTAGTAATGTCAGGGGATATTACTAGTGACCAAATTCGTATTGTAGTTTTATCGGAAACGAGATTTATAATCTCATATATAAAACAGTATTACGGTAATACTTTGACAGTTAATGCGGGAGATTTATCTGGGACGACGATCACAGATAAAGCTACGATGATAACCGTTGCCAATACCGTAGATGATTTTGGAATGGTTAAGCTGGATGCAGATACGGTCGGGTTTTATTATTTTCTTAACACAAATTACAGTGGGGTAAGTGGTCTTGTAGTGCAGCCGGTAGAATCTGAGACTATTGGAATAACTACTGCTGGGATTCTACCGGCTAGAACAATAACTAGTTCGAGTGTTTTAGTCAATCATTGGGTGGATGCGATAAGATTGGCAGACCATAAATATTTCGGTTATGTTTTTGTTTATGAGACTGAGGGGTCCTATGTGAGGGGGAACGTTATTTATCATCATTCTGATGGTTCGTTTACTACCAGTGAACCTTTAATTTTAAGGCTAAGAGCTAGTGGGAGTCTAGATTATGTAAATATCGGAGCACTGGATGAAAATAACCTTGTATTGACGAACGAATCATACGAAGAAATAACTTTAGTTCACATACCAAGCCGATGAGGAAAATAAAAATATGTGTTAGGAACTCGGATAGCCGGGTCTTTTATTATGGCCACGATCTAGTGCTTACGGCGGATCAATTATTCCAGGGAATGTCGCACGACCCATCTCTTAATACGTCCAATGCTACGCTTTATGAGGTTGATTCGATTCCAAGTGATATGATTCAAAAGACTCATTCTTATGACGAACTTACTGGAAAATTTACGGTTAGCGATTCAGGAATAAGGAAGATTAAAAAATTCAATAGGGATCGTGATTTAAATAGGGCTGAGTTAGCTAAGCGTATTTTAGATGCGGAAGCCGGAGGGCTTTTTAAGGAATTAATATCCGATCTGATTGCCAAAAGCGTCGTTGAAATAGAAGATTTATCCGTCAATATCCAACAATGGATCGTCAAATATAATTCTGCGGAAACTAAGATAAAGAATAACAAATAACAAAAAGTAAAATTATGATAACAGCAATGATAGAGTTTATAAATCAAGCCCCCGATTGGGTCGCAGCGGTAACAGCTTTTTTTATGGGACTGAAAACGCTTACTGCGCTTACACCCTCAACGGCGGACAACGTAGCCGTAGATAAAGCATTAAAAGTCTTAAATATTCTAGCACTAAATGTATTTAAAGATAAGAATGAAGATGCGGATGGCGCATAATGATAGCAATAGCATACGCAAAGGCGTTCATACTCCTGGTCAAATCAATCAAGGGATTGTGGGCCTGGACGACCAATGCTATGTTGAAATACAGAGAAGAAAAAGTTAATGCACAATATATCAAAGACAATGAGGCTCTTAACCGTAAGTTGCGCGATGCTCATAATAACAGGTTGCGTAAGCCTAAGACCAAGAGCATCAAGAAGCGTCCTTGATTTCCCCATAGTCGGCTTCGATGAGTGGGAGCAACACCAGCAGTCTGACGACGCGCTCGATGCTGCGCCTCGGTTCTGGGAGGATGTCATGCGATATATTAACAACGCTAATAAAATATTAAGAAATCAATAATGGATTGGTTCACCCCCCAAATGGCAATCACCGGGCTGCTGATGGCTTTCATCGGCACAAACATGTTCTGGTATAAAGCAAAAATGGCCTCTATTGATGATCGAATAAATGCACGACGTGACGAACATGCGGCTCTGGAGGGAGTAATTGCCATTCAATCCAAGGAATTGCATGAGAGGATTGATGAACTCAATCGCTATGTCGCTGATGAAAATAAAGAGATGTTATTAAAAATAATAGACATAATAAAAAACGGAAGATCCCATGGCTAATGTAAAAATTTCAGCACTAACATCAGCAAGCGCACTTGGAGGCACGGAAGAAATCGCCGTCGTCCAGGGCGGAACGACACTTAAAGCAACGCCCGCTCAGATGGCTACATACGTCGGGCACAAGCAGGTTCTTGGCGGTGTCATCCGGGTCGCTACTAGCGCACAGAGTCGAATTGAGGCGCATGCGGCTTATTACGTGAATCTATTTGGCATCCAATTTGGAGTCTCTGCGTCGGAGGCTACTATCGGAGCGGCTGGGATTGTCTGGCCTATCGCAGGGACAATGAAAACCCTATATGCCAATGTCAATGGCTCGAACAGCCTAGATAACAGTGTTGTATTAAGCCTTTACAAAAATGGGTCAACGACCGGACTAACTGTGACTTTTGGAACAACGGTAACAGGGAATCAGACTGATACTTCTAATACCGCGGAGATCAACGCGGGCGATGAGATTGCTTTGAGGGTTGACCCCTCGGCTTGTTCCAGCGGGTACATGTACGATGTATCCTTTTCAATGGTATTTGAAGCAACTCCATGAGCAGATATCTACAGGAATTTCAAGGCAGAAATATGGCTCCTGACGACCAAAAGGTCGCCGTTAAAGAGGAGATATTTCAGGGCGTTAATGATCGTCTACCTCCCGAGAAAATCGGAGATGGTTTTCTTTCTGAGGGAAGAAATCTGACGATCATAGATAACCGATTGTGTACCCGTAAAGGGATGCTTGAGGTGCCTGTGACCGCTTCGTCCTCCCTATTGAGCAACCTTGTCTCTTATTGGAGGTTAGACGATGAAGATGCCACAAAGGTTGACCAGATTACTCTTACGGGCAACGACCTCGCTAACAATAATGGTGTAGGTCGAAAATCAGGGCTCTTTGATTTCATGGCCGATTTCGATGTGGCGAGTTCTCAATACCTTTCGTTAGCAGACAATACCTCCTTTGTTGTCACACCCTTTGCGTTTTCCGGTGCTTTTATTTTAGATAATACCAGCGCAGCCCGTTATGTTTTCAGTAAGCATGACAGCACATCAGTCAGGGAGTTCGCTTTCTGGTATGATAACTCTATATCGCGCATGAAATTCAGCGCGTGGGACACGACCGGAACTCAAGGAGCATTCCTAACCGAAGCAAGCGATGTCCTAAATGCGGAGAATGATGATATTTTAGAGCTTGAAGATACGATCGGCAATGCTATTTGGAGCTCGGCCCCAGTTGTGGGACAACTTTATTTCTTTTCCTGCTGGTATGATCCCAACCGTAACACAATAAATCTATCGATCGATGATGGAACCCCAGTAGAGGGGATATTGAACGGGGTGATCGCCGATACCGCCGCAGGGTTCAAGGTGGGTGCTGCGAATAGCACAGCATCAGGCTTCTGGGATGGGCAGATAGGTGGCCTCGGCTACTGGAGCAGGATACATACGTCACAGGAGGTGACTGCGCTATATAAAGGTGGATCCGGTTTGGATTATCCTTTTGATAGCCATGTGGGAACGGTCTATGCGACCACTGTATTTTCAGACCCAAATAGTGTCTCCTCTGAGTACATCCTTATCGCCCAGGGCGGATGTATGTTAGCTGTCAAAGCTCCGGGAACACTCAAGGTTATTGAATACCCGACAGACGAAGCGGTAACAATGGAGGCTACCTTGGTTCAAGCCTTTGATAAGGTTCTCCTGATGAGGAATCCAATAGATGGGTCCCCTTTAATTTGGGATGGCGATTTTGACGCCCCGATGACCCTGGCTAGCACAAGCGGGACACCAGCATCGATAGATTCGGTAGATTATGCGACGTATTTCAGGAATAGGCTATATGCAATAGTCGATAAAGACACTGTCCGTTATTCTGATTTGATAGACTTAGTCAACTGGCAAGCGGTGGTGAATGAATTTACTTTTAACTCGGGCTCCGACGATCAGTTGGTGGCCATCGTTCCCCGAGATGATAACACGCTTGTTGTTTTTAAAGATCAGTCGATTTACCTCATAAGAGGAATCAGCGAAACTTTAAACGCTCCAGCATTACAACTTTTAACTGAGGAGTATGGGCTTTCTGCCAGATTAGCCGCAAAGCGCGTGGGGAACGACACTATCTTCCTGAGCGAGCGGGGGCTGTTCACAATCAACCAGACGGCAGACAATAAATACCGTGCTGAGAGTAAGCCTATATCATTTGATCTAAGTAAGGCATTTAATCGCATTAATAGCCTGCATATATCCAAGGCCGCTATCGGGTTCAACGACAACGAGCTTTGGGTGGCTGTTCCATGGGAGAACTCCACTGTCAACAATAAGGTGCTCGTATATAATACAATTGCAAAGACTTGGTTTGGTCGCTACGACCTTCCCGATGATGATTTAGGGATACACTCATTTGTTAATGCAGACTATTTAGGTGATCGACGGATGTTCTTCGTAGATAAGACGGCTCGGGTCTTCCTCTGCCAGGAAGGGGGACATGATATCTCTAACGGTAAGGCGGTAGATATTCCATTTTACGCAAAGACAAGGAGTCTGTTTTATGGCGGGATCCGAGGAAAACATTTAACCCGAGCATACATGGATTACGAATCATTCTCTCCTAAACTTTCGGTCAACATTGTCCCCCCAGGGCACAATGAAGACATAGCGATTATGACGGAGGAAACAAAGGACAGGACAAAATACCTGACAGCGCACACCGCTCTTTATGACACTGATAACGACAACGACGATTTCGATGCTCCTTATAGGGAGGATTACTCAATAATCCTTGATCCCGATAGCACGGATCCGGGGATTGATCTCCAGACGGACGGGGTCGCGGTAGATGTCTTAGCTCACCACGAATTTAAACGGAACCTTCCAAAAATCAACACACCACATGCTCAAGTGGAAATCACTAACACTACAGGCACTATAGAAATTAACTCAATAGGAGTCGAGGGTAGCCTCGGACACTCCTATACTTACCAGGTAGACTAATGGTTCAAACACCCACAACACCAGGATACGTTTTAAATCAGGGAGAAAAGTTAACTCGCGCCATAATCAATTTGATCGGGAAACCGACCGTTGACTCAGGCCAGTTGAACTTTCTCCCCAACCTTATATATAACCCACAGTTCGAGATCGTTCAGCGCGGAACGGTGAGCGCACCTCCGTTTACCGCCGCCCACGCTTTCCCTAATAACGATGATGTCTATCTATTTGACCAATGGATACACCTTGCCGAGGGAAATGATACTGCGGACATTAATCAAGTCGCCGTAGCTTTAACTAATGGATCCCTGATCGGGATGCAGTCGGAGGTGGAGACGATAAATCGACGCTTCGGCTATCTACAGGTATTCGAGTCCATGAGAACTTATCCCTTGAGAGGGAAAAAAGTTAGTCTCACGTTCTCAGCCGCAGGGACACTAGACAATGTTAGGGCGGCAGTCATTGAGTGGACGGGAACAGCAGACAGCGTAACTTCTGATGTCGCCGCTACGTGGAACTCGGCGGGAACCTCACCAACCCTTGCTACCAATTGGGCATACTGCACGAATGGTAACGGGACAAATAACGCACTGTCAGCCACCCAATCAGAGTTTAGTCTGGAAAATATAACGGTGGGAACAACGGCTAATAATCTCGGGGTCTTTCTTTATCTCGATGACTCTAACGGTGCGCTCGGTGAAACGTTGATTCTTACCACTGTCCAGTTGACGCAGAATGATGCGAAAATGGACTATCAAACTTATAATTACAGCGCAGACCTTGCTAACTGTGAGAGGTATTACTCATATCTTGTAGATTGCAACCATCAAGGAGACGCGGACGGTGGGTCGAGTGCTACAGTGGGTACAATAAGCTATCCAAGGAAAAGGGTTGCACCCACTATAACACTTTTTAATTCAACAAACACAAATTGCGGAACAGTTGGGACAGAAGACCCAGAGGTCAGTAATTGCACCTACGGGTGTCAATCATCGACAGGGGCAGGTCAGGTTAAAACTGAATCTGATTTATCAATATCAGCGGAGCTATAAATTATGCCAGAAAATGATACAGTAGAAACACTACCAGAATATACCGTAACTGGAGACAAAGGAGACAAGTCCTATATCAAGACCAATTATCCAAGCTCAGGCAAACTAGGCGGGCTTACTTCTGGGCAGTGGGCCAAGGCCTTGGCTACGTTCGGGAGTGTAGTCCAGCTTGTTGGGGGAGGCTTAATGGCTTTGAAAGGCGTTGACCCTGCACAGGTTGACTTAGGTGCCTTGGCAGAGGAATTATTTGGTATACAGCGTGACCTCCTTAATAATATTTTAAAGGCAGAGGGAGAAGAGGGAGAACTAAGAAAATCTTATGAAGCATTAAGGTCCGAACTTGATACTCAGAATTTAGACGAGGTTCTTTCTAGATGGGAAAAATTCCAGCCTCAGATGGATAGGATTGCGCAAAGGTCACGAGATAGCGAGGTAAAAGCTATCCATAAGACTATGAGTGATTCAGTTAATGTATATGAGGATGCATTAAAGGGAACGGAGGCAGGACAGAGATATTATGGGGCACAAACTGCCCTAGAAGCTATGCTTCCAGGGGCGGTGAGAGATACTGAACGAAGCTCCGTATCAAGAGGCGGTGATTTTGACGATTCACCGGCTGTAAGGGAAGGAGAGATAACCCAACCGGGATTAATAGCCCAACCCGATATCCCTAGGACGCCTGGCGCACCGCCTGGGGCACAGAATGTTCAGGTGGTCGAGGCACGTATAGATCCTGCCACGGGACTCCCCTATGATATTAAAACTAGAACGGATACCGGAGCATATGAGGGGCTCTTGTCAACTCCGGCTTCATTTAGTGGGTCTCCAGACTTAGGGCCGTCTACTTTTAATGTCAACCCATCCCAATTCCCCGAGGCGTATGCCCCGACTGGAGGAGGAGGTGGCGGAGCAGGAGGTGGAACAGGAGGCGGTGGTGCACAGGGGTTTGGTTACGCTCCATTTGGAAACTTAGGGGGCCGGATTCTTCCTGGCTTAGAAAGTGCGGCCATGACTCAACCTTTCCGTCCTTTACTAGGTTCTCTTAATCAACAAGCAATGTTTCCAGGCGTTTCCCCTATCACTCAATCCCTGTTTCAAGGCGCATTAGAGGAGCTACCGCTCGGGGGAGCTCTCACCCCAGGACAACAAAGGGATATCGAACAACAATCTTTTGAAATAGCAGAGCGACAAGGGAATCTAAGGAGCCGACCAGCCGCCTTTGCCGCTCTTCTTAACACAGACCAGGCTAAACAAATCCGCCAGCGTGAACGCCAGACCTACGCGGCGGGAGTAAACCAGATGGCACAACAAGAACAAGAGCGTAATCGATCTTTAGCCCTAAACGTAGAAGGGCTTAATCAAAGTACTCTCGGGCAAGACAGAGACTTTGGTCTTGGTGTTGGAAAGCTTCTAGGTGGGTTGAATTTAGCAGGTCAAGAATTAGGGCAAAGGGGCGGGATCGCCGGGGTAGAGTTAGGGCAAATGGCGCAGCGGATTGAACAAGATAGAATCAATCAAGCGAGAAACTTTATGCTTAATTCGATGTCACCCTTTTCTCAGGCGGCGCAATTAGTCAACCCAGCACAGAGCTTGAATATCCAAGGGACTTCGGGGATAGGATTAGGGGGAAACTTACAGCAACAGACGATGGCTAGACCTCCCGCAACGCCTGTCTTATTCCCCAGATACGCCCAAGAGTTTCTATCTCCTTTCGGACAAAGGAATCTTATGAATGAACAACAAGCAGGACAAACTAGCTTCTCGACCCAAGCTGACTATGTTGGTGGGGCTGGAAGTATGGCTAGAAACCTCATGAACAGTTTTTTTGGCCCATCTTCCTCTTGGTGGGGTCCCTCTTACAACTCAGCATATCAGTTTGATAGTTTAGGTCAATGGGGTGCCGATAGTGCGGCTCAAAATTCAGCAAGTGGAGGGGGAAATATAGCGGGCTACTTTCCCTCCGCCACGACATGGGGCACTAGAGTGATTTGATTACAATTTAAATAAAAATATAGGAGAATAAAATTATGGCACCAGGACCAATTTATTATGGAATGTCTGATTTAGGAAAAGGCTTTAGAGAGAAGTTTGATCGTGAAAATAAGATGGAATCATTACGCGCTGAAGCTAATGCCATTATAAAAACGATGAAGCCCGGAAAGGAAAATGAAGCTTATAGAGATAAAGTTTCTTCATATGACTTACCTGATCTCATGGGGGAGAAAGTCCTACAAATGGGGTTAAAAGCAGAGGAAGACCGAGTATTAACCAATGCTTTAACTCAGGCTAGAATCGACGCCGAGATCGAGGGAACAAAACTAAAAACAGATCCTGATACCCTAGAGGCAGAGGGGGATTTGATGCGAGCTAGGATCAAGGCGTATGAAACAGAAGCAGAGGCACCTAAAAAGTCAGTGTTTTCAGAGCAAGTAGGCCATGAGTTTTGGATAAAGACTGACCAGGAAGCGATACAGTCAATTATAGACTATAATGCTGATCCATCATCAGAGAATAAGCGAAAGGCGTATGCCGCTGTAGCTTCAGCAAGAAATTTATTTAATACAAGATTTAAAGAGCAGGCCGAGTATGGGGCAGCCGAGTACAATATTGAGGAAATATACAAAAATAGGACAGGTAAAACTTTGAAACCAGGGCTTTTAGAACATGCCGATCCCCTAGAAGATGAAACCCCTCTAGCTCAGGAAAAGTTTGATCCCATTACGGGTCTCCCGAACTTAGGTCAGAAGTCCGACTCCCCTTGGATATTTGGGGGTGGTGGTTTTGCAGCACCAAGGTCCTCCTCAAAAGACCAGGAACAGGTTGAAAAAGAGAACAAGAAAAGGGAGGACATGAACAAGGTGATAGGGACCTCTAACACCACTTATTAATAAATAATAAATCAGGGTAATTTTAAATGGCTAACTTAACCTTAGCGGAGACAGAAGTAGAGGACCAAACTTCAACCCCCATTGAAGATACGGAAGCTATTTCCGAAGAGACATCAATATCTTCAGGATTATATAAACTTAAAGAAAAGATTAGTAGCCCTGACTTTGCGCAACTCCCTGACTTAGAGCGATCGAGGATTAAAGGGCTTCTTGCCGCACACGAGGTCTACAATAACCCTGACTTTGATTATAGAAAATTTACTGAAGATGAAAAAAGGATTATGGTCTTAGGTGTTGAGAAAAAAATAGCGAACGATAATCCACATATTTTTAGTTCTAGTTATGAGGCAGAAGTAAAACGGGCCAAATACAATGGACGAGGGTCGGCTGTAACGAAAAAAGAAATGAAGGTACGTCCTCTTCTTACTTATCAAGAGGAGCTTAAAATGCAGGGGTTGAATCAGTTAGCCCCGGAAGAATTAGATACTGACGAATTCTCCTCTGAACGGCTATTAGAGTTACGCGACGAGTTGCCAATAGAAGAGGCCTATCCAGATCTCTATAAAAGGATGACGGCTATTGGAAAATCAAGGAGCGGTAATTTAAATGAAAGGGAGGCTTTCACTCTAGCATTAGCTAACGGGGTTATCCCTTTTTTTTCCGAATATATAGACCTGTCCGATGAGGAGAAAGCTTCACTTTTTTTAGGTCATGAAGGGTTTAAGTCAACTGAAATATTAGGGGCAACAGCATCTCTCGTTGGTGGAGGATGGGGGATACAGGCATTCAGGAAATCTTTAGGAATAAAAAAAGTTTGGAAAAGTATAGGGCTTACAATGGGGCTAGAAGGCGGGTTAGGGCTGGCCTATAAAAACGTAGCTCCAGGGCTTCTGGCTGAATTAGCGGGCAAGCCGGACAGCTATATATTAAATTTCATGGAAGCTGCAGCTATATCAGGATTAGTTGATGGAGTGAGCGCGTTAGCAGTTTTAGCTAAATGGGGGAAGGGGAGCATGACTATAGCGAAGATAAAAAAAGAACATGCTAGAATTAAAAAATACATGGATGAGGCGGCAGGTGCCCAAGAGCAGCTTGATAAGAGAATAGCAGGAGAGTTAAGTGAGGTTGTCGATACCCCTGCGCGAAAAGGGACCCCGGGAAGCAAGATTGATATAGATCCGAAGCAGGTTGAGGATCTACCAAAACAAACACAAAACGCATTAATATCCAAATTACCGAAAAGCACTCAAGGATTCGCAAAAAGAATTAACCATTTTTGGAGAAAGTTTGGGACAAAAGAGGGTCTTGCTACTAAAGAGATCTATGAGGCTGATTATGCTAAAACCTCTGCGCTTAACGCACACCTAAAGGGCATCGAAAATGCCTATTTAGATTATGACAAGGCAGTTCTTAGCACGTATAAGTCACACGATCTCCCCTCTGAAGTTATGGATCAAGTAAATGCTGTGTTAAGTGATCGTGCCTCTGCATCATCACTTCCCAAAGGACTAGATAACGCTGTCCACAATATGAGAGTGAAGATTGATGATTTCACCAAGGAGCTACAGGAACTAGATTTCTTAGACGGAGATTTAAAGCAGATCTTAACAAAGAATCAAGGGATGTACGTTTACCATTCTTATAAGAGTTATACCGACCCGGATTGGGCGAACAAGGTTGATCCTAAAGTTATCTCTGCGGCTAAAAGTTTCCTGAGATCAGAGCCATCTAGTCGATATGGATACATGAAAGGGAAAGGAGGGAGATTAGACAATGAGGAAATAGATGAAGTGATCGAAAGGTTCATTAATCCACGCCCAGGGAGTAAGGACTCTTTTAGTAGGGCTGACTTAGGGGGGAAGGGGAATGTTAAGCATATCTTTAAGAAACGAAAGAATATCCCCAAGCAGATCCTTGGTCTTATGGGGCCGGAAGACGATCCAGCCCGCATCTTTTTAAGGACTGCTCAACAACAAGCCAACTTCCTCGAAACTCAACGTATGTTTGAAAGGATGAGAAAAGAGGGGCTTAACAAAGTGTTTCATCCGAGACGGACAGGAATTTATACCGAGAAAGTAACCCTAGGTCTTGACGAAGGAGCTCCTTTAAGAAAAAGGTTGAAAAAAAGTTTTGAGGATACATACACAAGCCCTGAAATAGCTGAGTATCTAAAAAACTTGGAGGGAAACCAATTTAGTAAGAGCCCAGGGGGGTGGCTGTATGCTCATGGGATACTACTGCCAAAGCGTCTTGCTCAGACAGGTAAAACTGTGTTAAACCCGGCCACGCATATAAGGAATTTTTTCTCATCGGCAGGGATGGTTGCGGCTAACGGGAATTTTCTTCGTCCATTCTTTAGGGGGATTGGAAAAGGGGAGCAAGAAGGATTTCAAAACGCATGGGATACTGTGTGGGGAGATCTTGCAGGAACTGATGATAAAGCTAGACGCTTAATTTTACAGGAATACCAAAAGCTAGGGATTGTCGGGACTCAAGCAGAGCTAGGGACGATACATGATCTTCTGAAGGATCTCGGAAAAAGAGATGCCGACTCATTCATAGCTATGGCAGAACATGGCTTGGTGCAAAAAGCAAAGCTTCCCTTCCGTAAGGCTTTTAAGGCTTATCAAGCAGAGGATGACTTCTGGAAAATCTATAATTTTGAGGCGGAGAAACAGGCATATGAGGAGATCTATGGGATCAAGGAGAGTTTCAAGCGCAATTTCCCTACAAGAGATATCCCCATGACAGAAGCGGCGATGAAGAAAGAATTAGATGCTGGTGGTTTTGAGTTTTGGTCTAAGGAAAAAATTAATGGTCATGCTGCAAAGCTAACAAGGGATCAGATCCCCAACTACCGTGAGGTTTCCGAGGGGATCAAGCTGTTGCGGCGGGCTCCTATAGGTGATTTTATCACCTTTCCTGCTGAGATATTTAGAACTTCCGGTAATATTATGGTACAGGGTTTTACAGAAATGCAGAACCCGCTGACTTTTAAGATAGGAGCCCGACGATTATCGGCATTTACTCTTTACGGGGCTCTTGGTGCGGGGACAACGGCTGCCGTTTCCCGAGTTCGCACAAAGACATCTAAACAGCAAGACCATGATGCAAGGCGTTTTATGCCATCATACAGGAAGAATTCCGATCTTATCTATTTAAGTCGCGCCAAAGATGGGGTGATTAAATATATCGATCAAGCTTTTATTGATCCTTATTCTGCCCTTAAAAAACCACTCTTTGCTCTTATCAGAAACCTCAGCGGAACTGATAGTGATAAAGTCATGACCGATTTGAGGCAAGGGTTAGGGGAGGCCGCAATGGAAGTTCTTGACCCCTTCATAGGGGATCTCTCGTTGGGGGTTAAGTATCTGGCTGAGATAGGGTTTAATGTAAAAATAGAGAACTGGGAGAAAAGAGGAGAAATTTGGACAGATGCTGATACTTTGGGGGCTCAGATTGCAAAGGGGATGACGCATACTTGGAATAAGACTTTTGAGCCTGGCGGGATAACGCAAGCAAAGAAGTTAAGCAAAGCCGCTTTAGGGCGTAAAGGTCTTGATTTAGAAACCGAAATTCTTGCCTCTATGGGGGTGCGTATTTCCACTCTTGATATTAAGGAGGCGTTAGGATATAAAGGAGGGGACTTATCTCGTGGAATAAAAAAGGCCAGAGACGTCTTTACTAAGAAAGCAAAAGACTCATCAGGAGCCGTAACCCCTAAAGAACTGATTAATGTATTATATAATAGCCAGGTTGCGAGGTTTAATTATTTCCAAGAAGCTTACCGTGATATCGAGGCCGCTGTATCTAATGGAGTAGATAGGAAGAAGGCACTGAGAGCCTTCACGAAGACATCCAGATTGAACAAAAGAGATATATACGCCATTAGCCGAGGGGGCTTTAACCCTTACCTTCCAAGTAAGGATACTTACCGAAGGATGTTGGAAAGCGGACGTTCCGTCGACGAACTCAGGGTAATAAGGAATGGGACAAAAATGGTAGTTAGTAATTTCAAAAACATCCCATTGGAACCAGATCCTGATCGGGAGGAGTTCCTTCCCGATAATCCATATTAGCCTTTCACAAAACTTTTACCGAGCGTTAATCCTGATAAGGATGTAGAAAATCTGCATAATAATGCATCTAGAAAGCTTTGTGCACGTTTTGCACAAAGAAATCCCTTCAGAATTTATTTTGCGACTCTACTTTTTCCGAGCGTTAAATCTATAGAGGTTAAGCCTTTGATAGCACAGCTTCAGGGGCGCGAGGCAGACCAAAATCTTTCTTCTTTATTTTTGCCATCCTTGTCGCGTCTCGGTGATAGAAAACAACGCCCTCGATATCATGCGTTTTTAGATACTCCTCTATCTGATCGTAAAAAGCTTTAGTGGCTATCCCTATTTCTCTAGGCGTGTTCCCTTTTGGTTTTTCATAGCGAGGAAAGTCCGAGAGGTTTTTATCCCCATGCTTAATTAATTTATGTTCTTTAAGCCCTTCGGGGTTGCCGTTAATAGTCGGGCCACAGAGCTCGTAAGTTCCCTCTTGGGTCGGGTCACTATTTTTTTTCGCCTCGCGGAAGCAGTCATCAGCAGGGTCTGGTGTTATCGGGGTCCACCCTGGCCATGTATTGTTATCATCTGCTGAATTTTGGGCGGGGATCCACCCCTGTGGGGAAGCACCGCTTCTTTCACGGACAAAGCGTTTAGACAATCTGCCTCGCTTTAATCGACAGGCTGTGCCGTCATACTTTTTGGTCGCTCTCGCCAGATCCACGCTCAACACCCACTGGGCATTCGGGTGTATTTTGTGTGGGTCTAGTGCTCCCTTGTCATCTCGCTCAAATAAGGTCGGTATATTTTTCATGGTATATTTATTAGGTTGTTGTATAAGGTTGTAAATGCTAAAGAGGCTTGGTCTGGGACGACTCCGTTTCCGAGGAGTCGCAGTTGGTCCACCCGATAGGTATTCCCATCAGGGTGCAAACCCAGTTGGGGTTCAGTTTTCCGCCTACCTGATGATTCAGGTGGACATCCCGACTCTTTCCTGGACTCTTTCCGTCCGATAGTTTTGGCGTTGTCCACGACCCTTGGGGGTTCCCACTCGTATTGGGGCTGTCCTGGCCGTGAAGGCCATCTTGATGAACTCCCTTCCCGTCCCTCGCTGTGGCTGTCGGCCAGTTGACCTGATCCCTCAGCTTGATCTTTGGATTCTTTGCGTTCCAGTATTTGGGTCCCGTTTTTATCCCACCCTCTCCGTCTGATCCATTGGGTGACCTCCAGTTGTTCACTTGTTCCTGTAATCCACCCTCCACATAATGACGGCCTATTGACTCCCTGTATTGCACTCGCTTTTTCATCCCTTCTGGGGTTCTGTCCATCTGAACCGTTGCAGGAGTAAGCCAAGATAAAGATTCTTTCTCGTCTATGAGGCGCACCGACCTCAGACGCTGTAAAGAGTCCTGCCGTATAACCGTAACCCAATCGTCCCAAGTCGTGCATGACGTCTTTAAGCCCAAGGGTAACGTGTCCTGCGACGTTTTCAAAGAAGCAGAATCTTGGCCGAATAAGCTCAACTGCCCGCGCAACGTGGGGCCAGAGATGTCGGGAGTCCTTTTCTCCTTGTTTTTTTCCGGCCACACTGAAAGGTTGACATGGGTATCCGGCAGAGAGGATGTCCACCTTTCCGTAAAACTCTTCACAAGGAAATGTGGTAATATCCGTCCAGATAGGTGCTGAATCCAGCCGTCCCGCTTCCATTTTTGCAACCAGGTTTGCCACCGCATATCCTTCCCTCTCGCAGTAAGCGACAGTTCGCATTCCTGGGATAATGCCTTCAAGTCCCAGTCCAACTCCTTCGTATCCTGAACAAATGCTGAGGTGTGTAATTGTTTTGGTATTATCCACATTATTTATTTTAGTCATTTAAAATTAACTATCTTTGTGTTCTCTTTAAGCCTACGCAAAAAAGCTTC